>Ga0082212_10001239_pt1 | contig 37544 bp, 41 predicted proteins | sample TergutNt197P3_FD_71548 | JGI IMG/M metagenome (GOLD analysis project Ga0082212, IMG submission 71548) | Neocapritermes taracua P3 segment gut microbial communities from Petit-Saut dam, French Guiana - Nt197 P3 | ecosystem: Host-associated > Arthropoda: Insects > Digestive system > Gut ...
AAGATACTGAAAATTTTCAGTATCTTTATGTTTTTTACGGTTTAAGACCGCTTTAATGAGGGCGGCGCGTGCGTCACATCGCTCTCGCGTGATCCATCCGTCTTCCTCGTCGTTGCATTTTCCTATTTCACAACGGTACCTTTCTACAGCTCGCTGCAAGATTGTTTCGGGATACAAATGTCCGCTGAAGGCCGCGTTCCACAAGGCTCCCGCCAAGTGGCCGGGAACGGTTTCAGCCCGATTTTTCGCGGGGTCGGCAATGGCTTCGAGCAAAAAATTGATAGCGTGAGGAATTCCAAAATTTTTTAAGGAACGATTATTCCTAGATATCTCGATGTCTTTGAAATACAGGCACAGTTTTTCCTGAACTTGATCTATGGTGGATTCGAACCAATCCCTCAAAATAGCGCGCCCTTGAGTTCCGGTTATGGTCAATGCGTAAAATTCGTCGTTTTCTTCAATAGAAGGCATCTTGCCCTTCCATATACTTCGATAAAGCTCTCCTATTTTTTCGGGATCCGGGCCGAATAAACCACCCACTTCGCAGCTAAATTTGCTTTTGCCGCGGTTCCAGTAACAGGCTACAGTATTTGCTGAGAGTTTGACGTTTTGCCGCGGCAGAGTTGTGGATGGATCGTTGGGATTAAGCGGCGCCGGGTCAACCAGGCGGTTGAGCGCGGTGGAACAAGCTTCAGCGGCTTCACGGCAAACAGGCGCGTTTTCATTGGAACTCCAGCCGTAAGATTCGAAGGCTTTTGCGTTGAAACTGACCAACCCGACTCCGCTGGTCGTTCCTCCAGGAATTTTTTTAATTAGAGGGAAAAGGCCGATCTTGCCGCAGTCGTTTCCTGTGACAAGGCATTGCCTGTTATGCTCCGTCGGATTTGTGTCACCCGGTGAACGAAGACGCTTCCAATAATTTTTGATTTTCTCCCTTTCCGTCATCAAGATGTCGTCGTCCGGCTCATATACGAATGCAAAAAGGTCGGTTGACGTCATTTTTTCCGGTAATGCTATAGTTTCGTTTCCTTTGGCCACGTTTTCCAGAAACACCAAAAGCTTTTGCGCCGCTTCATCACCGGTCGCCTCGGCGCATTGCCTCACCCGTTCTTGAAAAAGGTCTCGTCGAATCTTCAACTTCTCCAGAGACCAGGGAGCTTTCGTCTCCGGGGTATTGAGGCCGAAAACATAGTCCGCTTTGTCGTAGAAAAAGAAGGTCCGGTCGCCGCTGGTACGTCCGCCCTCTCGTGGTACGAGAAATTGTTTTGTCAATAGCTTGAATTTTAAATTAACAAAGTTTTAACTAAAAAATCTAAAACAACATTAATCATACCGAATACATAAAAAATTAATAAATACAAAAATATTACACAAAACCCTCTTGACTTTTAGCCAATATTTGTATATAATGATTAAAAAGGGAAAAGCAACGGAGGTAAAATATGGCTGTAAAAATCAATTCCTCTTTATTAAAGGGGTTTATAAAAGACCATGAGCTTGAGCAAATCGCGCCGGCTTGTGAGCTTGCACATAACGCGCTTCACTCCGGAAAAGGAGCGGGGAGCGATTTTTTAGGTTGGCTTGAATTGCCCGAAAACTACGATAAAGACGAATTTAAAAGAATAAAATCCGCCGCAGAAAAGATACGCGGAAATTCCGAGGTCGTTATTGTACTCGGCATAGGCGGCTCGTACTTAGGCGCGCGCGCGGTTATTGAGGCATTAAAAGGCACCTTATACAATTCGGTATCAAAGCCGGAAATATATTTCGCGGGGAATAGTCTTTCGCCCGCTTACATGAATCAAGTTTTGTCGGTTTTGGAAAATAAAGATTTTTCGGTTATAGTTGTTTCAAAATCGGGAACCACAACCGAAACCGCTTTAGCGTTCAGAGTTTTTAAACAAATTATCGAAAAGCGATATGGCGAGGCGGGTGCAAGAGAGCGCGTATTTGCCGTAACAGATAAGGCGAGGGGAACGCTTAAGGAATTAGCCGACAAAAAAGGCTACGAAACATTTGTGATTCCCGACGATGTTGGCGGGCGTTATTCCGTCTTAACTGCGGTGGGCTTACTCCCCATTGCGGTGGCGGGGTGTGATATTGACGCATTAATGGCGGGGGCAAGGGCAGCTATGACCGACGCAAATCAGCCCGATTTAAACAAAAACGAGTGTTATAAATATGTGGCGTTGCGTAATTTATTATTACGTAAAGGCTTTTCCGTTGAGCTTCTTGTAGCATATGAGAACTCGTTTATGATGATGAATGAGTGGTTTAAACAATTGTTCGGAGAAAGCGAAGGAAAGGACGGCAAGGGGCTGTTCCCCGCGTCGGCAACCTTCTCCACGGACTTACACTCGTTAGGACAGTATATACAAGACGGCTCGAACATTATATTTGAGACGGTGGTTTGGTACAAAGACACCGATTCGGATTTCTTCCTTGATGACGACCCCGACAATATCGACGGACTCAACTTCCTTTCGGGACAGAATATGTCAAAGGTCTGCGAAAAAGCGTTTCAAGGGACTTTATTAGCGCACACGGAGGGAAAAACGCCGAACATTATCCTTGAACAGCCTAAGTTAGACGAGTATGAGTTGGGATATTTAATCTACTTTTTCGAAAAAGCCTGTGCAATTTCGGGATATATACTCGGGGTGAATCCTTTTGACCAACCCGGGGTCGAGTCATATAAAAAGAATATGTTCGCGCTCTTAGGCAAATCCGGCTATGAAAAAGAAAAAAAAGAATTGTTAGCGAAGCTAAACAAGAGCTAAAAAGAGGGAAAGCTAAACAACTAAATATAATTTATAAGGAGGGCGGTAAAATGGTTAAACTAATTCCGGGGAGAAAAGGTTCGGGTAAAACAAAGCTTTTGATTGAGGCGATACGCGGCGCGAAAGATGAGAGCAAGGGGAACGTCGTAGCAATACAGCTCGGAAATTCGCTTAATTCGCATATTAAACACGATGTCCGTTTAATTAATATTGAGGATTATGAAATCGCCGGCTGTCATTCTATGCGCGGGTTTATAACGGGGATTATGGCGTCCGATTATGATTGTACACATATTTTTGTTGACGGTATACTTCGAATCGTAAGAAACGACAGAGATGATATGGATAAGGTGGGCGGTATGCTCGATAAAATCCATAAAATTTCCGGAAATACGGTTGTAACCCTAACCTTTTCCACCGATATAGGCGAATTGACGGAGAGTATAAAAAGGTATATATAAATAAAGCATAAAAAAAGTGTAAAAAACTATTGACATAAGTCATAATCTGTGCTACAATAGCTTTTGCGTTCGTTTATAACGAACAGCTTTATTTGATTATTTGAAAACAAAGGGGGTGCAAATCATGGCGGTTCCAAAGAGGAAACATTCAAAGGCGAGACGGGACAAGAGACGTTCGGTAGTGAGCAGATTATCTGCACCCGCTTTCTCTGTATGCGATAACTGTAACGCTTTAAAAGTCCCGCACAGAGTATGCGGTGCTTGCGGCTATTATAAAGGCAGAGAAGTAATCGCGATAAAAGAGTCTTAGGGAAAAGTAGAATAATAAGTTGATTATTCAGCCATTTCTTAAGAAAGTGAACATCTAAAATCCTCTAAAATGTTGTTGGTATGTATAGAAACGCCGCTTTTTATTAAGCGGCGTTTCTATTTGTCCTCTGATTCCTTTCCGATGCACAAAACCTCTACGAACAAAAATCTATCCAGCTTCGGGGCGGCAGAGCCACCCCTGCCAGCTTTTATTCTAACAAATATTTGTAAAATAAGTATTGTAAAAATAATCCATGTATAGTATACTATTATCATGCTTAGAAAACGTATAAAAGAGAGGATTTTTCAATATGTCAGAATCGAAGCCGTCGGAGTTTGATATGACGCTCGCTAAAATTATAAAAGAATTTGAGCTTGAGGTGTTTTATACTCCCGCCCCCACCGATGAAATTCTTGTCAGAAATAACGATATTAACCGCCCGGGTCTACAATTTGCGGGGTATTATGAATATTTCGACAATAGCCGCATACAGATAGTTGGGAAAGCAGAAATTGCGTTTCTTTCACATTGCGATGAACAAGATAAGTTCGATATTTTCGATAAGCTTCTGTCGACAAAGCCGCCCGTTATCATATTGGCGAGAGAGATTGAACCGGCACCCGAGCTAATGGTTATGGCAAAAAAGCACGGCGTCGCAATTTTAGGAACCGTCGAAAGCACATCTGTGCTTATTTCGAAAATTATCGCTTATTTAAACCTTTATCTCGCCCCTCGTATAACCCGACACGGTACGCTTATTGAGGTATACGGCGAAGGAATACTCATTCTCGGAGAAAGCGGCGTAGGTAAGAGCGAAACCACAATCGAGCTTGTGAAACGCGGTCACAGGCTGGTAGCGGACGACGCCGTTGAAATCCGCAAAACGTCCAATATAACCTTAGTCGGAAGCTCCCCCGATAACATCAGACATTTTATGGAGCTGCGCGGAATAGGCATTATCAACGCGAGACAGCTTTTTGGTATAGGCGCGGTTAAACCCTCCGAAAAAATAAACATGGTTGTTGAGCTTGAACAGTGGGACGCCGCAAAGAATTATGACAGAATGGGTCTCGACAATAACTTTTTGTCTATTCTTAACGTGAAGGTTCCCCGCCTTATTATTCCGGTAAAGCCGGGACGTAACTTAGCGGTAATCCTCGAGGTAGCCGCAATGAATAACAGGCAAAAACGAATGGGCTATAACGCGGCACAGGACTTAATGGAGCAATTAGGACTAAGCACGGAAAGCAATACCGTGGTGGAAGAATGGAAGGACGGCTGATGACAGTTGACAGTTAAGGAGTAGTATATTAGTGAATATAAGAGAGATTTGTTATAGATATGGGAGGGAGCTTCTTGAAGACATTACAATCGCCCCCTACACTTCGTTTAAAATCGGCGGCAATTGTAACATCGTTAAAATCAACAATATCGCGTTACTTCGGGAATTATTAATGTTCTGCAAAAAAAATGCCGTTCAATATCGTATATTAGGAAAAGGGAGTAATGTTTTAATAAGCTCGGGCGGCTTAAAAGGGTTGATTTTACTTTTAAGCGATGACTTCGCCGAAACAAATATAAACGGCGATACCATAGAATGTATGGCGGGAGCGAGGCTTTCGAGCGTGTGCAAAGCGGCTTATGAAAAATCGCTGACCGGGCTCGAGTTTGCATACGGTATACCGGGCTCGGTTGGCGGCGCGATATACATGAACGCGGGCGCATACGGCGGAGAAATGAGCAATATAGTTACGTCGTGTGAATATATAGACGTCGGTTGTTTTGAAAAAGACGAATTACCCATAAAACAAATAGCCGTCGAGGATATGAGCCTTTCATACAGACACAGCATTTTTACCGATAACGATTGGGTTATAACAAAAGCGATTATTCGCCTCAAAAAAGGCGATAAAACCGCAATAAAAACACAAATGACCGAAATATCCGATAAACGGCGAGAGAAACAGCCGTTGGAGCTTCCGAGCGCGGGCAGTACGTTTAAACGCCCCCCGGGACACTTTGCCGCAAAGCTAATCGACGATTGCGGACTTCGCGGGAAAACCGTAGGTGGGGCAATGGTGAGTGAGAAACACGCGGGATTTGTCGTAAACAAAGGCGGCGCGACGTTCGATGACGTCACCCGCCTTATTAAGCTTATTCAAGACGATGTATTCGACAAAACGGGGATTATGCTTGAACGAGAGGTTGAGGTATGGGAGTAGTGGTAGGGGGTAGACCCGTATATGGAGTAGGTGATATTATACTTTAATAATAATGATAAAGTCAATTAAAATTTGACAATAATAAAATTATATGATATAATAAACATATACAATAAACAAAGGAGTGATGATATATGAGCGCGAAAACCATGAGGGTAAACAAATGGGGCAATTCACTCGGAATCAGATTTCCGAGTGAATTTGTTGATTTTGTTGGATTAAAAGAAAAATCGCTTGTAGAAATAAAAACAGACGGAGAAAAATTGGTTATAACTAAAATTGCCGATGAAAGTTCACGAAAAACTATTCAAGAGTATTTTAAAGATTATCCGACCAATCAATTTTTTCAACAAGAGGAAATTGATTGGGGGAAGCCCGCAGGTGACGAAATATGGTAAAACAAGGCGATATAATCAAACTCGACTTCAATCCGACCAAAGGGCATGAGCAAGGAGGATATCGCCCCGCTGTAGTTATTTCTAACGATTTTATAACTAAAATAACCAATATTATCTGTGTTTGTCCGATAAGTAATACATCAAGGGATTTTCCGATGCACGTTTTGCTTGATGACCGAACCGAAACAACGGGGTTTATTTTCTGTGACCACTTAAAAACTGTTGATTTACACGCAAGAAAGTTTTCTTTTATCGAAAAACTTCCGGAAGATATTTTAGATGAGGTCTTAAATAAAACGATTAGCAGTCTTGAAAAAACAGAGATACCTTCTGCGAATTAATAGGGTATATTAGACCTTCGCGGAGGTCTATTTAAAATAATAAGGTAGTAAATAAATGGAATTTATAATAATAACGGGAATGTCCGGTTCGGGGAAATCCACCGCAATCAATGCCTTGGAAGACATTGGTTTTTTTTGTATTGACAATATACCGCCACAGTTGATTCCGAAGTTCTCGGCAATATGCGCGCAGGTTGAGGACGAGCGGTTAAAAAAGGCGGCGTTTGTTACCGATATAAGAGGCGGGGAAATGTTTCTCGGTCTTAACGGAATTATCGACGAATTAAAACGGTCGGGCGTTAATGTTAAAGTGATTTTCCTCAATGCGTCCGATGACGCAATAAAAAGACGGTACAAGGAAACCCGCCGCCTTCACCCGCTCTTTAACACAGAGGACGGCAATATGGATAAGGCGGTCGGCGACGAGCGGGAAATTCTCGCGCCCATTGCCGAAATAGCAGATTATACAATTGATACGGGTATGTTATCGACCGCTGAATTGAAACAGGCTGTAGCAAATCTTTTCCTCGATAAAATGAGCGATTCGATGTTGGTCAAATGCACGTCGTTCGGGTTCAAATTCGGTATCCCCGGCGACGCAGACTTGGTTTTTGACGTTCGCTTTTTGCCCAACCCTTTTTATATCCCCGAATTAAAAGCAAAAACCGGACTTCAAAGCGAGGTGCGCGACTTTGTAATGAAAAACGAAACGGCACAAGAGTTAGAAAGACGACTCAAGGAGCTTCTCGAATTTCTCATTCCTCGATATGTCGCCGAAGGAAAGAGTCAGCTTGTTATAGCCTTCGGCTGTACCGGCGGCAAACACAGAAGCGTAACCTTTGCGGAGCGGTTGCTTGAACAATTAAAAGCCTCGGGTTATAAAGCTACGGTTTTTCACAGAGATTTATCCAAAAAATAACTCTTGACAAACAACAACAATATATGTATAATAGCAGATGTTAAAGAACTATATATAAGTAAGTAAGTAAGTAAAGCTGTGTATATGAAAGGAACGGTAAAAAATATGAAAAAAACAATATCGAAAATCATTATAACGGTGATGTTAATTACATCTATGTCGGTCGGAGTCGGAGCTTTAGGCAAAGGCTGTGTTTTAGGGGGTAACGAACCCACAATATTTGACGTAATCGAAATTTTGAAATATTTAACGGGAATGGACAGTGCGATTGAAAACAAAGGCTTTGTCAACACCTCACGGTATAATGCGGCGACTATAAGCAACGAGGGCATTGCCGCGGGCAAACCGACAATTTTCTGCGCCGTCGAAATATTAAAATATTTAGTGGGCGTCGAAAATAATATCGGAGTCAACAGTACCCCCCGCCCACCATACAGAGACACCACAACCGACGATGTAGTAAAACTTACAAATAAAGTCAGAGAACAAAAAGGAAAGCCCGCGCTTAAGTCCGATAACGAAGCGTTGAACTCGGCGGCGGCAAAAAGAGCGGAGGAGCTTGTACAATATTATAATCATGACCGCCCCGACGGTAGGGCATGGATGACCGTTTTCGGCGATTACAATATAACCGGTTGGGGGGGGATAGCCGAGAATATTGCGAGCGGATACACCTCGCCGCAAGATGTTGTCGACGGTTGGATTAATTCCCCCGACCATTATAAGAATATTATGGGTAATTATACGCATATAGGCGTAGGATATGCCCGTAGCAGTAACGGAACACAATTTTGGGTTCAACTGTTTCTTTTATAACGCCTATAGTGTTAATTCTTCAATCTCCGCTTCGGTCAATTCGGGGTTCAACGCCCGATTGAGCGCGGCGGAGATTGTTTTTGCATAACGCGCTATAACGCGGTCAATGTCGCGCGGAACCAACATGAGCGGCTCTCGTTCCGACTCTTCCGAAACCGACATATCTATAACCGTAGGTACGCCCACGGCACATATAATAGTTGTACGCGGTCATGCGGTCGAAAAATACTCATTATAAAGATTAACAATATCTTTTTCGGATATATAGCCATTTTTAAACGCATCTGATAATTCGTTAAACCAATGATGTCGAACTATAATGTTATCGTTTAGCTTATACCCGGCTATTTCAATTTTGCCGATTTTTTCGGTCAAATGCCTATTCTCTACCGAAAAAATTTCGTATCCCTTTTCGCCGCGCCCGTAATAGTTTGTGATTATTACCTTATCATAAACAGTTTTATAATCCTCTATAGAATTGTCGCCCCGAATATAATGCGTATAAGCCCGTCTTATATTTTGGAAGGTTAAGGCTCTTATATCCTCCAATTGTAACAAGCCTCGGTTATATGCGGCGGCTATTCCGACAAAATCATCGCCGGTATAAACCATTATATCCTCACTACTGCTCAACGTATCGAATATTTTATAGCCGTCAATTTCGATAGTCATAACATCATCGTGCATATCCATTTCTTTTGGATAAATCGAAACAATATCATAGCCGCCGAAGCTTCCGCAATACCTTAACAATTTCAAATCATCGGCGGTATAAGGCTTTACTTCCGACGAACGGTGAAAAAGGTTGTTCTCGTTAATAAATTCGGCATAGTCTTCCAAAATTTTCCTCTCGCGCTCTTCGCTTAAAGGAACAATAGGCAAATTCCCGGGGTGGTCTTTGTCAACAATTGACTTATCTGCGTTAAGCTCACACGGAAGTCCGACTAAATACATAAGAATTTCAATACCGTCAAAAATTTCGGGGTTACCGTTTTTTACGGATTCTTTCGTAATAAGCGCGGCGTTAAACGCATTTTCACACAATTCAATTGTACTTCCGCCGAGCTTAACCAAATAAAGAAGGAGTTCAATAAAATCAAAGATTTCAATTCCCTCATTCCCGAGAATATGCCCGGGCTTTAACGTCAAATTATTGCATATATCTCCTTCGCATTTACAAATCGGCGGCATTATAGCCGCAGTTGTTTCCGCGGTTGACTCCGAAGCGGGGTATGTCCACGACGCCGCATTTGTTGTGGTAGTGGTGACGGTGGTTTCTGTAACGATGGGCGTTCCCGACGTCAATCCCGTCGTCGTTGTTGTTACAGGGGAAGTCTCCGAAGACGTATTGTTACTTGAGGTATCGTTCGTAGTAGTAACAGGCTCTGTTGTAGTAGTAACAAGTTGTGTTGTGGTAGTTGGCGGTTCGGTTGTTGTAGTAACAGGCTGTGTTGTGGTAGTTGGCGGCTCGGTTGTTGTTGGCGTATACATATGCTCAAACGCCCGCAATACAGGCATATTGTTATTCACGCCGTCGATAAACGTCCATACATTGTCGAAGTCGAACCCGACAAACGAAGACTGCTGTTGCATTTGCACGGTGGTGAGGGGGGTGGTAGTCCCTACATTATCATTACTGTAGCCTTGACCTCTTTTCTCGTCTACGGGAACGCCGTTTTCCGATTGCTGACTGTCTATGCTCCAGTAGCTGTGTGAAATGTCGGCTTCCTCGTTGTTCTCACCGGAAATACCGCCTACAGTACAACTCCATTCGGCAGTAGCAGAAACATCGCCCGAATTATAGGTTTTGTACAACGCGCCGTTAGACATTACTATAGCGGCGATTCCGCCCGCTATTGCGTAGTCCGCCGCAACAGCGGTTACAGAACCGATATTATAGCAATCTCTAATCTCGCTGCCGGCAACAATACCGCTGATTCCCCCTGCTCTTGCGAACTTCGGAGGAAGAGCGGACAGGCTTGCACCGCCGTTGACTTCATCTACAAGAATCCCCGTCGGAGAAACAGCAGTTATATTTCCGGAATTATAGCATTGTATGACATCAGAACTGTTGCAAAGATAACTGACAATACCGCCGACGGTCGAATTGTAGCCGGTAGCGGTAATGTCACCTGTGTTATAGCAGTTGTTTACGATAACTCTACTTACGAGTCCGCTCCAACCGAGATTTAGGTAACCTACAATCCCTCCCGCATAGGGGAAGATGTCCCGCATAAGCGTATCTTCAATTATTATGTCGGCAGTATTGTAGCAATCCGTAACGGTGTTTTCGTTGTAGGCTATGCCGACAATCCCGCCTACATAAGAATCGCCATAGGTAGCAATACTCCCCATGCTGTAGCAATTCTCTATGTCTGAATCCGCGACAGAGCCGCTTATTCCTCCTATAGAAATGCTTTCGTAAGCCGTAGCCTGAATATCGATGTTCTTTAATCCTACGTTTTTAATGGTTGCGGAATCGGCATAGGAAAACAACCCGATTGGCATATCGCGGTTGCCGCCCGTAACAGTGAGATTGCTGATTTCATACCCCTGCCCGTCAAAGACTCCTGTAAAACGTGAAGGCGAAGAACCCGCGTCTTTATTAAGACAACCAATCGGTGTCCAGTTTTTGCCCGACAAATCAATATCATTGACCAAGTAATACTTGCCGTCCAAATTGTCCGCAATTGCCTCTAATTCTTCACGATTAGAAACAGAAATCCAGTCGGATTTGTCGGCGATTATTTCTATTGGGGAGATGAAGTTAGGGAGGGATTTGGTCGTTGTAGCGGTATTGGGGGCGATTGAAACAATCCCCCATAAATCATTCTTCCTCACCCAAGCATAGGTTGCGTCGTCCTCGGTTCCCGCGTAGATAAACTCATCGAATGTCCCCGTGGGGATAACAATCTCGCCGTCATAGCCGAAAAGCCCCGTTTCTAAACCCGTACGAATAACGGTCAGGCTTTCACTGCGCCAGTAACGCCCTTCTAAATCCTCAATGCTGTCGCCGATGTATTCGCCCTTTGTGTTAATAACCTGCCACTTGCCGTTTTTATGCGCCGTCGTCATTCCGTTGCTGAATTTATACACCTTATCTTGAATCGTACTGCTCCACGAACCCGGCCCCGGATAATAAAACGGGTTATTATTATATGACGAATAGCTGTATTCAAACGGAATCACGGTTTCGCCCTTTTCGTTAATAAATCCCGTTTTGCCGTCCTTACCGACCCCCGCGAGTCCCTCGGAGAAGTACCGCGCCTCATCATATTCGACCGGCAGTATGACGTTGCCGCTTGAATCGAAAATGCCGCGTTTACCCGTTGCGCCGCTCCCCTCAAAGACGATACCGAACCCGTCTCTGAAAGTCCACGCCGAGCCGTACTCGAGCGGGATAACAACTTCACCCTTTGTATTGATAAATCCAAATTTGTTGTTTTTTATAGCTATTGATAAGCCGTCAACAAAGCCGTGCGTCCAAACCGAGCTATACTCAATAGGGACAATAACCTCTCCCTTTGTATTGACATAACCCCATTTATAATTGTTCCAACTGCCTATGGCGACCGCCGCAATACCGTTCTCGTCGAAATTATGAATTTCATCGTAGATAATCGGTACCACTACGTTGCCTTTTGTGTCAACAAAACCTTTTTTTTCGTCTTTATAGACTTTTGCATAGCCGTTGTAAAAATACTCGCACCAATCATATTCAAGCGGAACAACAACCTCGCCCTCTGTGTTGATAAAACCGCATTTCGCTTCCTCATAATACCCGCGCATTTCCCCGTCATCACGCTCAATCCAGTTTTGTCCCTTGTATACCGGCGCAAATTTACCGTCCTCCGAGTTTTGACCGTAAAACCAGCCCCCGAAATCACCGACATAATCGTATTCAATCGGAATAACAACCTCTCCCTTTGGATTAATAAATCCGTATTTGTAGTATTCGTAATAACCGCCGTAGTAGTTGTCGGATTCAATCCAGTTAAAGCCTTTTCCGACCTGTGCCAAGCCCTCATTAAACCATTTCACTATACTATACTCGAGCGGGATAACCAATTCGCCTTCCATATTGACAAAGCCGTAATCGCCATACCTCCCGCCTACCCGAACGGCTAATAAACCCTCACTGATTCCGATATACCAATCTTCGTCACCGTCATAATATTCTGCGAGTTCATAGTCAAAGCTCCCCCTAACCTCGCCGTCATAATCAATAATAAAGACTTTGTCTTCGGTTTCAACAATCACAACGTCTTCATAAAAATCTCGTATTAAATAATCGCCGGAATAGCCCACTACTTTATCTGCAAACCAACCGTCGGTAAACAAATGCTCTCCCGTTTTTGGATTATAGTATTCATAATTGTCGCCGTAATAATATCCGCCGCTATATTCTAAACGCTGTAGCCCTCGCATCATAGACGACCATTCGTCAAACCACAAGCCTGTGCGTTTTGCGTCAATCGAAGGCTCAAGTATTGTTGTTACATTGTAGGTACTCGCTTTTTCTTCCGCGCTTACCGCAATTGCGGGGACGGGAATAATATTAAGAATCATAACCGCAGTAAGCAAAATCGAAATAATTCTTCTTTTTGTGATTGTAATAAACATGATATCCTCCATAATGACAATACACTCCATTAACCACTTTTTTTCGATTAGTGATTAAGGAGCATTATACGCTATTTTTTATTCTTTATAATTAATAATCTCGTCGAGCAATTTAGGCAACATTTCATCGGCAACCTCGTCCTTAAACTGACAGGTTCCTACCATTTTATGTCCGCCGCCGCCATATTTGAGCATAAGACTTCCTACGTCGACCTTACTTGTGCGGTTAAGGATTGAGTGTCCGACGGCAACCGAACAGTCCTTTGCGGGCTGCCCCTGTTCCCGTTTGCCGGGCGAAATCCAAACCGAAATGTTTTGTTCGGGATAAAGGCTGTACACAATGAATCTGTTCCCCGCATATATAACGTGTTCAATATGACGGAGGTCGGTTATAATAACGTCGCCCTCAACCCTTGTACATTCCTTAATCATCTCTTTAAACTTTTTAACGTGTTCATCGTATAAATCGAGCCGCTCCGCAACGTCGGGGAGGTTGAGGATTTGTTCAACGGACATTCCGCGGCAACAGAACAAAAGATTCTCCATAAGCTGATAGTTAGAGATTGTGAAGTCGCGAAAACGCCCCAACCCCGTTCTCGGGTCCATTACAAACCCAACCAAAACCCAACCCTCGGGGTCGAGAATTTCTTCTCTCGTGAGCTGTCCCGAGTCGATTTTGTCGACGGCCTCCATCAATTCTACAAAATGCGGGAATTTTTCCGCGCCGCCGTAATATTCATAAACAATTCTTGCACAGCTCGGCGCGGCGCGACTTTGCCCTTTAAAGTTCCCGTGCGCTTCGTTTCTTTCTTCCTCTGAAGAATGGTGGTCGAACCACAGCCCGCACCCCTTTACATAAGGTACATTAGCGAGAACATCGTTTTCGTTCACTTCAATAAGACCATCCTGTAAATCCTTTGGGTGGACGAATTTGTAGTGGTCAATAATCCCGGCTTGGCGAAGTAACGCTCCGCAAACAAGTCCGTCAAAGTCCGAACGTGTAATAAGACGCATCATAAGTATAGCACCTCCAACAAAAATGTATAATATCTCTATATTAATAAAGAGTATAACACACGACATTATTTTTGTCAAGAGATAATTTTAAATATAGCTTTTAAACAAAATGTCGCGTTCCGTTTTTGCTCGGAAGGCTCATAGCGGGGACGGCGGGCGGAAACTCTTTCCACACCGTTATTGCTTTTTCGGAATACATTACATCGGCTAATTTTTTAAAATCGGGGCGACCGACGCTTTTCATGAGGTACGCGGAGCGCGGATTTCCTGCCTTTCTTCGGGAGTTGAGCGCGTTAATAATGTTATCGCCCGAGGAAATACCGATTCCGTGTCCGTAGTAACGACCGCCGTCCGCAACCGAAAGCACAATGACGTTCTCCCCCTGCCATTGGGGGAGAGTCGGGTCGTGGTCGGGGTTAGCAAAATAGCCGCGGTCTCCCGCGATAAGCGCGCCCTCGCTCATGCTTCCCGCCTTTGACAAAAGCGGCTCGCGAATGTCCCAATCCATGAGGTATATCGAATGAAAGGTGTTGTCAAAAAGCTCGTCGCCGTATACCTCGAGCAACGCCTTATAATATACTATCTCCATTGCCGTAGCACACTCCGTCGCATATTGCCAACCGTTGTCGAATATGTCTTTTATTGCGGCGGACGGCGCGACCTCCGTCTTAAGTCGCCAGCCGCCGTTGCCCGTTTTGTTCCAGTATTTTGCGTTACATTTTGTGGCGGCGAATACGGCGAACGCCATGTCGCTTTCGTTTAATGCCTCAGCCGCCCCGCAAATTTCCCGCCGAAGCTTCGCCTCAAATTCGTTGTATCGTTCTTGTGTAAGCATTATGTAAACTCCCCCTATATATATTGTAAATACTATCATTATATGAATATATAGAAAAGTTTGTGAAAAAACACTTGATTTTTATTTATTAAGGTGATATAATAAAAAATGTTAAAATTTTCTAAGAAGTGGTGTTCATAGACGAATCGTTTAAATTTCGAGCGAAGTTTTCGTCAAACAAGGCAAAAATTTCGCGAATATCCGTTGATATTTAAGAAATTTTTTAACGCAGTATGGCGGAAAATTCGCCGAAAGATGAGCGGTGATGTCTATGAATACAGCTTCTAAATTATGTAGGAGGATAAAATGGCTAAAAAATTTGTTTATCTGTTTTCGGAAGGCAACGAGACAATGCGGGAGCTTCTCGGCGGAAAAGGGGCTAATTTAGCGGGAATGACCAACCTAAATTTACCTATACCACAAGGGTTTACCGTAACAACCGAGGCTTGTACCCAGTATTATGAGGACGGCGAGGTTATTAACGATTCGATTCAAAAGGAAATCATGGAATTTGTCGTAAAAATGGAAGGGATAACCGGAAAGAAATTCGGCGATAAAGAGAACCCTCTTTTAGTGTCGGTTCGTTCGGGGTCAAGAGCGTCCATGCCGGGCATGATGGATACTGTCCTCAATTTAGGGCTTAACGAAGAGGTTGTTGAGGTTATCGCGAAAAAATCCGGTAACGCAAGATGGGCATACGACTGTTACAGAAGATTTATTCAAATGTACTCCGACGTCGTTATGGAGGTCGGTAAAAAATATTTTGAAGAATTAATAGACGAAATGAAAGAGAAGAAGGGGGTTAAAAACGACACGGAATTGACCGCCGACGACTTAAAAGAGCTTTCAAATAAATTTAAAGCGGAGTATAAAGCAAAATTAGGCGCGGACTTCCCTACCGACCCTAAGGAACAACTTATGGGCGCGATAAAAGCGGTATTCCGCTCTTGGAACAACGAAAGGGCGATATACTACCGCCGTATGCACAATATTCCCGGCTCTTGGGGAACCGCCGTTAATGTACAAGCTATGGTATTCGGCAATTTGGGCGATACCTCGGGAACCGGCGTTGCGTTCACCCGCGACCCCGCAACCGGCGAAAAGAAATTAATGGGCGAGTATCTTATTAATGCACAAGGGGAAGACGTCGTTGCGGGAATACGCACACCTAACACTATTGACCAGTTGAAAAACGACCTCCCCGACGCATATAACGAGTTTGTTAAAATTTGTGATACGCTCGAGAATCATTATAAAGATATGCAGGATATGGAATTTACAATTGAGGATAAAAAGCTTTATATGCTTCAAACCCGAAACGGAAAGCGTACCGCGGCGGCTTCCTTGAAAATCGCCTGCGACTTGGTTGATGAAGGCATGATAGACGTTAAAACGGCTATAACCGGTCGTCTCGACCCGAGCCAGTTTGACGCGCTCTTACACCCGCAATTTGACGCGGCGGCTCTTAAATCGGCTAAGGTAATAGGTAAAGCTTTGGCGGCGTCACCCGGCGCGGCTTGCGGACAGGTTGCGTTGACCGCAGAAAAGGCTACGGAATGGGGAAAATCGGGCAAAGCGGTTATTCTTGTTCGCCTCGAAACGTCTCCCGAGGATATCGAGGGAATGGATTACTCAAAGGGTATACTCACCGCAAGAGGCGGTAAAACATCTCATGCCGCCGTTGTTGCGCGCGCTATGGGCAAATGTTGTGTGTCGGGTTGTGGCGAAATTAAGTTTAACGACGCTGCAAAAACCTTTGACTTAGGCGGTAAAACCTACAAAGAAGGCGACTGGATTTCATTGGACGGCTCGACGGGCAATATCTACGGCGATGTTATCAAAACCGTTGAAGCGGAAATAACCGGCGACTTTGACCGCGTTATGAAGTGGGCGGACGAATACAGAACCCTTAAGGTACGCACCAACGCAGATACACCACAGGACGCTAAAAAAGCGGTTGAGTTCGGCGCGGAGGGCATCGGTCTCTGTCGAACGGAGCATATGTTCTTTGAAGCGGACAGAATTTCCGCAATTCGCGAAATGATTTGCGCCGACTCTGTTGAAGCGCGCGAAAAGGCATTATCTAAGCTCGAACCAATGCAACAGGGTGACTTCGAACAATTGTATGAAGCACTCGGCGGAAAACCCGTTACAATTCGTTTCCTTGACCCGCCCTTGCATGAGTTCCTCCCCACCGCAGATAAGGATATTGAGGAGTTGGCTAAAACGCAAGGAAAGAGCGCGGGAGAAATTAAGGAAATCATCAAATCGCTGCACGAGTTTAACCCAATGATGGGACACAGAGGCTGTCGCTTGGCGGTAACCTATCCCGAAATAGCAAAAATGCAGACCCGTGCGGTTATAAAAGCGGCAATTGCCGTTAATAAAAAGGGAATGAATGTAATTCCCGAAATCATGATTCCGCTGATTAGCGAGGTCAAGGAATTGGCTTATGTGAAAGAAATTGTTGTGGAAACGGCAGATAAGCTTATTAAAGAGGCGGGCGTAACCCTTAAATATATGGTCGGTACAATGATAGAAATACCGAGAGCGGCTATTACCGCCGGCGAAATCGCTAAAGAAGCGGAATTCTTCTCGTTCGGTACCAACGATTTGACCCAAATGACGTTTGGGTTCTCGCGCGACGACGCGGGCAACTTCCTTGAAGACTATTACAAAAAGAATATTTATGAGTTTGACCCGTTTGAACGTATCGACGTCGACGGCGTGGGCAAATTAATCCAAAATGCCGTAAGACAAGGGCGCGAAACACGCAAGGATATAAAGCTCGGCATCTGTGGCGAGCACGGCGGCGACCCGTTCACAATCGCGTTCTGTCATAAAGTCGGGTTGGACTATGTTTCTTGTTCCCCGTTCAGAGTTCCTATAGCAAGATTAGCGGCGGCACAAGCGGCAATTGAAGGCGGAAATAGCAGTAATAAAGGCTAAACAAGAGCGGAGGTGTCGGTGGCTGTGCCGCCGAGCAGTCCGCTTGCCGCAATAAAGGCTAAACAAGAGCGGAGGTGTCGGTGGCTGTGCCGCCGAGCAGTCCGCTTGCCGCAATAAAGGCTAAAAGTGAGTTACAAATAAAACAAAAAGCGGCGGGATTCGTATGAACCCGCCGCTTTTTTATTATACTATCTATATTCAGTCATATCTCGCGCCACCGCGTTCTGTGTCAATAATCTCGTTCCTTCTGAAAAAGAGCGAGAAACACCATACAGCCGAAAGCGCGACCAGAATATAAACAATTCTGCTTATAATCGAACCTGCTCCGCCAAATGCCCATGCAACGAAGTCAAATCGGAACAACCCGACGCTCCCCCAGTTCAATCCACCGAGGAGCAGAATAAACAACGCAACCTTATCCATAAGATTATCTCCTTAACAATTTAGACTTAACTCTGAGAACCCACTCTTAGAACCTATATTTGCAGGGGTTCTGTAAATGTCGCAGAAATAGTATTTACGAATTTTTGCGCGTTATTCATTTATTAAAAATTTTTTAATAAATTTTAATCCCCGCCGATTAAACGGCGGGGAGCGGTATTTTTCTACATTGTCTAAGCGTTGACGGCGTTTTCTTTTTTTGCCAATTGTGATTTTAAACGAGCCGCTTTATTTTTGTGTATAAGCCCTTTGCCCGCCGCTTTAGCGACATTAACCGACGCCGCTTTGATTTCCGCAACGGTCGCGTCCTCCGCTCTTGCTTTTTTTAATCTCGTTTTAAGCTCCGAACGGCGTCCCTTATTGCGTTCGCGTCTTTCCTCGGAAATTAAAACCCTTTTTTTTGCAGATTTAATATTAGCCAAAATTTCACCTCCTTATATCCTTGTAGTTTATAGCATTAGTATAAAACATTAGTATAAAACCATAATATAAAGCTTATGCTAATCACAGTACGCTACAGTATAACATACATTTTTTAAAATTGCAATACTTTTTTATTAAAAATAGAAATTATTTGAAAAAAGAAGGAGAGGTGCGCGGTAAAAACCCGCGATTTATGCTTATGAACAGAACGGATTTAGCCCACGAAACAGCCGCAGAAAGCGGATTAAAGGTAGAAGAAACGACAATTAGCGGTATAAACGTCACCCGCGTTATTATTAACCAAAAAGCGAGCGAGAAAACGGGAAAGCCCGCGGGGAATTATATCACGCTTTCTTGTCCCGAGCGGGCTTGTGCCGAGTTGCCCGAGGCAATAGTTCTATCCCATATTATAGAAAAAATGTTGTCCGAAACGGGCGGAAATAATCATACCGTCGTAGTGACGGGTTTGGGTAACGATAACATCACGCCGGATTCATTGGGCGTGCGGACGGCCGAAAAAGTTTTGGCTACGGCGCATTTTTCCGAACACGACGAGTTTGCGGATTTAAAAATGCGAAGGGTATATGTAATAGAACCGGGCGTCATGGCGCAGACGGGTCTCGAGAGCGCGGAACAATTAAAATATATAACGGACGGGATAAAACCCGATATTCTCGTCGTAATAGACAGTCTCGCCTGTAACGAAAGCAGCCGTCTTGCGCGGACGATACAAATAACCGATACGGGAATTTCACCGGGGAGCGGGGTGAAGAACGAACGCAAGGAGTTTTCGAAGAATATGCTCGGTGTCCCCGTTATTGCTATAGGCGTACCTACGGTTAATATAATGTGGGAATGGGTTTATGTGGGTTAGTCTTTATTCTATAAATTTCGGATTGTATTCTGCAATGTAAAAGGCACAGGTGCAGAGAACGTAGATTGCGGCTTCTTTTTGCAGTAAAGAGACGTTCCATCAACTCTACAAAAAACTTATTGAAAAAGTCAAGTTTTTGCATGGGTGTTGCAAAAACTTTTTACTTTTATCATTCAACCGGCACAGAATCAATATAACCGGCATAATCAAACGCGATTTCCACGTCAACATCTGTACCATTTAAGCGAATTTCGCTGACGACTGCGGCAATCATTCGCCGTTTTATTTCAATAGTGGCATTGCTGAAAATGCTGTCCCAATCGTCAATCAGCCGTTTTAGCTTTATAAGTGAGGCTTCATCAAGAGTCTTAGACTTAGTCGCGGCTTGCAACTGAGAATAGGTTCTTGTCGCTCTTTCCAACTCTCGAACCGCTTCCTCGTATAATTCTGTCAACTGTTCACGGTTAAACTCGGAAGCTTCCCCAATCAAAAATTTCCGCAGTTCATCGTTGGATTTATTCTTGACCTTCGTCCAATGCTCAATTTCTTGCTTTGCCGATTTTAACTTTTCGGCGAGAATTGTATCTGTTTGAGCAGATTTTTTCTTAATTTCGCAGAGCATATCGGCTGTCACCATATTTTGCATATAATTCTTGACCGTTTCAATGACAATCGCGTCCAAATCGGCGCATTTATACTGTCCTTTTGAGGCTCCGCAAGCGGCAGCACCCGCTTTTATGCGTTTCAGGCAACGATAAGTCCCATACAATTCACCTTTCTCGGTGCGTTTGTGATTGAGCCAATCGCGGGAAGAACCTCGGGTCATGTTTGAGCCGCATTCACATTTCAGCAGCCCGACAAGCAAGCCCTGACCCGTCTGTGATTTGCTCGGCGTTTTTCCGCCGAATAAAGAATTAGTTTTAATGCGCGAGTGCCGTATTTTTTGTGCTTTCGCCCACGTTTCCTCGCCGACTATGTCGTACTCGCTCCAGTATTTGTCGCTCACCGACTCCTCGCCGTCCTTGTTGTATTTTTGATACGAACCAAATTCCCCCTCGGCGGTTTTAGTTTTTCCGTATGACAAGTAGCCCTTATAAACGGTATTACGCAGAATTTTCCGTATAATCCCGCTGTTCCAGTCGTTGTCGGATTTTGTTTTTATTCCGCTCTCGTTCAAAATTCCCGCGATTTTTAACATACCGAATCCGTCGGTTGTATACATTTTATAGATTTCTCTGACAGTTTCGGCTTCATGTGGGACAACCTGAAGCATATTCGAAAATTCCGGGTGGTTAATATACCCGAACGGAGGATTCCCGCCCGTCCAGTACCCCTCCTTATGAATCAGCCGCATAGCGTCGGTCACTCTTATTTGAGTATCAACCGAAGACTTCCTCGCAGACCAAAACTCGATAAAATTCAAGATTTCATCGGCGTCGCCGTTGTTGGTGAATTCCCGCTTTTTGTCCACGACCCAGATTCGACAATGCTTCAAAAATTTCAAGGCGTGGTTTAGACTTTCCACCGAACGCCGCCCAAATCTGTCCAACTTATAAATAACAAGAATGTCGTAAAATCCCGCTTTAGCATCATCAAACGCTTGATTCAAGCCTTTTCGTTTAGAAACGTGAGTATGAAACGCCGAAACGCCCGCCTCGACGTATTCCAAATCGGTCATAACCCATTTTATTCCCTTGGAACGCTCCGGTTGTGAGTTGATAAACTCGCAAATCGAGTCTTTTTGAAGCGGCAAGTCGTCCTCTAATGAAATTTCTCTTGCCGACGTTTTTCTGTTCAATGCGGCTTTTTTTGCTTTTCCCTTGCTTGTCTGTTTGGTTGTACTGCCCCGCGCAAAAGTCGCTATTCGCAGTTCTTTCATAGTGTTCTGACTACTCCTCTACAAGTTTTACAAGTACGACTGTATATATATTACAGGTACAAGCACTCGCTTGATTTTGCCCGACTTAACTTTACAGCCGAAAAACAACAGCTCGGGGTCGCTGTCCTGTGCGTATTATACCACAAAGAAACCGCTTTTATCAAGCGGTTTCTTGTTTTGCGTGCATCGCTTTTTGCGGCATAGTTTGTTTATTCTCAAGAGCGTAATAATCCGTAGCGGCGGTGACAAAGGATTGACGGAATTGATTGATTCGGTCGGATTTCTCTTTGTCGGATATGTTATCCCTTACAGAAACTGTTACGTTGTATTTCATGCAATCCACCCCTTTTTTAAGTAGTATCTGTGTTATAAACTGAATTATACAAGAATTACCGAGCCCAGCCCGAAACCGTAAAGCGGTTTCAATATATAAAAGAGGGGTCAAATTAATTTCTCCGCCTATTGACAAAACGCCGTTTACATGATATACTCTGCAATAACTGCTCGTAGCGTAATGGATAACGCACCAGACTCCGACTCTGGGGACTGTGGGTTAAAACACCAATAATAAAAACAATATAAAACCGCTCTATAAAAGGAATTAGAGCGGTTTTTGTGTTTTGTGTTTTTATACTTTTTCTATCAAAACAAGCTGTTTTTTCAACAAGTAGGGGTGTCAAAAGGGGTGTCAAAAAAGTCCGCCGGGGTGGTAACCCTTAGCGGACTTTTACTATTCTCATATGTGTCCGAATCGGACACCACACTCACACCCTCACAGTATACCCCGTCAAAGCAATCCACCCCGCACCGGACTTCAATCGTCCCCAACGAATCACTTTCCCGTCAGTATCCGCACCGTCGGCTTCCTCAACAATGGTATAAACTTCTTTAAACTTGACCTTAACCCCGGTCGCGGCATGATTCACCCCCGCACGGATTCTCACATTCAGCGTATCAACCGTAACCCGCACAGTATAAGGCGAAAACGGTACAGAATTATCGGCGTTTCCCGACTGCTTGCCGTAGATTTCGTCCAACCCGTCAACAATCGCTTTCGCTTGAGCAATCAGCGTACTGTCAAATTTAGCATTATCGCTCGAATTAGAAACAAAACCATGCTCGGTCAATACGCACGGCATATGCGGATTTAGACTTTCAAGACGGTCAACATTGCCGTTATTTTTCTTGATTCCGCGTTTGGGGTTGGAGTTCCAGCGCGGCTCTAAATGCTTGTACAAAACCTCCGCGAGTTTTGCCGAAGCCGCCGACGGATTGCGGGAAGTCCACACCTCAAACCCGTTGGCACTCGCAACACCTGCGTTTCGGTGAATCTCAATATAACAATCCGCACCCCAATTTTTCGCGTCAGCAACCCGGTCGATTCCGGGGCTAAGATTTTTCACTGTCCGCGCCATTTTTGTGGCATAACCCCGGCTTTTCGCCTCCTGTTCAACCGCGACTGACAACGCCAAATTGTCGTCCGACTCTTTTCGACTGCCATTGACCGCTCCGGGGTCGCCGTTAAATCCATGCCCCGCACTGATATAGATTTTTTTACTCATGATGATTTCCCCCATTATCATTATTTTTTGCCCTTAATTGTTCAAGCACGTCAAGCAATTTTTTAGGAATGGGAAGCCCCATTCGCCCCGCATTTTCGAGAATACTCAACCCCTCGTTGGAGATAAAGAAGAAAATCGCCGCCGTCCGCAGCACCCCGCTCGCCGCGAACACATGAACGTCGATAATATTCGCGACCGCGATTACCACAAACACCATGATTTTCTTAAAAATCCCCTCAAACCCGACCCGGCTTGAAAGCTTCTTCTGAATAACCGCACTTATGACTCCGGTTATGTAGTCGAGTACGGCGAACGCCACTAAAGCGTAGAATAACCCGTCAATCGCACCGAAAAGGAATCCTGCGACACCGCCGAGAATCCCGCAAATCGTATCAAATATTGTTTTATTGTTCATTATATGTCACCACCATTTAATTCGCTCGTTTTTAGCTGTACGCGCTCTTCAATTGTCGGAGATTCGCCCCAAATCGCCATAACCGCCGTTAAATGTGATTCGTCCAAAGCGGCGGCAATTCCCGCCCTTCCGTGTACCGAGTTGGAAAATGCCTGTCTGTGGTCTTTTCCCAACTGTTCACCCTCAATAAACCTTTGCGTCAAAATACTCACCGATTCCGATGTAAGCATATCGAGTGTAATTCTTTTTTCTATGTTCATAATAATCCTCCAATTTCATAAATGCCCGAAAGCTCCATACACATACCGGCGGTCAAATCTGACGACGAAAATATATAAGACAGTGTACTTGTCTGCCGCCCGTCCGCAACAACAAATCCATAAAATAAACGCTCTCACCGGGTCACCCGGAAAAAGCGTTCGCCCTATAATCATCTCATACCCGCGAATTAAAGCGTTGACAAGTCGCTCGGTATCGGTATCAACGAAGTTAATATCAGGGTACCCATACTGCCGCCGCCTTTCATTATAAGCATCTTCCTGCAGAACATCTTTAACCATAACAACAATTCTTTCAGAATGTTCGTCAAGAATCTCTTTTAAATTATCCGGTGCGTTCCCCTCTATATTAATTGTAGGATTATAAACAAGGCTGATTGTATTACCACCCGAACTCACCGCCGATGCGGAAACAACAGAGGGAGTATTCGCCGATTCTGCCGCCGTCAACACCCGCTCGCCTCGGTGAAGCTCGGCGATATACCCGTCATACGGTACATAGTCTAATCCGTCAGCATGAGAACCGTCGACCGGCTCTCTCCACGGTGCGCCGCGTTGCCGTCCGATTTGCGGGAGTATTGATACCATTAAAGTTACAGGGTCGGCATAAATGCTTTTTCTTAACTCGTCGATTTGCTCAATCGCGGGGGCTTCGTTAATTTCGGCTTGAAGTGTTAAAGATAAATCCGTGCCGTTTACAAGCTCTTCCGCTCCGGCAATTGCCGCGTTTAGCTCCTCACCAAACATTTTATCTTGAACCTTTTGTTCATTATTCGCACCCGGCAAAGTGAAAACTCTCGTCCAAACCTCGTCCCAATAACCTATATTATCCTCAATTTCGCCCTTCGCCTCTAATAATGTGGCTTGTATTTCTCCGCCAAGCCCTCTTACTTCTTCCAAAAACTCGTCAACATCTCTTTGCATGGATTCGGTAACCATTGATTCCGACATATAGATTGCGGCAATTTCGGCTTGATATGCTTTTATGTCCCCTGTTTCTTGATATAAAACCTCTGCCGCCCTGCGTAGCTCGGCGTGGTCGTCTTTTAGTGCGATATGCGCCTCTTCCATTGCCGCTAAATACTCGTCGCGAAATTCCTGCAACCGCGTTATTTCAGCTAATGCGCCGTCATAATCGTTAAAATCAATACCGTTTATATTTTCTTGAATCCTGTGCATTTCGCGCGCCGCTTCAGACGTAGCGGATTCCATAGCGCGCACAAACTCCATTTCCTTATGCAGAGCTTCATAATCCTCGGGGGTGAGTTCCTCTCCGTTTCTTGCGCGCTCGATTATAGAATTGGTAACCTCGCGGGATTCTGACATCCTCCCGGTATATCTTTCGTTAAAACCGTCAAGCACTCCCGATATATGAGCAACGTCAACGCCTAAATCCTCCGCGACTTTTCCGGATGCGATTTTAAATGCCTCAAAAACATTTTCATAACGAATTTGAAAATTATCTTCTAAAGCGGTTGCTAAATTATTAAACGGCTCATACATCGCCGCCGCCTCGCTTGGTGATAACGTCCCATTCTCCCTCAAGCTGCGCCCGTAAAAATCAAGGTCAGAGCTTGCGTGTTGTATTTCTGAACGAATACCGGATAATTCCTCGCGTGAATTAATAACAGCCTGTGCGTTTTCGTACTGATATTTTGTGTTCTCAATCAGATTTTCGGTCAATTCTCTCAATTTAACCCCGCCGTTATCAAATAATAACGGGTCGGCATACTGCTCTCTTAATGCCTTTATTGATTTTTGATGTTGAATCGCGGCGGCTGTAACAATAGTAATGGCACCCGCCGCTATTAATCCGTAGGGTCCGATTGCCGCTAAACTACCCGCAAAGCTTTTCGCGGCGGGGATTCCGCCCGTGAAAAGTATTTTTAAATTCTTAGCCTCTTTAGCTAAAGCAAGCTTGCCGAGTGCCGCACCTTTAACCGCTACGGTCAACCCCGCTATTGCAGAAGTTGTTGTAACGGTAGCCTTGACCGCTTCGGGATTCTCCCCGACCCACTCATGCACCCGATTAATCATATCGGTGACACTTTGCACACCCTCGCGCACCGCAGGGACGAATATTTCCCCGGTCGTCGTCGCGAATCCGTCCCACGCCGATTTTGCAAGCGTAATATCGCCCTTGAGATTATCAAGCCTTATGTCCGCCATTTCCTTAGCCGCGCCGTTGCAATTGTTAATCTGCGCTGTGAGCTTGGCGAAATCCTCATCGCTCGAATTAACAAGCGCGAGCAACCCCGACAACCCATATTTCCCGGCAATCGCCGCCGCATTCGCCGATTTCTCGGATTCGCTCAAACCGTCAAAACCATCGCGTAAATTCTGCACAACCTCTTCAAACGATTTTGCTGTACCGTCGGCGTTTTCGAGTTTAATATCCAACGCATCCATAGACGCTGCAACCGCGTCGGTCGGCTTGACAAGATTGGTCATGATATTTTTAAGAGCCGTTCCCGACATCGAACCCTTGATTCCTGCGTTCGCCATTAACCCGATTGCGACAGACATATCCTCTATGCTGTAATTCATCGCCCCGGCTAAAGGCGCGACTTGCTTAAAGGTCTCGCCCATCATGCCGACATTGGTATTCGCGCCTGTTGCGGTCGCCGCTAAAACGTCAGCGAATCGCCCCGATTCGTTTGCGGTCATGTTAAACGCGGTCATGGCATCGGTGACAATATCCGAAACCGAAGCCAAGTCCTCACCCGACGCGGCGGCGAGATTCATAATGCCCGGCAACCCCGCCATCATCTGTTGACTTTCCCAACCCGCCATAGCCATATACTCGTATGCTTGCCCCGACTCTACGGCGGTGAATTTGGTGGTCGAACCCATTTCCTTGGCGAGTGCGTTCAATTCCCGCATTTCCTCTTGTGAAGCACCCGAAATCGCTCTGACTACGGATGCCTGTTCTTCAAAATTCGCCGCAGGTTCAATGAATCCTTTATAAAACGCCGCCCCCGCCGCCGCGACAACGGCGGTCGTTTTCAAGAAGTCCGCCTGTGCCGCTTTCAAAGCCTCGGAATTTTTCTGCTGCCAGTTTTCAAGCGTAGCAAGTTTCTCTTGTTTTTGACTTAACTTGTCAACCTCGTCGCCCAAGCGTTGTTTCTCTGTAGCAAGGTTCTTTGTATCAACCCCGGCTTTGTCGAGTTTCTCACCCAATTTAGCGAGGTTCAACTCTTCTTTTTCAATTTGTTGATTGAGCTTTTCAATCGCTTTTGTATTATCGCCGGAAGAATTGGCAAGTTCCTTTTTCTTGGCGTTCAACTGCTCAATTGCCGACTGTGATTTTTGGAACGCCGAAATATCACCCTGCGACTTTTTGAAGTCGTTCAACTGCGATTGCATATTGCGAATGACATCTTTTGAACTGCTGAAGGTTTTATCAAAATTTGCGTCTTTAGCCGCTTTCAGTTGCATGGTTAGTTCATATGAACGCCTGTTTCCACCCATGATAACCGCTCCTTTCTGAATTTGCTATATATAAGGAAAGAAGACCGTTTCCGGTCTTCTAAGTATTATTATCGCCCTAATCGTTCTTCTGCTATATTATAGACTTCATCATCATCACGTTTTCCGATAACCACGATTTCTATAATTTCAATCCCGTCGCTTGACTGACGAAAAATCACCCGCAACCCCAATTTCTTATGTTTAAGTTTTCGGCAGTCGTCTAATTTCCCGTATAACTCCTGTCCTGCTCTCATTCCGTGCTCTTCGATTTTTTTGAATGATTTCAAGATATGTTTTTTCTGACTTCCGTCTAATTTATTATAATCAACTTTTGAGTGTTTTGTAAGTCTTGGAATAAATTTCATTCCCACTCGTCCTCAATTTCGTCCAATCCGTCACGCCAATTTTCCCCGGCGACTTCCTCAATTGTATAATACTTTTTTTCGGTGACATCTTTTTTCAATCTTGATTTCGCTCGTGTGATTCTTATGGGGTTGGTATTATTAGGTTGTTCAATTCTCAAACTTGGTTTCATATTAACCACCTCGTTTCATATTCTTAACATAAATTTATAATAACATATGTTGTTATATTTGTCAAGCACAAAATTATAAAAAAGCTCTTGTTTGGCTTATGTAACAGGACGAGCAAAGCCCGCCCTATTTCTCCCTCAGCTTACACTCCTCATTATGCACCGGGAACCACCCGTACAACTCCGGCAATGTGAGCGACAGCCAATACGGAACAGGAGTACCCGACCCTTTACTAAGTCGGTAACACTGTACCCTTATCCATCGTCCGACATCTCCTTGTATTCCGTATAGTTCAAAAAATTTCGTGCCGCATTTACAATTTTGTTAAAACTTCCCAACGGAAGATTTTCAATGACATCGCTCCCTATATTCCCCGCTTTTGCCGCGATTCTATACAAGAAACGCGGCTCAACATTCGCCGAGCGAACAGAATACTCGCCGTTATCGTTCATTTCCCGCTCGACATCAATAAAATCCTTGCCTTTAAGTTTTCTGAAATCAAAAGTCAACGCGGTATACGTCTGACCCTCAAACTCATGAGGCGGATTCAGCTTTAATTCAAATGTGTTGTAATTATCAATGTTTTTCTTATTATGTTTCATAACAAATCCTTTCTTGTTTTAGATTCACACCCGACCCATCATTTTACGAATTTCTGCCAACTGGTCAACGCCGTTAATCTTGTGAATAAAATTCAGCTTGTCAATCTCAAGAACACTTTTGCCGTTCTCGAACGCTTCCCAACGATAAACCGCGAAATCAACGGTAACATTCTGCGGTGAACCGGGGGCAATATCACCCGGCTTAAGGTTCTTCGCTTGGCAGGAAAAAACGTGCTTCTGTGCCGCAAGCTGAGGCGTACCGCCCAAATCGCGGACTTGGCTGACGGGGCGAAGCTCAATGATATTGTTGTTTTTCGCCATTAACGCGACAACATCACGGCTCAACCCACGAAACTGCAAGCTCATATTTAACGCATTGGTCTGCCCGGTAATCACAGCCTCATACTCGCCCGGCAACCCCGCGCCGTTGATGTTTTCGGTCTTGAGCGCGATTTCCGGCAACGTCGCCTGCGCCGTCCCGATGTATTCGGTCGCACCCGCGTAAACGCTGAACGAAATCGTCGTCTCGTTTATTTTCTTGGTGTTGTTATTCATGTCTGCCCTCCTAATCTCGCCAACATGGATTCAATATACGACGGGTCGAACGTCAGCACGTTGACAATTTCCTGTGCAATTCCCGGTGGCGTAATGTACAGCTTAAATGTGATTTTCCCGGTGCGGAACTCGTCAACGCTGTTAAGCTCGGACGGAAACTCCGCTCGACCGCCGATTAACCGTTGATTGGTGACAAGACCGTTAAACCAAATGTTCAGCGTATCGACAATGCTCTCGATAATCCGCTCGGTCAGCATACCGTCCACCCTGTCCCAATGGGTAAGAATGACGGTGTTGCTCACCCAGTCGAACATTCTCGACGCATACAGGAAGTATTCCTCGGGGTCGTTGGAGTTGGGGAAGACCGCCGTATAGTTCCCCCAAAGCCTAAATTCCCCGTTAAAGTTCAACGCAGTTGTTATACCGTTGGCGTTGAGGTAATTCGCCTGTTGTAAGCTAAGCAATACCTCCGAACCGTCGGCGATTACCACACTGTCTATGAGTAATTGCTTGTTAGACGGGGATTCACAGGGAATACTGTCATTCCTTACGTCAACAACCGCCATAAGCCCCGCCATATGCGTAGACATTCGGAAGGTTCGCGTTCCGTTTTGCACGAGCGGAAAACATAACACCTGCGACTTGCCCGTTATTCCGTTATCGTCTTTCCAATCGGGAACATCCTCATAAAACGTAACCGCCTCGGTATCGACATCAATTAACGCTTTCCCGTTGAACACGCTGTTATAATTTTCCATTTTCGCCGCCATAACCGCCGCGACCTCGGGATTGCTTGAGTGGTTGGGACAAATACAAATATCCGGCAGAATTCCGTATTTGGGGAATACCGCCTCAATGACTTCCAACCCCCTGCGCTCGTTTGTAGCCAAATCCAACCCGCCGATTATATCCGCCGCCGTCACCATTGAGGGGTCAACCTCATCAAAGCCGATTGTCAGCTCGGTCAATCCTGCCGTAATTCCGCCGCCCTCTAAAATCTCCAACACAAGTGCGCCGTCATTGTAAAATAACTCATAGTCAGTCCCCAATACATAACTTGTCGCTTTAACGGTAGACTTGAGCGCCTCAAAAGGCAAGCGTACCCTGCCGCCCGTAATCGGGAACGCTTTCGCGGGGGTGGACTTTTTGTGCTTTGTCGGGTCGAGGACGTTGACGAACACAACCGGGCTTGCGTTGTACAGCCGAAAATGACTGAACATGACCTCGCATATATCGTATTTTTTCCAATCCTCACTATACCCGAACACCCGTTCCGCTTCACCCCAATTGCGCGCTCGGATAGGTTCATTCACCAAGTCACTGCCTACCGTGTGAATGGGCGCAGTCCCGACAACAAACGTAATGCCGCTTGTCACCGTAAACGGCGAATTCATCGGCGAAGGCTCGCGGACTGTTCTTACGCCGTGAAAGAATTTTCTGTTATCCATGCTTTTCTCCCCTCGTCAAGCCTTTGGGCGAAATAAATTCGCCCGTTGGCTCTTTTTTTGCTTTATTTACTTGTGCGGCAACACGCGAATAGTATTCGTTTAACGCATTGCCGCTTGTTTTGATTTTTGCTCGTGTCGCGGACAGTTTTGACACCGGCACAATTAAATGTACGATGTCCGGGCATACTGCGATTTCGTCGCTGTAATGCTCTGTGATTTGCTTGTGCGAGCCTTGAATAACCGCGCTGTTTTGCAACCGACCGACCGACATTCCTACATATACGAATTGTGTTATACCGTCCTGTTTTGGCTTAGCCTTATTATTCTTTGGCGGCGGCGTTGGTGTAGTTGGTGTTGTGTCCGAATCGGACACGTTTTGGTTTGTGTTTGCCATTAATAATTTACCTCTCTTTCAATTTTTATATGAAAAAGGCAACTACTAAAAGTAGCCGCCTAAGTTCATTATTGCTCTTGTTTAACTTTTTTGTTGACAAATGCCGATTTATGGTGTAGAATACAAAAGGACAAGGCGGCGCGGTTGTTCCTCTAAGGAGGTGATACCGTGATTACATTAGACAATTTATTTCAATTCGCATTGGTAATCATTGGTGTTGTCGGATTGTGCTTAATGCACAAGAAGAAATAGCCACCCTCTAAAGCGAAAGGCGGCGTTTCCTCAAGTATTCTAAATACGGAACGACCGTCCTGCTCGAACAGGTGCCGTCCTTGTCTGTACATATTATATCACATCAATTACCCTCTGTCAACATCAATTTTTAAAAAATATTTTCAATAGGTATTTCCCGTGTTACTTCCGGCATCTCAAATGTCAGTAACATCTCGACGAAATAGTACGGATTCACATTGTCGGGATATACAACCCGTTCAAGCGGAAGCCGCAACAGAAACTGCCCGACTTGCCGCTCACGCAATAAAGCAACGCGAAGTCGCGTTAATACATTCATCAACGCCATTGCCCCTTCTTGACCGTCCTCGGAATAGGTCGCGAAAATCAACCGTATTTTACAATCGCAATCATGCCCGACTGAATGTTCAAAATCATCTTTCCCGGTCAACAGTTGCATGAGTATATACGGGATTCGGTTTGTTTCGGCGTCCTTATCGGGCAACCGCATTTTGAATATTTCAACCGCACGCCGTTCAACAACAGGATTCTTTTCTTGATATTCCGCCGTTGTTTTGTTTTTGACAACGCGAACAGGAAGTATAATATCCTCGGTATGCTTTTTGATAAACTTTTCTAATTGTTCAAGTAAAACAATATCCGTCATAATCTACCTCCCATATCCGTTTAGTAACCGTGTGATTTCATGCTCGACGCGCTTGTCGATTGTTTCCTGTGCCGCTTTTTCTACCTCATCGTATACGACAGCATTTCCCGCCATTTGCGCGGTTGATGAACCGTAAAGCCCTTTAATCGGAAACCGACTGCTGCCAACACGTTCCGCGACAAACTTATTACCGCTTAGGTTAGCCATAAACGCATTAGCGAAAGATGTCATCGTGCCGCCTTTTTTCTGACTTGCCTTGATTCCCTTTTTTGTTGACGAAACCTTGAACTTATCCAACGGAATTTTATACCCGCTGAAAGAAATATACCCGATTATATCGCTCGCGTCGCCGCCTGTCGGTTTTTGCGTTTTTATATGGGTTGCGTTTATTAAGTCTTTTTGCTTAATGTCGTATACTTCCCGAATTTGCTTGATTGTTTCGCTTCGCACGGTTGTCAAGCCGCGACCGATTGCGTTCCCCATTGCACGGTACGCGCCGCCCGGAATATTGTCAAGCAAATTCGATATTCTTTCGACGGAATTGTTTTGTACTTCAATATTAATCATCGCTAACGCTCCTCGTCTTGCTTACTCATCATATTCCTCCAAATCAAGCGTAATTATTCCCGCGTCAACAGCAGATTTAACAACGCTGTACTCGTCACCGTCAATCGTGATTCGCGTATCCTTACGCGGGACAATTCCCAAATCATCAAACGAGATATACACCACCATGTCGGAAATATAAATGCCCTGTATTTTCTGACCGCCGTTGTTATCGTTCGACAACCGCCCACGCTCTCTCGCACCGTCGCGGTCAATCACAACAGGAATATGATAATCCTTACCGTTATATTGAACGTCCGACAAGTCGGCGTGTTCGTCGACGTTTAAGAATACGCGGTGTATATCTTTCTTTACAGACTCCTTGAATGTCATTTTTTTGATTCTTCGGCAACTTTTAACTCAATAAGTCTTTTGCCCTCATCTGCCGAAACCTCAAAGGGCGGGTCGGTGGGTGTTTTGGGAGTGACCGCCCCCTTGCCGCTTTTTCTGTAACCATACGTACCTTGAATTATTTTAATCAACATAACTTTTTTCCTCTCTCTTAAAAATATAATAACTGTCAACTGTCAACTGTCAATTGTCAACTGACTACGTTTGCCGCATAAACATACGGACAATAATCTTTCGGTGCGGCGAGCGGTCTTGTACCGAGCCGCAACTTGCGGGAATCGTTGTCTTGGTCGACAACCAACTTAGGCACGCGGATTTTCGCATAGGTGGTATGGTCGGTCTGCCCATGGTCGATTTGGGTAATCTGACCGTACATCAACCGACCGCAACCGGGAGCGGTCACCATGGCAGAGGTTGCCGGGAAGTATGCTTTTTCCGTTCCGTTATCGTCAACGTAGCTGTGGGAAACATCAAACAGATTCAGCTTGAATCCGCCGAAATTAAGCGTTCCCATAAACGCAACACCCGGATGGGTCGTCAATTCGGGGTTAAGCGAGCCGTATTCCATTCTGCGGTTATCAAGCAAGTCGCGCACCTTCGGAATATCGGTAATGGAATCCGCCGCTTGACTGCCTAATACCAAATCTGCCGCCGTCAACCCGCGCTTTGATAGCATACGGCACATTGCCTTAACGTCTTCCCAAAACGCACCGTTTGCCGCGTTCCACGGAGTAGATACCGTGTAAATATGCTCGCTCGCGGTATCGTAAAACCGTATTGTACGCGGCGTTCCCTTTGTTTTGGAATCAATATATTCCTGCATTTCATAAGAATTATTAATCATGACCTGCGCGCACATCCACTCTTCGCGGCGGGTGATTCTGATGTCAAGCTCCTTCATATCCTGCAACACAATCCGAGCCGCTCTTTGTGCTTGGCTCTGCCCCGAAAACAACGCTTCACCGAATCCACGCTTTTTCAAATCATCAAGCGTAAGTACCCTCGACGGTGCGATATACGCAGGTTTGTATTCGTTGATTTCGTACCCGCCTCTGTCAACCGGAATGTCCCCGGCTCTTTCGGAAACAAACGCCGCCATTTTTCGGTCGCCCTTGCGGAACTCGGTCAATACTTTGTCCGACTCGAATATATCCGCCTCGGTGGTCGGAAAATACCTGTCCTTGAAAAACGTCGTAACAGGTGTATTTTCCTCTATCAACGCAAGCAAGTGGTAGGTGTCAAAAATATTAATGTTATTACCCATTATCTAAACTCCTCCTTATTAATTAGACACGGCTTTGAATACAATATTACGTTTCCGCAATTCGTCAAAGTCCGTTTCCGTTATTTCATAACCGCCCTTAACGGTGGTTTTTTCGGGATTAAAACACCCCGCCGTATACACTGCGACATTCACATCATCAGCCGTGCCGACTGTTGTATCGTCGCATAATACACAATCGGGCAAAAGTGTATCGCCGGCTTCGGGAACGCTCCCCAACACATACAGCTTATTCGTCCCGGCAGATTTCGCAAAAATCGTTCCGCGTACAAAAGTCTGTTTTTCCGTGGATTTGGCAATTGCCCGACCGCGCACCTCAACGGGCGGGTTTAAGTCGGAAATAAGCCCGTCATAGCTCATTTCACCGACTTTTTGATTCAATTCATTAATCATCTTTCTTCTCCTCTCCAAGCAGAGCCTTAACGTCCGCTTTAGCCGCCGCCATTTTCTGATTGGGTGTTTGGGGTTTACTTGACCCGCCTCCCTCATGACCCTCCGGTGCTACCCCGGACATTCCGCTCGATGCGATGTCTTTTTCGACATTCGCGAGATATGCCGCGGCCTGTTGTTTCTGTGCCGCGATAATCGCCATTGCAACATCTGCGGCGGCAACCGGCTCTTCTCCAAATTTTGCCTTTTGTACCACTTCCTCGAATCCCGCAATCGCAACCCCCTCAATATCTTGAATACGTTTGCGTTCTGCTTCGGTGGATACCTTCGCGGCGGAATCCTCAATCTGTTTTGTCAAATCGGGATATGCCGCTTTCAGCTCTTCGACTGTTTTAATTGCGTCAACTTGACCTTCCATACTTTCATCTCCTTTTTGAATTTGATTTGTGCCGCTAACAGGCGGCGGTTTATCCTCCACCGGAGGGGTGAATTTATTTAACAACGCTTTAGGAGCGTTCTTATACCTCGCTAAAATCGACATATCGGCGGCAATCATCTTGATTTCCTTGCCGAAAAGCACCTCGTCACAGAACCCCGCGTTGACCGCTTCTTGTCCGGTGTACCACGTTTCTGCAGTCATCAGTGCGGATATATCCTCAACGCTTTTTGATGTTTTCAACGCATATGCGGCGATAATGCTGTTTTTAACCGACTCCAACATACCCGCCGCTTTTTCATGCTCTGCTTGATTTCCGTAACATACGCACATTGGGTCATGAATCATAAACATCGCCGCTGCGGGAATCTTAATCACATCACCCGCCATTGCGATAATGGTCGCCGCGCTTGCCGCCACACCGTCAATTATAACGGTGATTTTCGCCTTATGATTTTTCAACCGGGTATAAATGGCGACCGCCTCGAACACCTCGCCGCCCCATGAATTAATCCGCACAATGATTTCCGAAACGTCGCCGAGTGCGTCCAAGTCCTCGTTGAATTGTTGCGAGGTTATTTCATGCTCTGAATCACCCCACCATGAATAACTTGAAATATCGCCGTATAAAATAAGCTCCGGCGGATTGTCGCCGGAACTCGCTACGATATTCCAGAAAGGCTTTACAAGAGCGGAGGTGTCGGGGGCTTCGCCGCCGAGCAGTCCGCTTGCCGAATTAAAAATGATTTTGTTTTTTTCCATAAAAATAATATCCTTTCAAAAATTTTTTATATTTTTTTGCATAAAACGCTTGACAACGTATTGAATACGTGTTATAATGATAACAGAAAGCGAGGGACGTCTATGAAAGTATCTGAATTTGTTCGCCAAGTTAAAAAGCAAGGGGTAAAGTTTGAAAGCCACGGTTCACGGCATGACTGGTATATTAACCCCGCCAACGGGCTAAGGTCTCAAATTCCGCGACACGGTTCAAAAGATTTATGCAACGGCACAAGAGACCGGATACTTAAAGACTTAGGGTTGTAATAAACCCTAAGTCTTCACCCCTTGCAAAATAATTTAAACAGGAGGGTTTTACTAATGAAACAAGTTAGACACGTATATCCCGCAATTTTTACCCCGGAAGAAGGGTACGGCTTTTGTATTATCTTTCCCGATATTAGAATGGGAGCTACACAGGGAAAAGATATTGCGGAGGGTATGGTTATGGCGGAGGATTTTCTTGCGTCTGCAATCTGTAAGTTAGAAGATATCGGCGACGAAATACCAAACCCGACCGATATAAATTCCTTGAAATTAAAAAAGGGTGATATTGCAACCTTAATTTCGGTAGATGTAGCTGATTATCGGCGACGCACCGAAAACAAATTCATCAAAAAAACCTTAACCATTCCGTCATGGCTTAACGCTTTAGCAGAGGATTCAAAAATTAACTTTTCCCAAACACTTCAACAAGCATTGAAAGAAAAGTTAAATGTATAAGACAGTATAGCTACAACCCCGCCCCTATTCCCCTTAATCATCGGGGCGGGATTCGCTTTCCCGCATAACCTCAGCAACCTTTTTCATAAGCCGTTCCTCACCCCGCCGTTGTTTAACATTCTTATAAAAGTCACTGCCGTTAATCTCCTGTGCCTCGCGGTCGCGGGTAGAAAAGCTGTTGTCAACCCGCATGACCGCCGCTTTTACTTCCTGTACAGGATTCAGCAAGCCTTGAGCCGGACCGTTCCACTCCGCACCGCTATACGCTCTGCGGATTGCAGGATTCGCGAAAAAACCCGGAGCTTTCACTCGCCCTTTTGCAACCGCCTCGGTGAGCCATTCCTCATATATCGGTTGGCAGAAGTCGCTCGCCAACCATGCCCGATACATAACGTATAGCCCATGAGCGGGTTTCGTATTTTTTCTCACCACAAGCAATTAACAAAGCCCGCGGTTGATAAATTGTAATCGCTTTCATTTAACCAGTCCTTTCATAAAACTACAAAATTCACAATATCCTGCAAATTTCATAAAATGCTGTATCCCTTTGGGAAATTTACATAGAACGGAGGATAGTTATATGCCTTTTTCATTCAGGCGCGCTTGTTGCCGTAACCCTGTTTGCCGACGTATGTTCGGGCGCGGATTCTGCGACCGCTTTGACGACCGCGACCGCGATAGAGACCGAGACCGTGGCCGCGACAGAGATAGAGACCGTGACAGGGATGGACACCACAGAAGATAGGGAATTAACAAGGGCGGACATTGCGTTCGCTTTTGTTATTTAATTAATTCTGTTACTCCTTGTAATAATCAAATCCACGTTTTTCACAATATTCCTGCCATGTTTCAGCGCGAAAATGTCCCTTGTATACATAACTTTGTGCAAATTTCAATTGTGCGGCATTCGGGATTATGCCTTTTGTTTCATTGCGCTCAGCTTGCGCGAATAATCTTATACCGTTGAAGTTATCATTTTTAAGACCGTCAGAGTCCCCTTAACTGTTTTGAAACTTGCTGGCTTACTGTTAATTCCTTTACGTGCTAACCATGTCAAAGCCTTTTCACCGTGAATTTTCTCTATATCGGTAATAAGTGTGTCGGACATCACCCCTGATTTTTCAAGACGGTTTAAATGCAACCTATAATTTTTCTTTGTCATATCATCGGCGGTGTTATAATTTTCGATAATGTACTCCGCAAACGAGAAAAAGTCAACGGATTCATTGTTTTTTGAATTAATTAATATTTTTTTTGTATTGCGCATATACACTACACAATAACAGCAAAAATCATGCCATTTTATTCAAATATCACTCCCGAACCAATAAGTTCTTCGTCGTCATACCAAGCGGCAAATTGTCCGGCGGTGATTCCGCGTTGCGGCTCATCAAAAATAATGTACATGCCGTTTTCTGCTTTAATGAGTTTTGCTTTTTGCAAAGGTTGTCTGTAACGAATACGTACCTGATAATCACGCTCCTCTCCTATTTTCATTTCTAAATCGCGCCGAATATAATGAATTTCGGCAT
>Ga0082212_10001240_pt1 | contig 37540 bp, 30 predicted proteins | sample TergutNt197P3_FD_71548 | JGI IMG/M metagenome (GOLD analysis project Ga0082212, IMG submission 71548) | Neocapritermes taracua P3 segment gut microbial communities from Petit-Saut dam, French Guiana - Nt197 P3 | ecosystem: Host-associated > Arthropoda: Insects > Digestive system > Gut ...
ACGATCATCAGGCCTGTTTTCTTCAGATACGGCAGATTCCGCAAGGCTTCCAGCTCCTCGAAGGCCATGATTACATCCGCTGAACCTTTGGTTACCAAAGGGGAATGCACATTTTGCCCAAAGCGGACATGGGTAACAACGCTCCCTCCTCTTTGGGACATCCCATGGATTTCCGATTGTTTGACGTCCATGCCGGCTTTCATCGCCGCCAGCCCGAGGATTTTACTGGCTAGCACCGTGCCCTGGCCTCCTACCCCGGTAATCATCACGCTCATCTCATCGTTCATTTGGTTCACCAGCTTCCCTGATCGCGTTTTTAGGGCATACCTGCGGGCAAAGCCCGCAGCCCACGCAAACTAAAGTATCCACCTTCGCTTTCCCCTCCGTTACGGATAAGGCCGGGCAACCCAGCTTGAGGCAGGATCTGCATCCTACGCAAGTCTCCGCGTCCACGCGGCGGGGCGGATCCTTCAGCCTGCTGTACAGGGCGCAGGGGCGGCGGGCGATGATCAGCGACACTTCGGGCGCGGCAAGTTCTTCCCGTAATACTTCCCCGCAGGTTTTCAAATCGAAGGGGTCGACGATACGTATCCTGCGTATCCCCAGGCTCTCCCCCAGTTTCTCCATATCCACCGCCGGCGCCGGCGCGCCTTTGATATCCTTGCCCGTACCGGGATTGTCCTGATGCCCCGTCATCGCCGTCGTACTGTTGTCGAGGACGATGACCGTCGAGCGGCCTTTGTTGTATACGATATCCATCAGCCCGGTGATACCGGAATGATAAAACGTGGAATCCCCGATGACCGCGACGCATTTTTCGGCGAAATCGCCGCCCCGGGCCAGCTCCATACCGAAAGCGCCGCTTACGGAAGCGCCCATGCAAATCGTGGTGTCTATACTGTTGAAAGGCGCCGCCGATCCCAGGGCATAGCAGCCGATATCGCCGGATACATTAAGCTCCATGGCTTTCAGCGTATAGAACATCCCTCTGTGGGAGCAGCCCGCGCACAGGATGGGCGGCCTCACGGGAAGTATCTGTTCGGATTCATACGCGGATTCTATCGGAAGCCATACGGGCAGCCCGGCAGCGGCCAGCGAGGCGCGGAGCTTCTCCTCGCTCAGCTCCCCTTGACGGGGAATGATATCCTTGCCGCGGCACGCTATGCCCATAGCCCTGATCTGTGTTTCCAGCACGGGCTCAAGCTCCTCCACGACGATCACCTGCTTCACCCCGGCGGCGAAGTCCCGGATTTGCCCTTCGTTCAGCGGCCAAACCAGGCCAAGTTTCAGATAGGAAGCTTCAGGCATGATCTCCTTTAAATACTGATAACTTATCCCCGCCGTGATAAAGCCAACGTCGCCCGGCTTCCCGGAGCCCCGTTCTACGCGGTTCAGCTCCGTTTGCCCGGCGTACTCAGTCAAGGCGAGCCGCCTCTCCTCCACGGCTTTATGCCGCCCCACCGCGTTCGCGGGCGTCATCACATATTTCGCGGGGTTTTTCTCATAATCCTTCACCACGATTTCCCCCGGCTCGTCGATGGCTACGATGCTTTTTGAATGGTTAACCCTCGTCGTGGTCCGCAGCATCACCGGCGTATCGAACGCCTCGCTGATTTCGTAAGCCTTCAGCGTAAACTCTTTCGCTTCCCCGCTGTCCGACGGCTCCAATACCGGTATCTTCGCGATAAGGCCGTAGTACCGGTTGTCCTGCTCGTTTTGCGAGCTGTGCATAGCCGGATCGTCGGCGGATACCAGCACCATACCGCCGTTCACGCCGGTATAGCTGAATGTCATCAATGGATCGGCCGCTACATTGAGGCCCACGTGCTTCATCGCGGCAAAAGACCTGGCCCCTGCGATGGACGCGCCGGCGGCGACTTCCAAAGCGACCTTTTCATTAGGCGCCCATTGGGAGAGTATCCTGTCGTAACGGGCGACGTTCTCCAATATCTCGGTACTGGGCGTGCCCGGATAAGCTGCCGCGACCTTTACGCCGGCTTCGTATACGCCCCGGGCTATCGCTTCATTGCCGGACAGCAATTCATACTTACTCATACCCCTGTCTACCCCCTGCGTTGGATTGAAATTAACTCCCCGTTAAATACAATGGGGTATGCGCTGATCGCATACCCCATGATTCACGCATTTCCGGGCGATATGCCCTAATCCATACTAATCCCAAAGCTCGATCATATTACCGTCGGGATCCTGGAAGAATATCCAATGGGCGTCCCCATCGGGCCCACGCTTCTTGGGTTCGAAGAAGAACTCGACGCCGTCCGCGGTCATTTGCTCATATAATTTCGGTATGCTGGGCACTTTGAACGCGATATGATGATATCCCGTCTTTTGCCACTCATAGAGCGGGGATTTCTCCACATTGGAAAACTGGAAAAGCTCCAGGGTCACGCCGTAATCCGATTGCAGCATACACATATCCGAGTAAATACCTTTCGGCTGGCGATACAGCTTGGGCGCGTCGGCGATGAAATTCTCGTCGAAGGTGATACGGCGCAGCGCCTTGAACTCGAAGTATTTCTCGTAGAAAGCGACCGCCCTGTCAATGTCTGAGACTGTGATGCCGATATGCATGAATTCGATGTTGGACATTGATTTCTCCCCCTTAATCTGTTTTCTTAACTCTACCATAGATTGTATATTGTCGCGGCAAAAATGTAAAGACGTTAATTTGGATTTGAGGAGTCAATTAGACGGCGCTTTTTGCGGAAATCAGCAGTTTCCCTCGTATACATAACGCAGGAAACGCCGCGCGACCTTTGCCATTTCGTAAACTGTTTTTACCGGCGTCGGTCCGCGGTCGGTCATTTTCCAACGCGGAAAGAAACGGCTTACGTGGTAGGGTATGTCGGGGCTGATACCGGCCAGCCATGCCGCGAGCTCAGCGATTTCCCCCCCGTCGTCGTTTTCCCCCGGTACGATCAATGTGGTCACTTCCACATGGCATACCGCCGAAGCCAGGACAATCGTCTCCTTGACCGTCTCCAGGCCTCCCCCCAGCCTCGCGTAATAATCTTCCCGAAAACCTTTTAAATCTATATTCATCCCATGGATGTAAGGAAGCAGCTTTAGCAACGGTTCCCGGCAGACGTACCCGTTGGTCACGAGGACGTTTTGAAGCCCGGCTTCCGCCGCGAGGGCGGCGCAGTCCATGACGAACTCATATCCTACCAGAGGCTCGTTATAAGTATACGCAAGCCCGATGTTGCCCCGGGCCCGCTCGGCCAGCGCGGCCTCCACAAGCCCCTCCGGCTCCGTCTTCGGCCCCGGCCGTACCGAAGACGATCCGATCATGGAGATATGGCTGTTTTGGCAAAAGGGGCAATCCATATTGCAGCCGAAGCTGCCCGCCGATAATATCATGCTTCCGGGATAAAAATGATATAAGGGCTTTTTCTCGATGGGGTCCAGCGCCAGCGCGGTGACGGCGCCATAGCTTTCGCTGACTACTTTACCGTCCCGGTTGGCCCTTGCCCTGCACCGTCCTGTTTGCCCGGGGTTGAGCCTGCAGTGGTGGGGGCAGATATCGCAGACAACTCCGCTCATAACGGTTCGTGCCGTACGACTTCGAAGCGCTCGAGCTGATAAGCCTCGTCTTTTTTAATCCCGGCTTTCTGCCGCGCGATCTCTACCTGCCTGGCGGTGGTATCGACCCCGTCCAGATCCGGCAGCAGCAGCCCCCGCTTCAGCCCATGGCTTACGATGACGCCGTAGCGCTTCACATCCAGCTGATCTACAGAATCGATGGGCTCCGGCTTGCCCAGCACATCCACGCTCACTGTTATCCGCTCAAGTTCCCTTTCCTCCACCGGACCGAAACGGGGATCTTCCGCGGCCGCGCTGACGGCGTTGCGCAGTATCTCCTCCAGCAAGCTCTGTCTGACGGGGCTGATCGTACCGATACAGCCCCGCAGCTGCCCGGCTATCTTCAGGGAAACGAAAGCGCCGGCCTTTTCGCGCAGCAGGTGATCCGTCAAATCCCTGCGGATTTCCTGCGGCAGGTCTTCAGGCTTCTTGAGTATTCTGCGATGCCTGACATATTCTTCCATCGAATACCTGGCCGCCCTGATATAGACGTCTTCTGCGGCTTTGGCCGCGGCTATCGCTTTCGACTCCTCGCTCAGATATATCCTTCCGAATTCGCGGCTTTCGTCGGCTCGGCCTTTGTCGACGACGCATATCCCATATCCCACGCCGAAAGGCCCTTCATAAGACAACTGCCTGGCGTTCACCTGATAACCGTCGAACGCGCCGGCCATAATCACGAAGGAACGCCAGCCGCATTCGGCAGCCCCTTCGCATAAATTCTGGTCCATGTTCATCAGCGCGAGAAAATCCCCCGCCGCCAGATTCGCCATCACCTGGCGGTCAAATTCCGGGCCTTCGGGGGCGAACCCGTAAGGTCCGTCGCTTTTCAGCTTATGGGACAGATCGCCGCTGGCGATGATCACCGTACGCCGGCCAAGGTCCTCCGCGACTTCAGCGATACACTGGCCCATGCGGTAGTGCTCCAGGGCCGGGAAACCGGACAGGCCAAGGCGGACTACTTTAAAATCATCGCAGGCTTCCTGGAAGAAACGCAACGGGATCACGCTGCCGTGATCAAGATTTTTATCCTTTTGCCCGAGAAAGCCCGCCAGCAGCTTCCGTTTACCGGCCGCCTTCTCTAAAGCCCAGGCGAATTCGCGATCATATACCGCGTGGGTACGCGGCTTACCCGCGCCGAAGGCGGACATGTCCCCCCATGCTTCCGCGCCCGGCGAGATATGGAAATAATCCGCGTACATGACCGAATGTGGCGAAATCAGTACTGCCGTCTCCGGCTTGACCGCGCCGAACAGCTCCGCGGCCTGTTGAAAGCCGTCGATGGTAGCCTGGACGCCTCTTTCCTGACCGCGGCCCACCTCGGGTAATATCAGGGGAGGATGAGGTACGACATAAGCGGCGATAATAGACATATGTACCCTCCTTTGTAGATGCTGCTATTAAAACCTGGCAACACGGCCTTAGCCGGCGCTTTAAATTGTCTGCCGATCCAGCCTGTCCAGGCCATATTGGTTGATGATCGCGATGAGCTTGTCCGGATAGGCGCTGTCCGTAGCGTAGCCGCAGCGCTTTAACGCAAAGGCGCCGCTTACGCTGTGATACATCACGTCCCGGTAAGGCTGATACCGCTCCATCCTCAGAAGCAGGTCGTTGTGGTCGTTCCAACTTTCTTGAACGTTATGATAGGCGCGGAAGTTCGCGTCGGTGCGATACAGCGTGCCGTAATACTCTTCCTGGGTGCCGGACAGTACGCTGCCGGCGGGGCCTGTGCCCTTGATACCGAAGAGGTTATTGGAAAAAAGGCCCGTGTATCTGTCTACAGGCAGGCTCTGGCCCCAACCTGTCTCAAGGATCGCCTGCGCCACCTGCAGCGCCGCCGACATGCCGTTTTGTTTTTGTGTCGCGAGGGCCATGGGGATCACAAAATCCATGAACTTATCTTTTTCGATAACCGGCCTGGCTGTATAAAACTGGCCCAGATAGATTTTCACCGTGACCGTCTCAGACCTTATCGTACTGCCGTCCGCCAGCGTGCCCAGGGCATACATATTCCTTTCCCCTTCGTTGACTTTCTCCGGCGTCCAGCTTATCTCTTCAGCCGTATCCCCCGATATGCCCAGAGTCCGCTGCGATCCGTTAAAGGGATTGCTGACGATATACTCCACGTTCTGTACAGGCACGTTCGCCGTCGAGTGGAATTTTATCTCGCCGGTGACGACCTGGCCCGGCCCGATCCCGTTCAGGATCAGGCTTGGTGAAGATGATACGGCTGCGGTCCTGGTATTGCTGGTATAGACCTTGCCTCCCGGCGTGGTTACCGTTACGTAAACCTCCCAGTTCCCCGCCATTTCCGGACCGGGGAACCAGCTATAGTCACCCCAGGGCTTTTCATCCAGGAGGACCGTTTGCCCGTTGGCTGTGTTCCTCGCCCAATACTGCGTAGTTACCGCGTCGAAGTTACGCGTGATCGACAGGGTCACCGGTACTTTTCCGACGTTTTCCACGGTGAAGCCCCTCAGGTTGACCCGGGGCGTATCATCGGGCGGCGGCACGTCGGCTCTTATCGTCACCTGGGCGCCGGGATACGCGTTGCCCGCCGAGTCATAAGCGATAACGCGTACGGCTATATCGCCCTTCTGCCCGGCCGGCGGCGAATGGGTGTAGATTTCGGCGGGGTCGACCTGGGGCGAACGTGTGCTCGAACCATTTTCCAGAACGGTAAACTCATACTCAACGCTTCTGGCCAGAAAATTTACTGAAGCGCCCATCTGTATATCACCGATCATGACTTGCCCCTGGGTCAGGCCCCGGAGAGAAGCCTTAGGTTCGATCCGCAGATTAAGCCCCAGCGCCGCCCCCGCGAGGAAATTTCCTTCGCCGTCGTATACCGCGGCTGCCAGGACTCCGGGCCCGCTGAGCGCGAGGTCGGGGGTCAGGGCGACAGTGCCCTGGACATTTGACGCGCGCGCTACGATCTTGCCGTCTCCGGTCTCCGGATCCAAAAACAGATATCTGACCTGGGCCGCGCCCTGGGGTATAGCGCTTTCATACCGTATGGCCAAAGGTATACTATCGGCGACGGTTTGCCCGGGTTGTACGCCTTCTATGGCGATATCAAAGAAGCGGCTTCTATCACCGCCCCTCTGGGTATCGACCAGCACCCGCCCGTTTTGCCCGTCCCACTCCACGGCGATACCCAGGGCTCCGGCGACGAGCCTCAGGGGCACATACGTACGGTCGGCGATGATCCTGGGCGGCACGTCGCAGACGTCATAACTCAAGCCGGACGCGTCCTGATAGCAGACCAGCCGGTTATCGATCCATAGCCTCACCGACTGACCGCCGTTTCTCGTCACGGTCACCGTCCGCGCCTGGGGTTCCCATTCCACCTGAGCGCCCAGGGCTTCCATCAGCACCCGGATAGGGACCAGCGTCCTGCCTTGGGTCAGCAGGGCCTGATCAGACGATTGCAGCGGCTGCCCGTCGACGTACAAACCTATCGGCTTCATCTCATCGTCGGCGGCCGCGGCCCCCGCCGGCCAGGCTGTCAATACCGGAAAGAAAGCCATGACGACCGCCAGCCCGGCGGCGATTTTTCGATATCTCCACATATTGTACCTCCGTCCCGGCCCGCCCCATATGCCGGTATTCCGTTTATTCATTGATCCTTCAATACCCTATCGATCAGGTCCTTCGCGGCGGCGCCGTCGGCGGCCACGCAGTAAACCAGATAATCCCCCTTTTGCTCAAGTACAGCCCCTCTTAGATAGGCGACTTCCTCGGGCGCGTAGGAGGCGTATATTTCCTTTTGGCTTTCGATCCTGGCTTCAAGGGCTAGCCTGAGCCTGCCGGCGGCTTCACTGCCCGCCGCTTGAAATATGATGATTTCCTCCGCGGTCGCCCCGCTGCCGAAATAATTCTTCTGGGCGGCTACGTCGCCCCCGTCGACGCCGAGCAGGGCGTATACGACAGGAGGCCCCAGCTCTTCCAGCTGATCCCTGAATTCAAGCTCCCGGCGAAGTTGATCCCCGCAAGCTTCGACGTCCATGGCGAACGCGGGCGCTTCCGCCCCGGCCTCAGACCCCGCCGCGCCGCAGCCGGCAAGCGGCAACAGGGATAATATGAGGATAAACGCGCCGCAGCGCGCTAACCGCTTGTTCATGTCTTTTCCTTTCCGTTCCGCCTATAATTTGACTTTATCAAAGTCCCTTACCGTATGCCGCTTCAGAAAATCCAGCCATATTACGCTGTACTCCTTATTCAGATGGATGCCGTCGAGCCCCGCCCCGTCCGGCAGGCAGCCCTCGTCGTCCGCTATGCTTCCGAATATGTCCAGATAATACAAGCCTTTGTCCCGCGCCATCTTACGGATCGCCTCGTTAAACTCAAGTATGCGTTCGTTATTATATATCGCGTCCTGCCTGGACTTTTTCTGCGTCACCGGCAAAATGGATTGGATATAGATAATGGCGTCAGGCTGCAGCTCCCGTATGCGGTCGATGACCCCGCCGTATATCCCCGTAAACAGTTCGGCGCTTTTCCACCCTAATTCGTTTAATCCCATCTTGATATAAATTTTGCCGAAGGTTTTCTTCTGCAACGCTTCCGGTATGGTGATCTTCTCCCCGCCGGTCTGCATGACGATGGGATTGGTAAGTAGATTGGAGACGTTTATGCCTTTTTCTGAATAAAACGTCGCTTCCGTAACGCCCGAGTATAGCATGAGCCCCATCACCCGGGAATCTCCGATGAATAAGGCGTCGCGGAAATAGCTTTGGTTGACCGGAGGCGTCGCCGGTACCGGATAGAAGGGTAACTCGGGCTCCTGCGGGGCCTCTTCTTCGATGTCTACTTCCTCGGCGCCTTCTACCTCGGCGTCTTCTACCTCGGCGTCTTCTTCCGCGTAAGCGCCGTCCGCCGGGTCTTGCCCGTCGATCGCGTCAGGCTCTTCCTCAGGGTCCGGCGACTCATCAATGTCCGGTGTCTCATTCACTTCCGGCGTCTCATTTATATCCGGCGCCTCATTGATATCCGGCGCCTCATTGACATCCGGCGCTGCCGGTATGGGCTCCGCCGGGTCAGGCGCGGACGGTCCGGCTTCCGCCGGCCGGCCTGCCTGTGAAATAGCAACCGCGCCGCCAAATGGATTTACCAATTGGTTAACACCAATGATGAGCAATATAAACGCTGCGCAACAGATCAGGAGCCTGAACGGTTTCGCGACCCTGATCCTTCTTCGCCGTTTTCGCCTCATTAATTCGCGTTTCTCCTCTGCAAATTATGAATCAATTATACCTGTTAATTCTTTTGATTGCATTAAAACTGAAAATTTAATTTCGATGAACGCAATGTTTAAAATGTTGAATTTTTAACACTTATATGTAGAAAGTTGTACAATTGTGGTGTATACTGTTCTACAAGTTTATAGTTGATTAATATTCCGAATTATCTTAATATTTAATTTCATGTCAGGGATGAAAGGAGAGCCGGTATGAAGATCAGGGAACGGTTGTTTGAAATCGCCGAGCTGAATATTTCGCTGAGATTGATCGAGATGAGAGACGCCCAGGTGGACGAGTACGTGCGGGCGTTGAACTCTTTTGTCGAGGATTTCCCCGGGCGGCAAGCCGAATTAAAAAGCGCGCTGGAATCGAAGGATTATCTTGCCTTCTCTAAGTGTCTGGTCGCTGTCAGAGATACGCTGACCGAAATATATGCCGACGATCTGGCAGAGGAATGCACAAAGCAGATAAACGGGCTGGTCGCCGTCAAACACGAAAAAATCGAAGCCTATATGACTTATTTACTGTCGCTGTTGTCCATGCTATCAATCGATATCCAAATGGCGATTTATAAGGACGAAAACGACGCCGGCGGAATCAAGCCCGCGGAGCTCGCGGAAGGGTCTGAAACCGGGCAAAAGAGCATACTGGCGGTGGACGACAACGCGTTTTTCCTTGACACCCTGAAAAAAGCCCTGGAAGGCTCCGAATACAAGTTTTATGGAATCAAATCCGGCGCCGCCGCGTTGAAATTTCTTCAGGATCACGATCCTGATTTATTTATTTTAGACATAGAAATGCCGGAAATGGACGGCTACGAATTGGCGGAAAGGATCGAAAAAGCCGGAAAAACGGCTCCGATCATCTACCTGACCGGTAACGCTACCAAAGAATACGTGCTGAAGGCGCTAAACTCCGGCGCGGCGGATTTCATCGTGAAGCCGGTCACGCAAAAACAGGTCCTCGAGAGAATCGGTAAATTTATATGATAAAATTCACTTCTTTCGTGAAAAAAAACAGATCCCTTCTGCTCCAATACTTACTTGTTTTCTTTGCCTTCGCTGTCATGGTATTGCTGAGCAGCTATTTTGCTTCGCGTATCGTCAACAAATATGTGGAGAGTTATGGCGACGAGGTTGTCGGCGCTTCGGCGGAAACCATCAAAACTTATCTGCAGGGCCATGAGATAACCCTCAACGACATCGCCTTCGTTATCGAGGAACTCCATCAGGCGGGCGGCGACGCCGGCGCGATACGGAACGAGTTCGTCCATTGGTCCGAATGGCTGCACGCCAACGACCAGAGGTTCAGCGATTACCTCTTCCTCTACGGGGTCGTGGACGGTACGTTTATCGACAGTTCCGACTGGGATTACCCTGACGATTATTCGCCCGAAACGCGGGTCTGGTATACGGGGGCATGCGGGAACGGCGGGATAATCTTTTACAGCGACCCGTATATAGACGCCTATACCGGCGAATATGTCCTGACGATTTCCAAACAGTTATTCGATAATAGCCTCGAACCTTTCGGCGTCATCGCCCTGGACGTCCTTCTTTCCAGCATATCGGACTATATCAACGGGATGAAACTGATGGACAGCGGTTACGGCGTGCTTATGGATTCCAACAGGCGCATTATCGTCCATCCGGTAACTAGCGCTTTCGGGCAGCAATTGGAAAATCTCGAAGGCGGGAGCGGATACGGGGACATCGCCGAGCTCCTGAAAGCCGGGGAAGACGTGTCCGCGTACAATTATGTCTCGATCGTCGGCGGCAAGAATGTGGGTTTTTTCAAAAAACTCTTTAACGGCTGGTATCTCGAACTCTCCCTGTCCAGTAAGGTTTACTACAGCGACGTGGAGACTATGCTGCCGATCCTGTCGGCGACGGGCTGCGTATTGGCCCTGCTTGTATGCGGGGTACTGACTTTCATGTATATCGCGAAAAACCGCTCGGACGCGGCAAGCCAGGTGAAATCCTCCTTCCTGGCGAATATGAGCCACGAGATCCGGACGCCCATGAACGCCGTCATCGGTATGACCGAGCTTTTGCTCCATGAGAGGCTCGACGAACGGCAAAGGGGCTATGTCAATGATATCAACACCTCCGCCCGCTCGCTGCTGTCCATTATCAACGACATACTGGACCTCTCTAAGATCGAGTCCGGTAAGCTGACCCTGGCGCCTGTCAATTATGATTTCCACGCGCTGATCGACAACATCAATTCCATGTTTAGTTACATAGCGCATAACAATGATATCGAGTACAAGTTCGAAAGCGCCGGGGAACTGCCCGCTATCCTGTACGGCGACGACGTCAGGTTGAGGGAAGTGCTGACGAACCTCTGCGGAAACGCCGTCAAGTTTACCGAGCAGGGTTACGTCATGCTGAGAATATCCGTCTCGGACGACAAGCTGATATTCGAGATCAAGGATACCGGCATCGGTATCCGCAGGGAGGATATGCCGAAGCTGTTCACCGCCTTTGAGCAGGCTAAGACGGATAAAAACCGCAGTATCGTAGGAACGGGCCTGGGCCTCACCATCAGTAAGGCTTACGTGGAAATGATGGGCGGCAGCATTGCGATCGACAGCGAATATGGCAAAGGGACGGTTATCACCGTGACGATACCGTTGGTACAGGGCAGCGACGAAGGCGTCAGGCGCGAGATCACGGAAGCGGAGGATAATTCTTTGTACGCGCCCGAGGCGATGATCCTACTGGTCGACGACAACGAGTTCAACCTGAAGGTCGCTTACGGCTTGCTGCAGCTTTACGGCATAGAAGCCAGGACTTCGACGTCCGGGAAACAAGCACTCGACATGATCGGCGTAAATGATTTCGACCTTATCCTGATGGATCATATGATGCCTGAGATGGACGGCGTCGAAACGACGGGCGAAATCCGGAAGCTGAACGGAAAATATAAAAATCTCCCCATAATCGCGCTGACGGCCAACGCCGTACACGGCGTGGAGGAAATGTTCCTGGCGAACGGATTCAACGGCTATCTCTCAAAACCTATCGACATGCATGTCCTGGCCGGCATTCTCAGGGAATGGCTGCCGCCGGAAAAAATCCTCGTAAGAGAAATCCGGGAATCATTGGACGAAGCGGGGGGGACGGCGACCGACGGGCTTCTGGAGGTGATCGGTTTGAGCGAAGAGATCAATAGGGAGATCGGTTTGAGCCGCGTATCGGGTATCGAAAGCATGTACCATGACAACCTGCGCCTGTTCTACAGCAGGCTGCAGACGGAATGCGAGCGGATGACGGCTTATCTCGACGATAATGATATGGACCGCTTCGCCATTTCCACCCACGCGATGAAATCCGCCCTCTCCACCATCGGCGCCATGAAACTGTCCGAAGCCGCGTCTAAGCTGGAAACCGCTTCTAAGAATAAAGATTTCGCGTACTGCGCGGAACGCTTTCCTGAATTCCGCGAGAAACTGCTGTCCCTGCATCATGAATTGTCTTCCATCTTTCTGGACGAGGACGCAAACCGTGATAAACCGCCCGGAGAATCCGCGCTGCTGCGGGAAAATGTAAAAAAGGCTTTGACCGCCGCTTACAGCTACGACAACGACGCGGGCTTGGAAGCCGTGAAAGCTCTTTTGATTTATGACTTCGGCGAGTCAAACAACAGCCTGCTGGCCGGCGTTTCCGCCGCGTTTCAGGAATATGATTTCGACACGGCGAAGGACGTTTTGGAAAAACTGTCCAGGAAGCTTCGGGCTGACAGCGCTTAGTACTCTGCGAAGCCTAAAAGGCGTTCCGTATCCATTGGATCTGGGCGGAAGCTTTGTTTTCGCCGTAGAGAATACTTACGACGTCGAAACGGCAGGGCCTGTCCGCCCTGCCTCTTTCGCGCAGGTACCAGGCCGCTACCGACCTTAGCTTTTGCCGCTTCCGGTGATTCACGGACTCCGCCGGCGTTCCCCGGCCGACGCCGCTCCTGCTGCGCACCTCCACGAAAACCAGATCGCCGCTCATTTGCCCGATTATGTCGATTTCTCCTATCCGGCAGCGATAATTTCTTTCCAGGATACGCATGCCTCCGGACTCCAGCCAGGCGGCGGCCGTATCCTCCGCCTGTTTCCCCATTTCCTTTCGCCGGTCGGGCCCGGCGGCTTGTCGTATGCCTTCGTTTTCTTTCATCGCGCCGGCTGCTCCCCGGACGCCTTTTCAACAAAGCCAAGAAAAGTCCGGCGATGTATCGGGCAGGGGCCATGTTCGATGACCGCCGTCCGATGCGCGGCGGTGGGATAACCCTTATGCTGTTTGAATCCGTATGCCGGATATATTTCGTCCCATTCTTCCATCAGCCTGTCGCGATATGTCTTAGCCAGTATGGACGCTGCGCTGATACAGGAGACTTTCGCGTCCCCTTTGACGATGGATTCCTGGGGTAAATCGACGGGCAGCCTGATCGCGTCCAGCAGCAGATAGTCGGGGGCAGCCTTGAGGGCGCTCAGCGCCCTTGCCATAGCCAGCTTCGTAGCGCCGAGGATGTTCAGCTCGTCGATCTCCTGATGGCCGGCTTCGCCTATGCCCCAGGCGACCGCCTTTTCCTTGATTTCGGTTTCGAGCCTCTGCCGGTTTCGCGGGCTGACTTTTTTGGAATCGTTTAAGCCGGCGAGGAATATATCCGGCGGCAGGATCACCGCGGCGGCTACCACCGGGCCGGCTAACGGCCCTCTGCCCGCTTCGTCCAGCCCTGCGATACGCCTGTATCCTTCGGCGCGCAGAACGTTTTCCTTTTCATTTAAAATAGCGAGCCTCGCCCTTTCATCCTGCTTCACCGGCGTCTGCTCCTTTACCCGGCGGCTCGTCCAGCGTGACCCGGCCAAGCCTGCCGCCCCGCAGCTCGTCCAGGAGCATTACGGCGGTTTTGTCCCTTTCCACTACGCCGCCTTTCCGCAGAAACCCTCTCCGCTTCCCTACCGCTTCCAGGATCGCGAGAGAAAGCAGGTCTGTCTCACCGTCAAAAAACCCGGGCTCTCCCCCAGGCGCCCCCGTTATATCTCCCGCCGCGTCCCCTGTCATATCCGCCGGATATCCGCCCATACCGGCTAGATCCCGTTCTTCCCGCCAGCCCTCCAGGATATCGGCGATCTCGGGCTCCGAGGCGGACTCAGGCACGCCATAACGCCCGCCGAGCCGGCCGGGCCTGCTCTCGCGTAGCCAGCGGATGAGCCATAGGGCCAGTTCCTGGGGATTATAGGCGTTCTCGCCGATAGCGCCGGTCACCGCCAGCTTTCTCGCCCCTTCCCTGTCTTCCAGGTTCGGCCACAATATCCCCGGCATATCCAAAAGCTCCAAGTCCTGCTCAAGACGTATCCACTGCTTACCTCTTGTCACACCCGGCCTGTCGCCGGTCTCGGTCCTGGCTTTCCCGGCCACCAGGTTAATCAACGTGGATTTGCCCGAATTGGGTATACCGGTTACCATCGCCCGGACCACCCGGCTGTTGATCCCCCTTGCCTGCCGCCTGGCGATGATACCCGCCGCCTGACCGCGCATACCGTCGACTATCGCTTTCATCTCCATTTTGGCGTTGGGCCCTTTTAAATCGCAAGCCAGGGCAGTTATCCCCTGCTTCCGGAAGTATGCGGCCCATGCTTTACTGTGGCCCTCCTCCGCCAGATCGGCTTTAGCAAGCACCAGCACCCGGGGTTTCTCCCCCACCAATTCATTGATCAAGGGGTTTCTGCTGCTTTGGGGCAGACGGGCGTCCAGTATCTCCAGCACCACGTCCACCAGCTTAAGATTTTCCGTCATCAGTTTCCGTGTTTTCGCCATATGGCCGGGAAACCACTGGATCGGTTGATTCGGCATCCGCTAACCCCTCGCTTCCATTATATGTCATATTATATCATTTTCCCGGAAAACACAAGGATATCCGAAAAATTCCCATAAAAAAAGCTGTCCGGCTGAACAGCTTTCTTCGTCGTTTATACCTGTAATGATACTACGCCCGTTCGTATCTGGTCGTCCTTTCCTTGATCCTGGCAGCCTTGCCGGAAAGTTTACGCAGATAGAACAATTTGGCGCGCCGTACTTTACCTCTCCGTACGACTTCGATTTTCTGTATCCGGGGCATATGCACCGGGAAACAACGTTCTACGCCGACGCCATAAGAAACCCGCCGGACGGTAAATGTTTCATTGATCCCGCTGCCCCGGCGTTTGATCACGACGCCTTCGAAAGCCTGAACCCTTTCTTTCGCGCCTTCGACGACCCTCACGTATACCCTGACGGTATCGCCGGGCCGGAACTCCGGCACGTCCTGACGCATTTGATCTACTTCAATACTTCTCAATAAGTCCATCGACATTGTTGGTTTGTCCTCCTCCCCCGCAGATGTTCTTGCCTTGCCCTCTCGCGCTTCGTAATCGTAAAGGCGCTTGTCAAAGCAGCGGACCATCCGTATTGCCGAAATCACGATAGTGATATGGCGAACGCTAGATAGTTTATCATACAGATTGTGAAAATGCAAATTTATTTGCCCGATTATCTGGAGAAACGGGGCTCGCCCTCGTTTTCTTCTTCCCCGTAGATTTCCTCGAGAAGCCGATGGTCTTCCGGCGTAAGATCCGCGGCTTCCAGCAAGGCGCGGCGCCTGAGCCATGTCCGGCGCAGGGACTCTTTGCGGCGCCAGCGGCGTATCTCCTCATGGTTGCCTGAGATCAGCACATCCGGCGTCGTCATGCCTCTGAACTCCCTCGGCCGCGTATAATGGGGATACTCCAGCAGCCCGTCGGAAAACGAATCGTCACGATGGGAATCTTCTTCCCCCAATACGCCGGGGATCAGCCTGCTTATACTGTCGATCACAACCATGGCAGGCAACTCGCCCCCCGTCAGTATATAGTCCCCTATGGATAGCTCCACATCGGCCAGAGATCTGATACGCTCGTCAAAGCCCTCATAATGGCCGCAGATGATCGCCAGTTCACTCTGGGCAGCCAGCCCGGCGGCGATCTCCTGATTGAAGGGGACGCCCTGGGGGCTCATCAGGATGACCTTGCCATTGTAGTCTTCCTTCGGTCCCGCGGCCGCTTCAAAAGCCGTAAATATCGGCTCGGGCTTCAGCAGCATGCCCGCCCCTCCGCCAAAGGGCTCGTCGTCCACATTTTTGTGCTTCGACGCCGCGTGGTCCCGGAAATTGATCAGCTCTACGCTGAGCAGCCCCTGATCCCTCGCCCGTTTCAATATGCTCGCGCCCAGAGGGCCCGCGAACATTTCCGGAAATATCGTGAATACCATAATGTTCATGTATATATCTCCAGCAAACCGGCGGGCAGCTCCACTTCCATCCGGCCCTGCCCGATATCCACCGACTTGATTACCGTTTTCAACGCCGGGATCAGTATCTCCCGTTTACCGTCGTTTACGATATAGACGTCGTTGCCGCCGGGCTGCAGGACTTCCGTCAGCCTACCGTAACAAACGTCTTTTTCCCAAACGGTAATCCCTTCTAATTGGTAAATATAGTATCTGCCTTCCGGTAAAGGCGGTAAATCGCTCTCCTGTACCAGCAGAAAGAAGTTTTTCAGCTTTTCGGCCCCGGTCAGATCCGTGATTTCTTTAAATGTCAGCAGTACCATGTCCTTCTGATAACGTAAGCCGCAAATCGTCAGGGTCCGCGCGTCCGCCCCGTCCTCCGCGGCGGCGGCGTCTATCCGCTTCATCCCTTCGAAGCGGTCAAGGCTGTCGCTGAATACTTTGACTTTGACCTCGCCTTTGACGCCGTGGGTATTGACGATCTGACCGATGGAAATGAACGTCATTCTTCTTCCCGGGGCATGATGTCCACCGCGATCTTCTTACGCTCGTCCTGACCGGCCGCCGCTTTTACCAGCGTACGGATGGATTTGGCGATTCGCCCCTGCTTGCCGATCACCTTTCCCATATCCTCGGGCAGTACCTTCAGCTCGATAACGATAGCGTCTTCTTCCTCGCGCTGCGTGACCAGCACCTGATCGGGATGTTCCGCCAATGCCCTGGCCAGATACTCCACCAGCTCCTTCATCATCATCACTCCTCGGATTCAGCGGCTGCCGCTTCCCCGGCAGCTTCCGCGGCAACTTCCACTACTGCTTCTTCGACAGCCTCTTCGACGGCTTCCACAACAGCCTCTGCAACTGCTTCCACAACCGCTTCTTCAACGGCTGCGGTTTCATCCGCAATATCCGCCGCGGCCGGCGCCGCCGCCTGCTCCTTGCCCTTATACGGCTGCTTCTCTAAAATACCGGCTTTAACCATCAGCGCCTTGACCGTATCGGAGGGCTGAGCGCCCGTCCCTATCCAGTATTTAGCCCGGTCCCCGTCGATCTTGATCAGCGCGGGGTGTTTGGTCGGGTCGTAATACCCGATCTCCTCGATGAACCGCCCGTCCCTGGGGTAACGGGAATCCGCCACCACGATCCGGTAAAACGGCGCTTTTTTCGCGCCCATCCTTCTTAGCCTTATCCTTGTCGCCACTCTCTTTCATTTCCTCCCTTATTCGCTGTTTTTATTAAAAAGGCATCTTGATACCCTTTTTTCCAAAGTTTTTCCCCATTTGCCCGAATTGCTTCATCATCTTCTGCATCTGCTCAAACTGCTTGATGAGCCTGTTGACGTCGGAGATAGCCGTGCCGCTGCCCGCCGCTATACGTTTCCTTCTGCTCCCGTTGATGATATGTGGCCTCCTTCGCTCTTCCGGGGTCATGGACCGGATGATGGCTTCCACATGGGCCATATCCTTCTCGCTGACCTGCATATCTTTCATGCCCTTCATTTTCCCCGCGCCGGGTATCATCCCCATCAGCTGATCCAGGGGGCCCATATTCTTCATCTGCTGCATTTGATCCAGAAAATCGTCGAAAGTCAGCTCCGCCTTCAGTAGCCGCTGCTCCATTTCCTGGGCTTTTTTCATATCCACGTTAGCCTGGGCTTTATCGATCAGGCTCAGGATATCCCCCATGCCCAGTATGCGGGAAGCCATACGGTCGGGATAGAACTGCTCCAGGGCGTCGGTCTTCTCGCCCATGCCTACGAACTTGATAGGCTTGCCGGTCACGGCCTTGACCGACAGCGCAGCTCCGCCCCTGGTATCGCCGTCCAGCTTGGTCAACACGACGCCGGTAATCTCCAACCGCTCATTAAAAGTCTCGGTGACCTTCACCGCGTCCTGGCCGGTCATCCCGTCCACCACCAGCAGTATCTCCTGGGGTTTGACCGCCTCGCTGAGGGTATCGAGCTCCTCCATCATCTCGTCGTCTATGTGCAGGCGCCCCGCGGTATCCACGATCAGCAGATCCAGGGCCTGGCGCTCCGCTTCGGTATAAGCGCCTTTTACGATATCCGCCGGCTTGACCTTGTCCCCCAGGGTAAACACGGGCACGTCAAGCTGCTCGCCCAGTACCTGAAGCTGCTTTATCGCCGCGGGCCTGTAGACGTCGCAGGCCACCAGCATCGGCCGCCTGCCCTGCTTCTTGAAATGCCGGGCCAGCTTGGCGCTGGATGTGGTTTTACCTGAACCTTGCAGCCCGACCATAAGGATCACCGTAGGGCCCCGTCCGGCGTTGTTGATCTGGGAAGGGTTATCCCCCAGCAGCGCCGTCAGTTCCTCATTGACGATCTTGACGACCTGCTGGCCTGGGGTCAGGCTTTCCATGACCTCCGCGCCCGTCGCCCTCTCCTTCACCGCGGCGACGAAGTTCCTGACTACCTTAAAGTTGACGTCGGCCTCAAGAAGCGCCATCCGAACTTCCCGCATAGCCTCGTCTACGTCCTGAGGCGAAAGCTTACCCTTGCCCCGGAGCTTCTTGAACACGTTTTGCAGTTTATCCGTGAGACTCTCAAAAGCCATATATTATACCATTGTCCTTTCGATCAGCGCTTTCAGTTTCTCTAACGGCCCCTCTTCCAACCGGCAGGCGTTCTCCTCCAGCCATAACGCGAAGGCGGCGGCAAGCCCTTCGGCCTCCTTCTCCCGCGTCTCCCTGGCTGCCACGAGCCCTAAAGCCCTCTCGAAGCGCTCGAGCTTGGCGTCGGTGCGGCTAATCAGGTCAAAAACCGCGTTGCGTGATACATCGGCGACCTCGCTGATCTCCCCCAGGGAAAGGTCCTGCTGATAATACCATTCATAGACGTCCCGCTGTTTTTCCGTCAATAACGGCCCGTAATGATCCAACAGATACGCCCTTCGGGCAACGTCCTTCATCGTCGTTCTCCATTTATCTCGCGGCGTAAGTAACCGGCAGCGCCGGTAAAACCCATTGTATCCGCTCCGGCGCCCTTTGTCAAGTAAAATTGCTTGGCAGTAGAATTGGTTGACAGCAGAATGATACGCAGAATGATATGTGGTGGAATGATGGCGGAATAATTGCTTGTCTGTAGAAAAATCATGATAATGCAGTATAATATGAACAGGTAAATCTTAAAACGATTCGGAGGTTATGAAAATGGCGAAATACGCGCTCAGGTTTAATGAAATCGATAAGACTATGATCCAGACCGTCGGCGGTAAGGGCGCGAATCTGGGCGAGCTCTCAAGGGTCGAAGGTATCCGCGTGCCTGATGGTTTTTGCGTAACCACCGAAGCGTATAAAGACCTCGTTGCGGGACGGCCCGACGTCTCCGCTTTGACCGGCGAACTGGCTTCGCTAACGACGGCCGATCCGGAAAGCGTGGGCGCGCTGAGCCAAAAGATCCGCGGGGTGATCGAGGCGATAGAGATCCCGGAGGAAATCGGGGAAGAAATCCTACGCCTGCTGCGGGAAACGGGAGAAGACGCCCCCTATGCCGTGCGCTCCAGCGCCACCGCGGAAGACCTTCCGTCGGCTTCCTTCGCGGGGCAGCAGGACACCTATCTGAATATCATCGGCGCCGGCTCCGTCCTGGCGCATATACGCAAATGTTGGGCCTCGCTCTTCACCGACCGGGCGGTGATTTACCGTATGCAAAACGGATTCGAACACGGAAAGGTGCTCCTATCCATCGTCGTACAGAAGATGGTCTTTCCCGACGCGGCGGGCATCATGTTTACCGCCGACCCGGTCTCCTCAGACAGAAAGACGGCCTCCATCGACGCGGGCTTCGGGCTGGGCGAGGCGCTGGTCTCAGGCATGGTAGACGCCGATATCTATAAAGTGCGGAACGGCGCGATCACCGGGAAAAAGGTTTCGCGGAAAAAGCTGGCTGTCTACGCCCTCGAAGCGGGCGGGACGGAGGAACGCGAGATCCCGGCAGGCGAACAGAACAGGCAGGCGCTGTCCGACGGGGAAATACTCAGGCTCGCCGAAACGGGCAGGAGAATCGAAGCGCATTACGGCGCCCCCCAGGATATCGAATGGTGCCTTTGCGGCGGCGATTTCTATATCGTCCAGAGCCGCCCCATCACGACACTGTATCCGGCGCCCGCCCCCGGCGACGACAAGAACCATGTTTATATGTCCATGGGGCATCAGCAGATGATGACGGAGCCCATCACCCCCCTTGGCGCTTCAGTCTTTCAGTTGTTTCTCAGGAATCTCACGAGCCAGCCTATCCTCGAAGCCGGAGGCAGGATGTATCTGGATGTTTCAAGAGATATCGCCTCGCCGCTGTCGCGAAAAATATTTATCGAAAGCGGGCTGGGCTCGGTGGAGGGCCTGATCCAAAAGGCGTTGAAGAATATTACCGCCAGGCGGGATTTTATGCGGGGGCTGGCGAAGGGCAAAGGCGGCACGGGCCTGACGGGCGGCAGCGTCGGCGATATGGCGAGGGGCGTGGTCCAGGCGATAAAGATTTATCGCGAAAACGACGCGGGCTATATACCAAAAACCATAGAGCGCGTCGGCGAGCGCCTGGAGGACACGCGGCGGCGCATAGCCGCGGAGTCCGGCGCCGGCCTGCTGGATTTCATCAAACAGGACTTCGCCGGCTGTTACAAAATGCTGGTCCTGGATAACTACGGGTCGGGCATATTGGGCGCGATGACGCCGGCCTGGGTCAACAAAAACATCAAAAAATGGCTTGGCGAGGAAAACGTCGCCGATTTTCTGAGCCAGTCCATCGTATGTAACGTGACCACCGAGATGGGCCTCGCCCTGCTGGATGTGGCGGACGCGGTCAGGGGTTACCCCGAAGTCCTCGAGTATCTTCAGGATCTGCCCGGCAATGATTTTTATGAAGGGCTTGCCCCCCTCCCGGGAGGGGCTGAAGCCGCCGAAGCATTCCGGGCATATTTAAACGAATACGGCGCGCGCTGCACAGGGGAAATCGACATCGCCCGGACGCGCTGGGCCGAGGACCCCCGCATGATCGCGTCCATGGTCCTGAATAACGTTCACAACTTCCCCCCCGGCTCGCGAAATGCCATCGTCGAGGAAAAACGACGGGCGGTAGACGCGAAGGTTGAGGAATTAGTCAGCCGGATAACACAATTGCCGGGCGGCAGGGCCAAGGCGAAAAAGATCGCGAAACAGATAAGCGTCATGCGCAACTTCGCGGGGCTGCGCGAATATCCGAAATTCGCCATGATACAGCACTTTCTCGTATATAAAGAAGCGCTGCTGAGGGAAGCGGGCCGGTTCGCGCGGGAAGGCGCCGTCCGTGACCCGGCGGATATATTCTTCCTGCACTTTGACGAACTGCGGGAGGCCTTTTCCTCGGGAAGCTTCGACAGCGCGGTGATCGCCGGGCGCAGGTCCGACTACGCTTTGTACGCGAAGCTTACGCCGCCCCGGGTGATGACCTCCGACGGCGAGATCATCGCCGGGGAGTATGATACGGGGAGCATCCCCGAAGGCGCCCTTTGCGGCGTCCCCGTCTCGGCAGGGGCCGTCGAGGGTACGGCCCGGGTCGTCCTGAAGCTGGAAGAAGCCCGCGTGGGGGACGACGATATCCTCGTCACGGCGTTTACCGACCCGAGCTGGACGGCGGTTTTCGTCTCGATCAAAGGCCTGGTGACGGAAGTGGGCGGCATGATGACCCATGGCGCCGTCGTCGCCAGGGAATATGGCATACCCGCCGTCGTCAGCGTAGAAAACGCGACTACGCTGATCAAAGACGGGCAAAGGATACGCGTCGACGGCGCGAAGGGTTATGTAGAAATACTGGAATAGGTGATTAAAATGACCGGTAAACCCCTGGGGAAAATCATAGGGAAAACCGCCGTACAATTTCTGCTGGGAACGTCGTTCCTGAGCGCCTTGCTCTTTCTCGCGGCGGGGACGACGAATTATTGGCAGGTATGGGCCTCGGTCCCGTCGCTGATGCTGCCCATGAGCCTGAGCGGGCTGATTTTCACGGTACAGGGCTCGGGTATCCTTGAGCGCCGGCGTTTAAAGTGGGGCTCGCTCACCCCGGAGCGAAAAATATATATGAGCTTCGTCTACATCGCCGAACTGAGCCTGTTGGCCGTACCCGCCCTCGACCGCCGCTTCGGCTGGAGCCATATGCCGCCCGGGGTCTCGGCCGCGGGCTGCGCGCTTCTGGTCCTGGCAAACGTCGTCTGGATCGTAAGCAAAACGGCGAATCCCTACGCCGGGTCCGCGATCACCATTTACGAGGGGCATAAGCTCTGCGAAACGGGGCCCTATGCCCTGATACGCCATCCGAACTACGCCGGCGACCTGCTACTCAACCTCGGCCTGCCCCTGGCCCTTGGCTCTTGGTATACTTTACTCGTCTTCGCGGCGATTATCCCCGCGCAAGTCTATATGACCCTTGATGAAGAGCGTTTCCTCAGGGATAACCTCCCCGGGTACACAGAATATACCCGGAAAGTCCGATGGCGGATCATTCCGGGTATATGGTGAATCTATCTGTGGAACCTGTCAGTTCGCTTTGTTATGGACTGGGTTGTTTTTATAGAAATCCTTATCGTCGGCGATCTTCTGGTACTCGTCGGCGATCCATTCGTTGCGCCGGTTGATTTCCTCGTCGTCCGCCGCGCCGATCACGATACCGCAGAAAGCGTAACCGCCGCCCGGGGCGTAGGTCTCGATGACCCTGCGGACTTCCGCCCTGATCTGGGCTTCCGTAGTCTCCGGGTAGGACACCAGGCCATTCTGCCGGAAAGCGCCCATCATGGCGATTTTTTTATCGTGGCGCGCCTTGATATCCAGGACATGATTGCTCTCTTCGGCGGGCTCCCAGCCGTTGATGCCCAGCTCGACGAAGTCGTCCACCAGGATGTCGTTATTGCCGCAGTCGTGGAGCACCACCGGCAGGCCGGCGTCTTTCGCCACGTCTATATAGCGCTTCCAGGACGGTTTGAACAACTCCCTGAAGGTCTCCAGGGAGACGAAGGGGGCGCGGGCGTGGGCGATATCGTCGCCTATATTGACATAATCCGGCTTATAATGGACGATAACGTTCTTGAGGTTTTCCACATAGAAGTCGGTGAGATACTCCATCAGCGCTTTGACTTCCTCCGGCTCCTCGGCTACGGCGATGAGAGCGTCGGTGAAGCCCATAAAGTTATACATGGCTTGGAAAAAGCCCATGGAAGCCCCGCAGCTCCGGGGAAGGGCGGGATCCCAGTTTTCGATGGCGGGCTTCGCCATGGCTTCCCAGTCCACACCGGAGAAATCCGGGGCCTTCACATAATCCCGCCATTTCGTGATATCGTCGAAGAGCATGAAGCCGGGCTTCTGTATGGGTCCGGTACCGGGGACGTTCACGAACTCCACCCCGAATATATCCGTCCCCGAGCCGTCCGGCTGCCTGTCCCCGCTGAAGATAGGCGGGCGCACGCCCCACAGGAGACGATAACGGGGTACATACTCCGGCATCTCGCCGTTCAGCAGCAGCAATAGGTTTTCCTTAAGAGTTATCACTTTTCGCACATCCTTTCATTATCAAGCGATCAATCCCTGCCCTCATCCTCCGTCTCAAACAAGCGGCCGCAGAACCCCGGCGCGTCGAAAGGCTCCAGGTCGCCGATCTTCTCGCCCCAGCCGGTAAACTTCACCGGCAGCTCGTCGTCATGCTGGATCCCCAGGATCACCCCTCCCTTCGCTGTGCCGTCCAGCTTTGTGATCACGACGCCGGTGACCCCGGCGGCTTCTTTGAATAACTTCGCCTGAGACAGGGCGTTTTGGCCCGTGGCGGCGTCCAGCACCAGCAGGACTTCCCCGGGTTGGCCCGGATGCTCCCGTTCGATGATACGCCGGATTTTTTTCAATTCCTCCATTAGATTGGACTTGGTCTGCAGGCGCCCCGCCGTATCCACAAGGAGTACGTCGGCTTTCCGGGAATGGGAAGCCGCGATGGCGTCGTACACGACGGAGCCCGGGTCCGCGCCCTCCTGATGGCGGATCAGATCTACCCCCGCCCTGTCGCACCAGACCGCCAGCTGGTCGATAGCCGCCGCCCGGAAAGTATCCGCCGCCGCGACGATCACCCTCAGGCCTTGCCCCTTCAACCGGTGAGCCAGCTTGCCGATGGTGGTGGTTTTGCCTACCCCGTTTACGCCCAGAAACAGGATGACCGTCAGCCCGCCGGTTTCCAGCCGCAGCTCATGATCCCCTTTTTCCAACAAAGCGGTGATTTGTTCCCGGAAGCGCCCTTCGCAGGCTTCCACCGTATCGAGCCCGTTTTTCTTCACTTCCTGACGCAGCTCATCCGTCAGCTCCATCGCCGTCGCCGCGCTTACGTCCGCCATAATCAACTGCTCTTCCAACTCGTCGAAGAATTCGTCGCTGATTTTCGTCAGGCCTATAGCCTGTCCGATTTTTTTAAATAAACCGCCGAATAAGCCCATTACCGGTCCTCCAATCGCACGCTCAGGACTTTGGATACGCCGGAGAACTCCTGGGCGGATATCCCGTATATGACGTCCCCGGCCACCATTGTGCCGCGCCGGTGGGTGATGATGATGAACTGGCTGCCGCTCTCCCTGTACTCCCTGATCAGCCCGGCGAAGCGGTCCACGTTGGCGTCGTCCAGGTTGGACTCTATCTCGTCCAGTATGCTGAAGGGGCTCGGCCTTACCCTCAGCATAGCCATCAGCAGGGATATGGCGGACAGGGACTTCTCGCCCCCGGAGAGCAGCGATAGATGCTGGAGCTTCTTTCCCGGCGGCTGGGCGATGATATCCACGCCGGTATCCAGCAGATTGTCCGGCTGGGTCAGCACCAGGCTGGCCCGCCCGCCGGCGAACAAGCGTTGAAATATGATATTGAACTGCTCGTTTACCTCGTCGAAGGTTTCCTTGAATTTGCCGGCGACCAGGGCGTCCATATCCCGGATCACAGCCTCAAGGTCGGCCTTCGCCCGCTGCAGGTCGTCGGTCTGCCCGGTCATAAACGCCAGCCGCTCCACCAGCTCGTCGTATTCCCGCACAGCCGCCAGGTTCACCTCGGGCATGGCCTCCAGTTCCTCCCGGAGCTCCTTCACGCGCTGCTGGCCTTTTCGTTTCTCCTGTACGGGATCGACGGTTTCAAGTGCCAGCTCCGGATCCAGGGAGAACTGCTCGCTCAGCCTGTTTTTCCATTCCTCCAGATTCGCTTCCAGCCGCCCTTCCTGGACCTGCAGATGCTGCCGCCTCTCCTGCTTCTTCTCGATTTCCTCGCCGGCGGCTTTCTGGCTTTCGTCAAGGCTCGCGGCCTCCGACTGGAGCTCCTGCCTCCTGTCCTGGACGTCCTTTTTCCCCTTCTCCAGATCGAGGAGTTTCCCGTCCAGGAGACCGGCCTCTTTGCGGCGCAGCTCCGCCTGCTGCCGGTACTGGCGGCTCCGGCTCATGCAGAGGGCGCTGTTTTCCTTCCGGGAAGCGATCAGGCTTTGTACCTGCTCCATCCTGTTTCGGATGAAACGCCCCCCCTCGTCGAAGGAGTTCATCTTCTCCTCGTCCCCGGCTAACTGTATCCTCAGCTCGGTGAGCCTGCGCTGCCGGTTGGCCCGCTGGCTGTCCAGTATGCGTATCTCTTCTTTCAGCGTCTCCATCGCCAGGCTGTTTTGCTCTATGTCATGGGAGACGTTTTCCCGCTCGACTTCGATACCTTTCAGCAGCGCGGCGATCCTGGCTTTCTCCTGCTCTTCTTCCTCCTGACGGCGGTCCATCATCTCCCGCTCTTCCGCCAGCCGCCGCTCTTCCTGCCTGCCGTGGGCGATATCGTTATCCAGGGCCGCCATGTCCAGGCTGCCCTGCCGCTGCCCTTCCTTGAGCTCCTCCAGCTCTTCCGTCGACTCTTCCCAGGAGATCCGCAGCGCCTCTTCCTCCGCTTCCCCGGCTACCAGATCCTTAGACATCTGGCGGATGTCCCGGTCCAGCTCCTCCAGCTGACGCCGCCGGCTGATGAAGCCGCCGCCGCTGAGCCGCGCGCTGCCGCCGGTCAGCGAGCCTCCCGCGTTGACCACCTGGCCGTCCAGGGTCACCATGCGGTATTGGAACCCGCTCTCCCTGGCCCGGGCTACGGCGTTTGACAATTCGTCCACCAGCCAGATACGGCCCAGCAGGAACTCCATCGCCGGCAGCAAACGGTCTTCGAAGTCCACCAGATCCGCCAGGCGCCCGATGACCCCTTTGCCCTTTGGCCTCGAATTATCGCTCACGGCGCGGGCTTTGATGGTATCCAAAGGCAGGAAGGTGACCCGGCCTTTGTCGAAGTTTTTCAGCCATCGGATGGCGTCCTGGGCGCTGCGCTCGGTTTCCGTGATGATGTTCTGCGCCTGCCCCCCCAGGGCGATCTCCACGGCCAGCTCGTATTCCTTGTCCACGCGGAGGCTTTGGGCTACCGTGCCGATGATGCCCGGCAGCCTTTCCTTGCTGCGGCGCTGAAGTATCTCACGCACGCCCTGGGCGTAGCCTTGGCCTTCTTTTTCCATTTCTTCCAGCAATTTGTATCTGGATAAAGCCTGCCCTCTCTCCCCCGCCAGGGCGCGGTTATCCTGCTGCTTGAGCCGCAATCGTTCCGCGCTTTCCTCGGCGGCTTCCGCGCTTTCCTTTATCGTCTTGTCCATTTGCGCGTTTTCCGCCAGCCGGAGCGTCCGTCTGGCTTCCAGCGAAGCGATCAGGGCGACTGCTTTCTCCCTGTCCTGCTCGAGTTTCTGCTCCGTCTCCTTCAGCCGCTCCTTCTGCTTTGAAGCGGAGGTCAGCTGCTCCCGGTAGCCCACTTCCTGATTCTGCAGGCCGCTATCTTTGCGCAGCAACTCGAACTGATCCTCTTCGCGTCCTTCCAGGGCGGTCCTTTTCGCCGCCCCCTCGCCTTCCGCTTCTTTCTGGCGGGCTTCCTCTTCTTCCACCAGCTGCCTGGCGTTGTTGACCTGCTCCGCGAGGACGGCTTCCTGATCCTTACGGGATTGCCACTGTCCCGAAAGCTCCCGCAGTTCGGTCTCCAGGTCCTCCGCCCCGTCGGCGAGCTCTTTCGCCTGCTTCTCCATTTCGTCGCCGCGTTCCGTCTCGGCGCGGCATTCGTTTTCCAGCTTTTCTTTTTCCAGGCTGTTTTTATAAATCTCTTCCTGGATATCGTTGATTTGTTCGTTGACCTGATCGAGGGCGAGGCGGATGCCCTCCTCCTGCCCCTGGGCGCTGAGGAAGCCCGTGCGCCTGGTCAGTATCGCTTCCTGGAGCTCCGTCAGCTCCCGCCTGAGGTTCGCCAGCCTGTCGTTAGCCTGACGGATTTCGCCTACCATCATCCCGATCTCCAGGCCGTCCAGTTCTTCCTTGAGCAGCCTGTATACCCTGGCTTCCTCCGCCTGTTGGGCGAGGGGCTCTTCCTGGCTCCTCAGCTCCAGCAGCAGGTCTTCGATCCGCAGAAGGTGCTGCCCCGTCTCGTCCAGCTTCTTTGCCGCTTCTTTTTTCCTGTAGCGGTACTTTATAATGCCCGCGGCGTCCTCCAGGATCATCCGCTTCTCGTCCGGCCTCGCCAGAAGGATCTCCTCCACCCGCCCCTGGCCGATCATGGAAAAGCCCTCCCGGCCGATCCCCGTATCCATGAAAAGCTCATGGATATCCCTCAGCCTGCAGGGGGCTTTGTTGATGAGGTATTCGCTTTCCCCCGACCGGTAAAGGCGCCGGGTGATGGTTATCTCCTGAAACTCCAGCGGGAACCCGCCGGACGTATTATCTATGGTCAGGGAGACTTCCGCCATCCCCAGGGATTTTCTTTTTTCGCTGCCGGCAAAAATCACGTCTTCCATCTTGCCGCCGCGCAGGGTCTTCGCGCTCTGCTCGCCCAGCACCCAGCGTATGGCGTCGGCTACGTTGGATTTGCCGCTGCCGTTGGGCCCGACCACCAAGGTGACCCCGGGCTGAAACTCAAAGGAAGTCTTATCCGCGAAGGATTTGAATCCGTATAGATCCAAACGTTTCAAAAACATGTCGTGTTCTCCCCGTCGCTGTCCAGTTTACGCAAAGCCAGCCTGGCCGCGGCTTTCTGCGCTTCCTGTTTGGAATTGCCCCATCCTCTGCCTATCTCGCTTTGATCCAGGTAAGCTGCCGCCAGGAACGTCTTCCGGTGATCGGGGCCGCGCTCTTCCAATATGGCGTAGGACAGCTTCTTCTCGTTCGTCCTCTGCGCCCAGGCCTGAAGCTGCCCTTTGTAATCCTCATCTGCGTCCTCCGCCACCAGATGGCGGCTGTCCGCTAAGGCGCGAAAGATAAAGCCTTCCAGGGCCGGCAGGGTCGCGCCGCACAGATATAGGGCCCCCAGCAAAGCCTCGAAGACGTCGGCAAGCAAAGAGGGCTGACTCGCGCCTCCGGCGGCCGCTATGCCTTTCCCCAGCTTCAGGTACTGCCCGAGCCCCATGACGGAGGCAGCCGCGGCGAGGGACTTCTCGCAGACGAGGGAAGCCCTCATCTTCGTCAGCTCGCCTTCCTGCAGCAAGGGGTTTTCCCGATACAGCCTCTGCGCCGCGATGAATCCCAGGATGGCGTCCCCCAGGAACTCCAGCCTCTGGTTGCTCTCCGGATACGGGTTTTGCCTTTCCCCCGACAGGTTTTCCATACACCAGGAAGGATGCAGGAAAGCCTGCTCCAGAAGCGCTTCCCGTATGTTGACGCCCTCCAGCCGGCCGAGCCCCAGATTAGCCGCGACGCCGTTGATCTCATTCGTCAAAAGCGGGTACCATGTCCCTTTCGGAAAAATAAAAACGCCTCCTGCGCCGGTATTGTGTCAGGAGGCGGCAAAATCTGTCAAGATCAGTTGATGCGCTCTTTGATATACTCCGTCACATCCCCGACCGTACGAATCTTTTCGGCGTCTTCGTCAGGGATCTCAATGTCAAATTCCTCTTCCAGGGCCATGATCAGCTCAACCACATCCAGGGAATCCGCATTTAAATCGTCAAAGCTCGTGCTGTCTGACAAGTCGGCGGGTTCAACGCTCAACTGGGCTGATAAAAGAGATTTTATCTTTTCGGATAAGTCCATATGATCACCCCCTTCTTTTCTTTCAATAGAATATCAAGTTGACATTCATCGGTCAATACTTTTTTCATAAAAATCACCTTGAAATCAACCCGGGTTCAAGGGGAAACGATGGGCTTGAACTGATGGGCCGAGAGCTTCGCCAATAGCCCCGAATCGACCCACTCCCCGGCCTTCAGTATAGCCGCGCGTATCGCTTTAGCGTTGGAGCTGCCGTGGCAGACGACGCTGAGCCCTCTCACCCCAAGGAGCGGAGCCCCGCCGATCTCCTCATAGTCCAGCCTGCTCTTTACCTTCCGTAAAGCCGGTTTGAGTAAAACAGCGCCCAGCTTGCTTCTGGCGTCCGCCATGAAAGCTTCCTTCATCATGGCAAACAGCGCCTCAGCCGTCCCTTCCATGGTTTTTAACGCGATATTGCCGGCGAAACCGTCGGTAACCACCACGTCGGCGTCGCCGCTGAACAGGTCCCTGCCTTCTATGTTTCCACAGAAACGCAAGCCCTCTTCCTCGGCCAGCAGGGAATGTGTTTTCTGGATAAGCTCGTCGCCTTTCTCCGCTTCGGCGCCGTTGCTCAGTAGATAGACCCTCGGGTCAGCGATCCCCAGGGCCACGGAGCAATAGATCTTCCCCAGCCAGCTGAACTGCCTCAGGTTTTCCGCCAGGGAGTCCGTATTCGCGCCGATATCCAGGATCACCCGCGGGCCGCGTAAGGTCGGGATGAAGCTGGCTATCGCCGGGCGGTTGACGCCTTCCATGCGCCCTATCTCAAATAGCGCGGCGACCATCTGCGCGCCGGTGCTGCCGGCGGATATCACGCCCTGGGCTTCCCCGTCCCGTACAAGCCTGCTCGCCACCGTAATGGAGGCGTTTTTCTTCTTTCGGTAAGCCATGGCGGGATGCTCGTGCATCTCGATGACTTCGTCGCAATGCACAATCTCTATGCGTGTGTCCGACTTGGCTTCGGGCCAGTACTTCAGTACGGCTTCCAGGTCGCCCACCAGCATTAAGTCCAGCGTATCCGAAGCGGCCAGGGCTTCCTTCGCGCCCGCCAGTATCTCTTGCGGCGCATGGTCCCCGCCCATAACGTCTAAAGCGATTCTCATGATCGGCCCCCTCCTGATAAACGAATACTCCCACTTATCCATACCGGTCAACGATCGGTACATCGGTACAAATAAGTGGGAGTTCCCATACGGATCATCGACCGGTATTCGCCGTCAGCTCTCTTTTTTCAGTTCGACAGAGATTTTCTCATTATAATAACCGCATGAAGGGCAAACCCGATGAGGCATCTTGTACTCGTGGCACTTAGGGCACTCCACGTACCCCGGGGCCTTCATTTTCATTGCCTCCGCGCGGCTTCTCCGCACCCTGGCTTTAGAGTGGCGATGTTGTTGTACGCCCATAAAATAAAATCCTCCTTAAACTTGTCTTTTTCGCTTCTGGCGGCGCCCGCTTCGTCGAATCGATCGGTCATGTACCTCATGTACACTCCCTCACGCTTCTCCTTGCTTGCCTTGCCAGAAACAAAAAATCCTACGTTTCTTTGTCTTAACTTATCTTTGATTTGTCTTTTTCGCTTCTTTATCTTTGATTTGTCTTTTTCGCTTCCGGCGGCGCCTTCACTGATCGAGCAAGCCGCGCAGCGCTTCCAGCCTGGGGTCGACGCTGTCTTTCGGACAGCCGCATTCGCCTTCGTTCAGGTCCTTGCCGCAGACAGGGCACAAGCCCTTGCAGTCCTCGCGGCATAAGACCCGCATGGGTATCGACGTGACCCACAGCTGAGTCGAGACGTCCTCCAGGTCGACGACGGCGTCCTCTCCCGGATACTCTTCCTCATCGAACTCTTCGTTGAAGTCCAGGGAGATATCCTGCTCCACGGGGGCAAGGCAGCGGCTGCATTTCAAACGGGCTTTCGCCTCCAGCCGGCAGTCCAGCAGGAATTCGTTGCCGCCGTAGGTCACCGAACCCGCCGCGTGGACCGGGGTCAGCATCTCGCAGTCCTCGAGGCTCTCGGCAGGGTAGAATTGAAAATCAAAGTTTTCCGCTTCTCCCGGTTCATCTCTTAACCGGCCGATTTCCATCTTCATATCGATACCTGTATCCGTTCGTCCGGGCGGCCGCGCGTAAAATACCAAAGGATATTATATCAAGAGCCCCGGCCTTTGTCAAAATAATTTGTTAAACCGACAAACCGGTTTGCGAAAGGTTCCTAATACTTATCGGACGCTTCCGGCAGAAAGACCTGTTTCCTCCTGTTCGCGTACGCAGGCGCCATATTTCGCGACATGCCGCTTGATTTCAGCTTGAACTCCGAGATGAGCCTCATCAGCAGATCGGATTGCCCGCTCATCTCTTCCGAAGCGGCGGCGCTTTCCTCCGACGTGGCGCTGTTCTGCTGTATGACGCTCGCCACCTGTTCGATACCGGCGTTGATCCTGCTGATTCCGGTCGACTGCTCTTCGGAGGATTTCGCGATTTCCATGATCAGCTGAGTGCTTTCGTTGATCCCGGATACGATGCCCGACAGGCTCTCCGCCGTATCGCCCGCTATGCGCACGCCCAGGTCGGCTTTCTCGATGGTATTTTGGATCATGTTGCCTGTATCTTTGGCGGCTTCGGCGCTCTTGGACGCCAGGTTGCGGACCTCTTCCGCCACGACTGCGAAACCTTTGCCGTGCTCGCCGGCCCGGGCCGCCTCCACAGCCGCGTTCAGCGCCAGTATGTTGGTCTGGAACGCGATATCGTCGATGGTTTTGATGACCTTGTTGATGGACTGGCTTGCCGCGTTGATCTCCCTGACGGCTTCGATCATCTCGTCCATCTGGCGGCTTCCTTTTTCCGCGTTGTTCTTGATCTCGTCGGCCAGGCTCGCGGTCTTGCCGGCGGTGTCGGCGTTGGTCTTCGTCATGCCGGTGATGCCGGATATCGCGTTGGACAGGTCTTCTATAGTGGACGCCTGCTCCGTGGCGCCTTGGGCCAGGGACTGGGCGCCGTCGGCGATCTGCTTCGCCCCCGATGATACCTGAAGGGAGACGTCGTTGATCTCCCTGAACATTTCGTTGAGGTTTTCGTTTACTTTATGCAATGATATCCCCAGGGTATCCCTGTCGGACAGGAGTTCGATATCCGCGGTGAGATCCCCGTCCGCTATGGCTTCCAGGGATTTGTCGATATCCATCATCCGCCCGACGAATTTCGCCGTAGAGCCGATGCACTGACCGATCTCATCGTGGCTGCCGCTGAATTTTCTGATTGTTGCCTCATCCTCGGGCGAGAGGATCAGATCCCCGGCTTCTCCCGCCTTCTGCATAAACGCGGCGAGCACCGTAAGGGGATTGACGATCTTGCCGGTGGCGTAGTTGACGACGATCACAATGACCAGCCCCGCCAGGACGAATATCCCCAGCATCACGAACATCAGCGTGGTTTCGTCGGCGTTGGCCTCGCCGTCGGGCGCGACCACGGAGATGAAGAATCCGCTGTCAGCCTGGCTGAGGCGCAGGGGCACCGTCGCCGCTTTGGCGGCTTTGCCGTTGATAAACGAGGAAATCTTCGATATGCGTAAGGTTTCATTTCCACTAGGCTGCTCGTACAATAACCCCGCCGCTCCGGCGTCTTCACCCACCAGGCTCAGATCGGGGCAGTACAGGATGCTGCCGGTCTCGCTCACCACGACGATGTATCCCGTTTCGTAGATATCCACTTTGGATAGCTCCTGGTGTATGCTGTCCAGATACAGATCCACCGTGGCTACCCCCAGCACGTCTCCGCTGTCGTTGAGCATGGGATACGACGCGGTGATCATGGAAACGGTTTTCCCGTCAAAGGTATACAGATAGGGATCCGTGTATATGGGGACCTTTCTATCTTTAGGCGTCAGATAATACGGCTGCACAAATTCGAGATCGTCTTCTTCCGTTTGCGGCAATACATTGGTCCGGCCGTTTTCGCGGAAATAATAATAGGAAATGCGCCCGCTGGTGGGCGTGCCGAAAGCGGTGTTCACATATTGCCTGTCTTTGCCGTCATAGGCGTCAGGCTCCATCATAAACGCCGTTCCCTCGGATATCTTATATTTATCAAAGGCTCTGAACAAATAAGCCTGCAGCGCCTCCCTGTCCGTCTTGCCGAGGGCGACCTGGGCTTCCGCCTCGCTGCATATGCCGGACAAAAATGATACGGGGGCGTCGAAGGTGCCGCCGATCATATCCGCGTACTTCGTCCCCATCTCGCTGAGCAGCTTCTCATTTTTCGCGTTGAACGATGACTGGAGATAAAAAAACAGTACGATCATGATTACAATCATACCAGCGATAAAACATCCGATGGCCGACATGGTGATTTTGAATTTGACGCTTTTCGTTTTGAACACGTTAGCCGCCTCCCGCCACATTTGATGTAGATAAATTATACTACATCATCAATGTAATGGAAAGCAAAGTTTCAAACGGAAGATGAAAAATATAATGTCGGGGGCTGCCCGCTTTTGCTGAGCAGCCCCCCGGATTGACTTATTCTTCTGTTTCAGCTTCGATGAATCCCATCAGCATAGCCGCGAATTCAGCCCTCGTCGCCTCGCCCTTCGGGTCGAAGAGATTACCCGGCTTGCCGTTCACAATCAGCGCCTTGAAGAACCGCTCTACCGCTTCCTTCGCGTAGTTCGCGATATCAGCTTCGTCGTTGAATCCGGAGTAGTCCCTTTTCGCCGGCAAATCTTTCCCGGTTTGCACCGCGTAATTGTTCAGGATCGTCGCCAGCTGCTCCCGGGTGATGTTGTCCTCGGGCCCGTACTTACCGTTTCCGTAGCCCGCCACGATGCCGTTCGCCGCTGCCCACTTGATCGCCGCGTAGTACCATTCGGCTTCAGCGACGTCGTCAAAGGGATTTGCCAAACCGCTCACGTCGGGGCTGCCAGCCAGACGGTAGAGTACAGTAACGATCATGCCACGCGTCGTGGCGACGTTCGGGCTGAACAGCATGGGTTCCGTACTTGTGCCGACCATCAGCTTGTTGTCGTAGACATACAAGATGGCTTGAGCGAACCATTCGTCCGGTTCGACATCGCTAAAGGGGGTGAGGAAAGACAGAATTCTTGGTCCTTCTTCTATTTCTACTTCCTCTGCAGCCGGAGCAGGCGCGGGCGCGCCGCCACCACCACCACCGCCATTGCCGGGCCCGACGACGATGACTTCTTCTTCATCGCTGTCGGTTGTATTGCTTCTCCAGGTCGCTGTGATGGTTACCGCGCCTGACGGCATGATGAATGTCGTCGTCACGCTGTTTTCGTCAATGAAGGATACGCTGCTTCCTATAGCAGTCCATCTGTTGAAACTATAACCAGACCGGTCGCCGGCGTCAATAGCAACCACTTCTCCGGCGGCATAACTTCCGGCGCCGGTTTGCGCTGCGTAGCTGCCGTTCACGGTTACGAGATAATCAAGAATCCTGGCTATTGATTCCGTACGGAGTTCTTGACCGCACAATGTGCAGTAGTATGTCATCACTCCTTCGCTGACAGTAGTCGGCGCTTTTGTGATGACGCCTTCGCCTTCGATATGCTCCAGCTTCGCAATCAATTCTGTATAGAAATCGCCGCATTCGCAGGTGTAAGACATCTCGCCAAACTCATCGCAAGTAGGTTCCTTCGTCACTACACCGATAAACTCGTGTTCATGATCTTTGTCTTCTACCGTGTAACTGTGACCACATAGAGTACAGGTGAATGTCCAGTAGCCTTTTTCACCGTCAACCGGTTCTGTATAGACGCCATCATCGTATTCGTGCTCGCTTATAGCAGCTAGTATTTCGACGTCTGTCTCGTCGCAACGGCTGCATTTCCATAGGATATAACCATCCTCGCAGTTGGCGTCAACGCGCTCTAATTCGACCGTGAAGTCATGGCCCAGCGCATCGATAATGTCAGTCTTAGTCCAGCCGCAGCGACTGCATCTATAGTATTCGTAACCGGCTTCTTCACATTTAGCTGGGTCAGAGTTTTCAAGTATCCAGTTATGCCCAAGCGCCGACTCCTCGTCCGTCACTGTATAACTGTCGCCGCACAGGCTGCATGTGTAGGTCCAGTAGCCGTCCACTTCACACTCCGGCGACGTGTAGACGCCGTCATCGTGTTCGTGTTCGAGCTTAGGTATCGGTTCTGTGTAGCTGTTACCACAAACTGTGCAGGTGTATGTCATCAGCCCTTCGTTATAGCACGTTGCAGGCACAGTCACCGCGCCGACGTAATCGTGGACGTGATCCGGTTTTGGGATGATATGAGTGCTAAGCAGTTTGTCGCAACCTTCGCAATAAACGCCCATCTCACCATCAGTGAGTATCGTTGCCGGCGTAATCACAGCCTCATAGGTTTCACCCGTATGGTTCAGCGGGTCTTTACCAATCTTAGCGATATAGACGTCGCCGCAACGATCACATGTATAGGTTACTTCGCCTTCTTCAGCGCAGGTCGCCGGTTTGGTTCCAACGCCGATATAATCATGCCCGAGTGCCGGTAATACTTCGACGTCTTCGTAGTCGCAGCGGCTGCAGGTTGTGGTGATGGAACCAGCTTCTTCACAGGTCGCCGGTATCGTCACTGTACTCAGGTCATGCCCGAGAGCTGGTAACACTTCGACGTCTTCGTAGTCGCAACGGCTGCAGGTCGTGGTGACAGATCCAGCTTCTTCACAGGTCGCCGGTATCGTTACTTCGTGCAGGTCATGCCCGAGTACCGGCAGCACTTCGACGTCTTCGTAGTCGCAACGGCTGCAGGTCGTAGTGATAGAACCAGCATCTTCACAGGTCGCCGGTATCGTCACTTCGCTCAGATCATGTCCGAGAGCCGGCAATACTTCGACGTCTTCGTAGTCGCAACGGCTGCAGGTCGTGGTAATGGAACCAGCTTTTTCACAGGTCGCCGGTATCGTCACTGCGTGCAGGTCATGTCCGTTTGCTGCGATGTCTTCTGAGCGAAGGAATTCATCACATATGGCGCAGTAGAACGACATTTCGCCTTTTCCTTCGCAAGTCGGCTCTGTGGTCACTTTACCGGCGCCTTCAATATGGTTGCAGTCGTCACCAATAACTGTAATAGTACCGGGCGTCAAAATAAATTGCTTAGCATTTCCATCTGCATCATTTGCGTTCAGGTCGATTATCCCAATCTCATAGATGCCTGCATAAGCATCTTTGTCAATTTCAAACGTCAGATTCACAACGACGCCGTTTGGATTGAACGTATTTAATCCCGCATTGAACGTCAGACGCATCCCGCTTTGGTAAAAAGCAGAAGGCGGCAATACAATATTAAAAGGTGAGCCATCGCGTAGAGTTATCTCTTTTAGCGTCAATACCTCTTCTTTGTATGTTATTTGGAAACTCAACCTTCCTAGGTCTGTGCTGCCATCAACCACAAATTGGACTGTTACCTGGTCTCCGGCTCTTCCTGTTACATTTGTTCCTTCAATCGCTGCGTCTGGTAGCTCTGCAGCTTCACTGAACAGGTTGGATTCCATGGCTCGCAATATGGCAGGTTGTACTGACTCAGCGGGAATCACGCCAAGATGGCTGAAGTCAATTGATGTGGGCCACCACTGAACCATTGTGTTCGCATTATAGTTTGCCGCTTCATAGCGTGATATCCACATCGAATCAAGGCCATTAGTGCTTCCGTCATTGGTGAAATCACCCGCCGGTACATTGAAAGAATTTATTGTTGTGGGCCACCATTGAACCATTGTGTCAACATTGTAATTTGCCGCTTCATAACGCAGTATCCACATCGCGTCCAGACCATTGGTATGTAAATCTCCAGTGAAATCGCCGTAAACAAAACTCACTACGGTTATAGAACCGTCCATAGGTGTAAACGACTCCTCATTCCCATCAGCGTCTAGAGCATTCGGGTCATCTATTGCAATGACGTAGACGCCTGGAGGAGTATCCCTGAAAACCTCAAACATCAGGTTCACGACTTCACCGTTTGGATTAAACGTGTTTATGCCCGCGTTGAATGGCAAACGCATACCGCTATAGTATAAATCTGGAGAAGGCGGTAGCGTTACGCCAAAAGGCGAACCATCCGGTATCTTTATTTCCTTTAACCTCAAAGCGTCTTCCGGGTATGTAATTTGGAAATTCAGCATGGATAGTTCCGTGCTGTTTTCTGCGATAAGCGGCACAACGACCGTCTCCCCCGCCCGGGCTTCCGTACTCAATGCGTATAGCATAGGCGCGTCAGGATCAAAGACGGAATAACTAAACGTCATCGTTTCACTTTCAATCATGCCATCTACGATAGCTTTGGCTTTTATCGTTGTGTTTGAGGTTAACACAATAGGAGT
>Ga0082212_10001241_pt1 | contig 37522 bp, 36 predicted proteins | sample TergutNt197P3_FD_71548 | JGI IMG/M metagenome (GOLD analysis project Ga0082212, IMG submission 71548) | Neocapritermes taracua P3 segment gut microbial communities from Petit-Saut dam, French Guiana - Nt197 P3 | ecosystem: Host-associated > Arthropoda: Insects > Digestive system > Gut ...
TCGCCGCATGTCTCCAGGCGGCTTTGCCATATTACCATTATGCCCACTCCTTGTCAACATCTTTCGTGATTCTTTTTTGTCTTCTCCCCCTTTTTACCGCCGGGTCATACACTCCTAGCCAAAAAGCCACCAGCACATGGCCAGTTAACGTGAGCTCGAAGAAATTTACAACTAAACAATGGCTGGGAAGTTTGTGTTTTGTCGCAAGTTTTCATAGAAGGCTTCTTGCCAATATACGAATAAGCAGCTAACCTGGCAACAGGTTGACCATGAAATTTATAGACGGCCTGTGCCGGGTGTGCTCGATTTGGCATGTATTTTTTAGGAAATCATTCACACTTTCAATTATGGCGCGTTTCCGCAGCAGTATCGCGTCGACAAGCTTCCTGTTTTTCCCTGTGGATGCCGCAGACACCAATAGTCGCAGAACCGGTAAAGCTAGTCCCGGCGCATTCAGCCAATGTTGAAGTCGCAACAGAAATGTACAATGGCATGGCAGCCCCTTTCACCAGCTTCAGGAACCGGTTGTGGCTTGGGAGCCGCCTGAAGCATGGCGCCCAGCCGCCTTTGGCGGGATCCAGCCAGCAGTGCTTGAATGTGCGGTAGTGCAGGTGGCGGGACATCACCGCGATTGCCATGGCTTCGCTGGGTGGAATTGGTTTTGAAAACCCCGGCCGCTTTCGGTGTTGCCTGGCATTGGAGTTTCTTCGCAGGTAGCAATCCATGCCTCACGTCAGTTATGCAGAATGCAGAATAACACCTGAAAAACCTCTTTTGTGAGAGGCAGCGACAGCGCGCAAAAACACCGCCAAGCGCTTGCGCCTGGCGGCACACAACCGCTCGGGACCTTTGGCAAAGGCGTGGCACCATAGCACCCGCCCACTGGCATTTGCGCAAACTATATTAAGCTATAGTTTCTTATCAACTAAAAAAGCGCGTTCCCGCGCTTAAAACCTTCTAACTTCCCTCAGTTTTTCTCTAAGGTCCCCTTCGATCCTCATTAGTTCAATCTCTGCTTCTCTTCTCTTTTTGAAGCCGTTGTCTTGGATTTGGATAACTTCATTAATTGTGGAAATCAGCCTCTCATTTGTATAGGTCAATGTCTGTATGTCAACAACGCCCCTCTCGCTCTCTTTTGCGACTTCAATTGTGCCTATCTTAAGCATATCGGCGTTCTTCTTCAACAGCTCATTGGTGACATTGGTGACTTCCCTTTGGGCTTGCATGGCTTGTTTGCTGTTCTCAAATCCTAATGCAAGAACCATTTGGCTCTTCCAAAGCGGGATCGTATTCATTAATGATGAATTGATTTTATCAACCATCATTGCATCGTTATTCTGGACCAAGCGTATCTGCGGCCCCATTTGTATTGACACCATCCTAGTTAGCTCTAGGTCATGGATGCGTTTTTCAAACTGGGTTGCCATATTAACCATATCATTTACTATCTGGGCATCTTCGGTCAAGCCGGACTCCTCAGCTTTTTTTTGCAATTCTGGCAGCACTTCGCTTCTGACTTGATCGAGCTTAATCTTCCCTGCTTCGATGTACATTCCCAGCTCTTTAAAGTACTGGAGGTTTTTATCGTACATTTGGTTGAACATGTTAATGTCTTTTAATAGAGTGACTTGGTGGCCTTCAAGGATCGACACAATTTTGTCAACGTTGACTTCAACTTTGTCGTAGCGGGCTTTTATCTTGGTGATTTGGTTGGTCGCTTTTTGGAATATTCCCTTGACGCCTTTCTCCTCTTCCGCGCTAAACCCTTTAAGCTCAATTACCAAGTTGGATAACATATTGCCAACTTCACCTACATCTTTAGTCCTTACACGGGTAAGGGCTGCCTCAGAGAATTGGGCGATGTTTTTTTGCGCGCCTGTGCCGTATTGGAGCACTTGGCTGGAATTCGTGATATCTATCTTCTCCGAGAATTCGGTTATAACCCTCATCTCTTCCGGGCTGTACTTTGGCCTGGCAATTTCCGCTTTTGTTTCCTTCGGCTCATCAAACAATTCGAGAGCAGAAGGGATGTCTTTTTTCTCTTCCTCTCCGTCAAGGTGCAGAGAGATAACCGGCATGTTTTCCAAGTCTTCTGCAAAGTCTTGCAGCTCCTGCCGCATTTCGGCGGACATGTCCTGGATATTCTGCATATCGCTCATAAAAAATCTATACGCGGCATCACTCATTTTCTAACATTTTGTAGTTTAGAAAACTGGATTAGCCGCTGCTCCTTTCCGCCTTTTAAGGCACGGTCTGTTTTCATTAAATTTAATAACCCCAATGTTGAGGGCGACAACTCAAAACGGGCTTTTAGCCCCAATACTGCTAGTCTATGTTTTTTTTAATTTGTTGTCAAGTTCCTTGTTTCCATAAATAAACAAGGCTTGCGCCTCACTTGAATTTCGCAAGGGATTCGCTAATTTCCACAAGCTCGCCAGAAGGCGAATACACTTTTCCGGGATATAAGAAGCTGTGCATTTCAATAGCCATGTCCTCCAAGCTGTTTGGCAGCAGCACAGCTGAGCCTCTCACATTTTTTGCAAGCACGTTCCCTGACAACGCTTGCATGCCGTCAATCTCCATGCCTCCAGCAACCGCAAGGCAGATACGCGCCATTCGTGTGTTTGACAAGGATGTGGAGCAGTTGCCTTGGCATGCCTCAACCAGTTTGTTGACAACACTCGGGCTAAGCTCCCCTTTTGCTTTTTTGAATATTGCCAACGCCACTTCCCTTTGGCGGGCAGTCCTGTCAAAATCCGCATTGCCCGTGTTTCTCATCCTGGCATATGCCACTGCCTGCCTGCCGTCAAGGACCTGGGTCCCCTCGGCGACGTGCTGGGAATTATTTATATGGCCAAGTATCCGGTTTGTAGTGGTGATGGTGTGGTTCATATCTGCCACCACCTTTTTATCGATAGTCATCTCTATGCCGCCAATGGCGTCGACTATGTCAGCTATAGCTTGGAAATCAAACGATACATGGCTATCTATGGCCATATCAAAGTTGTGGTTTATTGCAGCCAAAGCCAGCTGGGCGCCTCCGCTTGAATGCGCGCTGTTGATTTTAGCCAGATTATCGCCCGGGATTTGCACATAAGTGTCCCTCATGATAGAAAGCAACTTGATCTTGTTGTCTTTAAAATTGAAACTAGCGATTATAATCGTGTCGGCACGTGATGGTCCTCCCGACACCCTCTCATCCAAGCCGAAAACTGCAACATTGTAAATTGCAGCGTTTGAATAAACGCTTTCGACTCCCTGGTTCACCATTAGAGCCCTGTTATTCTTTGAAATGGAAATCTTTTCAATCTTGGAAAGCGTTCGAAATAACCATACAGAACTGCACACAAACACAGAAAACACTATAATCACGGATATTGTCAGGCATCGCTTCATACGAGACTTGTTTTGGTTATTTTCTCTCTTTCTTCTAATCATCAATCTTCTTGCCACGGTAAAAAATACCGCCTCCCAACCGATTATGCCACAATAACGTTTGTTGCATCAGGGTTTTACAAAAACAATCATTTATTAATCAAACATAACAGGTTTCGACAAATAACATAAAGGGTTGATAATATAATACCGTTTGAAAGGAGATTCATGCTTTGTATAGTTTATCAGTCAAGAACCGCAATTCGATACCCCGGGATTGCAATGACGACCTCGAGCTGCAGGTGAGCATTCTCAAGAAAAAGCTTGAAATAGCTTTAGACAACTCCAACTATAATCTGTTGAACCCGAGGGTGCTCAAGATCAGCAGAGAGTTGGACTCCATGCTCATCAAGTACCTATAGGGTTAAGGTCTGGACAAGCTACAGCGACCAATCTATCCCGCTGTAGCCTGCTTCAATCAAAAATTGGTTAGCCCTGGAAAAGGGTTTGCTTCCGAAAAATCCTCTGCTTGCCGAAAGCGGCGAGGGATGTGGCGATATGATAGTGAGGTGCTGGCTTTGTGTGACGAGTCTCCCCTTGCTTTGGGCATAGGAGCCCCAAAGCATAAACACAACCGGCGCCTCTCTTTCATTTAGCAGCGTAATAACCCTGTCGGTGAACGTCTCCCACCCAAGGTGCCTGTGGGAGGCAGGGGTGTTTGAGCGGACTGTCAGGATGCTGTTCAAGAGCAGCACCCCTTGGGCAGCCCATTTGGTCAAGTCACCCCCTTGTGGAGGGCTGATGCCCAAATCCGAGCCGAGCTCTTTGTAGATGTTCATCAAGGAAGGGGGAGGCTTGGTCCCAGGCAAGACAGAAAAGGACAAGCCATGGGCTTGCCCTGGGTTGTGGTAAGGGTCTTGGCCGAGGATGACAACCTTGACAGAAGAATAGCCGGTCATTTTCAACGCATTAAAAATGCTGTGCATGTCAGGATAGACAACATAACTTTTGTACTCTTCCAATAGCGCTTTTCTCAGTTGAAGATAGTACTCTTTTTCAAATTCCCCTTTAAGGATCCCGTCCCAGTCGTTTCCAATTTTGACAGCCATTAGGCTTGCGGCTTCGCCATGACTGTAATGCCCAGGTTAGCTAGGTCGTTGTAGTCAGGCTCTCCCGGAGCTTTTGTCAACAGGCATGAGTGGTTCTGGGTTTTTGGGAATGCGATAACATCGCGTATATTGTCAGTTCCTGTGAGCATCATCACTAGCCTGTCAAAGCCAAAGGCAACCCCCCCATGGGGAGGAGTGCCATACTGCAATGCGCCCAAAAGGAAACCAAACTTGTTTTGGGCGTTCTCTGCGTCGATGCCAAGGACATTAAAAACAGACTGCTGGACTTCCTTGTTATGGATGCGGATACTGCCGCCGCCCAGCTCATAGCCATTTACCACCAAGTCGTAGGCCTTGGCTATCGCCGCTGCGGGGTTTGACTCCAAGCTTGCAGCTATTTCGTCTTTAGGCGATGTAAAAGGGTGATGGACTGCATAGTAGCGCTCGTCTTCATCGTCATATTCAAACATTGGAAAGTCGGTTACCCAAAGGAACCTGAAACCTTCCTCCATCTCAATTTCCATCAATTTTGCCAAGCGCAACCGAAGCTGGCCCAGGGAATTGCAAACGACCTCGTCTTTGTCGGCGACAATAAAAGCTATATCGCCGGTCTTGGCGCCAATGTAGGACGCGATCTGGGCCATCTCCTCTTCTGTGAGGAACTTGGCGATTGGGGAGCGTGGCCCTTCTTCTTCATAAATGATCCATGACAGCCCTTTCGCCCCGTAGACTTTTACAAAGTCAACTAAGGAGTCCAGCTCTTTTCGGCTGATCTTGCCTTGCGCGCCAGTCGCGTTTACTGCCCGCACGCTGCCTGCTTGCGCTGCTGAAGCGAATATCTTGAACTCAGAGCTTTTAAATAATTCGGTCAAGTCCACCAGCTCAAGGCCAAAACGGAGATCGGGCTTGTCGGAGCCAAAGCGGCGCATAGCCTCTTGGTAGGTCATCTTGGGGATCGGCAGCTGTATTGTGGCAGTCTGGGTCTTTTCAAATATATGGGCAACCATCTGCTCAGCCATGTCCATTATGTCATCCTCGTCGACAAATGACATCTCGATGTCGATTTGGGTAAACTCTGGCTGCCTGTCATGCCGCAAGTCTTCGTCCCTGAAGCATCTCGCTAACTGGTAGTAGCGGTCAAAGCCTGAAATCATCAGTATCTGCTTAAACAGCTGGGGGGACTGGGGCAATGCGAAAAACAAGCCTTGCTGCACCCTGCTGGGCACAAGGAAATCCCTTGCTCCTTCCGGGGTTGGCCTGGTGAGGATTGGCGTCTCGACTTCAATGAAGCCTCCCGCCTCTAAGAACTCCCTTGCTGCCATTGCTGCTTGGTGGCGTTTAACCAAGACAGCCTGTGCAGACTCTTTGCGCAGGTCGAGAAAGCGGTTTTCCAAACGCACGGATTCCTTCGAGTTGTCTGTCTCATCAACATAAATAGGCGGTGTCAACGATGTGTCCAGCACATTGATTGAGGCCAGGACGAGTTCAATTCGGCCTGTTGGTATTTTATCGTTGTAGTTTTCCGGGTCCCTGGCTTTCAGCACCCCTTCAACTTGCACAACATATTCATTGCGCAAACTGTCGGCTACCGGGAACAAGCTTGCTTGTTTGGTAGAATCGACCACAAGCTGCATGATCCCGCTTCTGTCACGCAGATGGATGAAGATAACCCCTCCCAAGTCCCGCCTGCGCTGAACCCAGCCGCAAAGCGTGGCTGTGGAGCCGATGTTTTCCTCTGTTAGTTCGGTGCACATATGAGTCCTGTATTTTGTCTTTGACGGCATAAGAGCGCCTCCAGTTATATTTATTTATTATTTATCAAAAAGCGAAGCAATGCCAGAAAGGTCAATATCGAATTGCTCTTTTGTCTCCATATCCCGCACTGTGGCAATTCCTTGGCTTGTCTTCTCTGCCTCCAAGAATATTACGTAGCGGGAATTAAGCTTGTCCGCATATTTCATCTGCGCCTTCAAGCTCCTGGACAGAGTGTCTGTCAGCGCGGCTATCCCCTTGCTGCGGCACTCCATAGCATATCCCAACGCGTCACGGGCAGACTGGCTATCCAAGGAGGCGAAAAACACCCCGGTTTGGCGCGCGCCCAAGTTTGGAAGAACCCCTTGGGCTTCCATTAATAAAAGCAGCCGCTCTATGCCAAAACCGAAACCGACACCTGGGGTTGGCTTGCCCCCGATAGTTTCTGCAAGGCCGTCGTAGCGCCCTCCAGCGCATACTGCCGACTGGCTGCCAAGATCGTTTGTGAGGAATTCGAAAGCTGTTTTTGTGTAGTAGTCAAGACCCCTGACGATGCGGGGATTGACAGAAAATTCTATTTTTGACGCGGCTAGGCAGTGTTGGAGCTCCTCGAAATGGCTGGCGCAATCATTACACAAATTGTCCAGCATCAACGGGGCGCCGGCTGTCGCAGCTTGGCAAGCCTCTTGTTTGCAATCGAGCACCCGCATGGGGTTCTTTGCCGCACGGGAGCGGCAATCCGGGCACATTGAATCCAAGCGGCTCTCAAGGAAAACGCTTAGTTTTTCATAGTAGGCTTTCCTGCAAACGGGGCAGCCTACCGAGTTGATATTCAATTCGACATTTGATATCCCGAATTGCCTTAGGGCAAAAGCGCAAACAGAGATTGTTTCGGCGTCTGTGGAAGCGGAGGCGGAACCCAAGGTTTCGATCCCAAATTGGGTAAACTGCCTGCTTCTGCCTTTTTGCGGGTTTTCTGCCCTAAACATGTTCTCTATATAGTAGAGCTTGACCGGTTTTGGCTCACTGGACATCCCGTTTTCGATGTAGCTGCGCACAACAGCAGCAGTGCCTTCAGGGCGCAGGGCAAACATCTCTTTTTGTGAATGGCTGAAGGTAAACATCTCTTTTGTGACGATATCTGTGCCTTCCCCCACCCCGCGGCTAAACAATCCCGCATTCTCAAACATTGGCGTGCGGATCTCTTGAAATCCGAAAAGGCTTGCTATTTCATGGAACTTGCCTTCAACATATCTCCAAAGGGGGGTGTGGCTGGCAAGTATGTCATTAGTTCCTTTTGGCGCTGAAAACTGCATATTGTAGCTCCATCATCTTCTTTAGTAGTTGTTTTAGGGCAACATATTTTTATAGATCATAATATTATAATTAATATTAAATTAACTGTCAAGGAAAGACAACCTGCTCAAAAAAATGCTAAAATCCGAAAGAACAGCAATTTTTTTGAGGAAAGGGGTAAGAAGTGAAATATATCCCGACCAGTTGGTCTGTCCCTTACTATAATATGGCCCTTGAGGATATGCTTTTAAACGATAGCCAGTACACTGATGACTATTTTTTCTTCTATATCCATGAGCCTTCTGTAATAATAGGCAAGCACCAAAACGCTATGCAAGAAGTAAACTTCCCTTATGCCAAAGAACACAGTATCCACGTTTCACGGCGCACGTCTGGAGGCGGGGCTGTCTACCATGATTTCGGGAACTTGAACTACTCATTTGTGCTTAACAAAAAACTGGGGGAGCTTGTGGATTTTGCCAAGTACACAGCCCCAATAATCAAATGCTTGCGGGAGCTGGGCGTGGATGCAGAGTTGTCAGGCAGAAACGACATTTTAATCGATGGAAAGAAATTCTCTGGCACAGCGCAGCACTTGAACAAAAACAAAATCCTGTCCCATGGGACGCTTATGTTTGACCTTGATATTGAAGCTATGGCAAATGTATTGAATGTAGATGGATTGAAGATCGAATCCAGGGCAATCACTTCGATCCGGTCCCGGGTGGCAAACTTGAAAAGCTACCTTGCGGATGGAATGGATATTTTTGCTTTTAAAGATGCCATTTTGAAAAACCTATTTGAAGATAGCCAGATCGAGGTTTTTGAGCTGGGTAACGATGATATTGGCAAAATTAAAAAAAGGGTTGCGGAAAAATTCTCCACATGGGAATACAACTATGGGTCATTCCCGCCATTTAGCATGGCTAAGAAGAGAAAGTACGGCGCAGGGATCATACAAGCCAATTTGGACCTTAGGGAAGGGGCGATTGGGAGTGTTGTCTTTACCGGGGATTTTTTCGCCAATGTGCCTGTGGAAGAGCTGCAAGAGTTGCTGTGCGGAGCAGCATTTAATGAAGAGTCGGTTAGGGCGGCAGTAGGGGAGCAAAACGTGATCGCCGGCTTGTCGACAGATGAATTGGTAGATTTGCTGTTCTATTGATTTTTTAGCGTGTTGTATGCGACGCGAAATACGCAAAATTTGGTGGTGTATGATACATCATTTTATTTTTGTATTTTCAAGGATATTTATGGTGAGTATGCCGCCTATGGTGGCTAGCCACTGCTGGCTGTTATTCCTTATCCATTGCCTAGTAATCCAAACAGTACCGGCAGGGTATTTTCCAGCCTGCAAAATCGTATCACTCAACGCATGTATCCATCTAATCGAGCAAGGGCAAAACCAGGGCGCAAGGGGGAAATCCCTCGCGCCCAGTTGCTATCGTGTGAATTTCCACAATACTCTTATCGCTCCACAATCCTTTCCGCCACTCGATATAGTCGAAAGCGTCGCGTTAATCATGGCTATAAAACGCTCAGTGTCAACGCTCCCAAGCGCAGCCATCAGAGTGTCCATTGCTTTTATTCCATGTTCCATAATCTTGATCCCTGCTGACAATATCTCGCTCAAGGTATCGGTTAGAATGGCAGGGGAGCAAAACGTGATTGCTTGCTTGTCGACAGATAAGCTGCTAGATTTGCTGTTACACCGATTTTTTTTGCATTCTTGTTGGTTGATTATTATACAATGATCAACGCGAAAGTCCAACTTCATAGGAGTTCTCATAGTTTGTGTATGAAACTACTTTGTAGAAACACTCAATCAAAGAAGCAGAGCATATGCTATCAGCTAGCTTTGCGATTGCTTTTTTCCGCGGAGTGTGGTGATCCATACCACGCATGGGCTCCATTCCGGTCGTAAGTGTGGAAATGGTAGTAATATATGTTAGGGTATTTCTTGTTCTGGTCGATTTCTGGTCTTGATATAGCATCATTGCCGCTTGCTTGCACGCATTGCCTCGCTTTTGCCTCATTGAAGGTATAAATGCTCTTCAGCTCCTTAATCAAGGCTCCAGCCTCATCTTCGCTTATGGTTCGATCAACAGCGACAAACACGTCAGGGCCAGATATTCGCGCCTTAAATACATAGTTATGCATATCTTCCTGCCTGGCAAGGACGCTATAAAAAAACGACATCGAGTACCAAAGCCCATCACGATCTACAAAAAGCTCGCCTGAATCCATCGCCAGCTTTGCAAGTTGGGCAAATGCCACACCCTCCCTCGTTTTCGCTTTGCCAAGCGAGCCAGTTCCATCAAAGCCTATCTCACTGTCAAGCCCTTTTATTGTCGCAGAAATTCTACCGGATGAAAGCTGTGAAACTTCAACGTCATAAGCTTGAGAACCGAATGTGAGAGTTGCGCCTTTGCCCGGCATGAATTCCAGGCTAGCACCGCCGTCAGCTATTATAAAAACCTTTGAAATCTGATGGGATTGGGTACCAAGGTAATCTTCTGGCGTGTCATCAAATAGGGAAGGGAAGAAGGCTTGTACTATGTAGATAGCGGCTACAATTGCTACAACGAGCAGAATTGATTGTGCTTGTTGATTCTTTGTGTTCTTCGATCGTTTATTATTGCTATTGCCTTTCGTTGTCATGGCGTATGCCCCATAAAAAAGTTGAAATCATCAGCTTGTAAACAATTTTCGCCTTAATTTCTTATTAATTTCAATTATAATGCCTGCCATTTCCAATACAGCCTAAAACGACACCAACAAAACAAAAAAGGCCATCTACCTGCACTTTGTATATTGCAGCAATTTTGTGGCGATAACAGTTCCAATAGACATGCAGCCGCCCATTAGCGCCCTTCAATAGAAGCATGCCTGGCAATTGAATGCCAGGCATGCTTCTATTTATCTCTTAAGCGGTACTATGTTCCGGTTGAGCGTCAAGAACATGGCTTTTGCTGTCGCTAGGCGCTTTTCAGCATCCGGCTCCCAGCTTTCGTCATTGATCAGCTCTTCAAAAAGCTCAGCAATTGTATAGTTTGTCTTTTCCATGTCTATACCTACTTTCTCGATAACTCGTCAGCAAATTGGTAGACTTCCCTGAGGACATCAAGGCTAGCATCTCCACCGCACAATAGCGGCTTGTTCTGCAGGAATATGAAACCGCCGCCTGGCGCAAAAGTGTCAAAGCACTTGCTCACATAGTCCTTGCATTTTTGCACGTCGCCAAAGCGCAGCAAATCGGCGGTGATGCCAGCGCCAATAACCTGCCAGTCGCCAATAGCTTTATGCACTTCAAACGCGTCGTCCTCATCGAGCATAAACACGCATGATCCCTTTGGAATCGACCTATAACGGTCAATGGTGTTCAAGAAGTGCCCTTCGCCCTTGACAAAGAATTTCACACCGGCTTCCATATACGGCATGTACAGCTTGCGGAAGTCATTAAAGAAATATTTATCAAAGAGCGGTGGCGATAAAAAGCACTCGCTGTGGTATACAGTCGAGCCAAGAGGCAGCGGCGGCTTGCCAATATAGTCCTTTGGGTCTGGCAGCGGAGCCTTTGATGCGAAGATAGCCTGGCATGCCGCATCGACTATCTCTGGCCTGCGCCTGATGTCTAGGAGCGTGTTGGGGATGCCCCTCAAATTGTCGAAGAGCGTGTTGAGGTTGGAGCTGTACCTAACCGTTTCAGGTCCATAGAAGTTGAGTTTTTGCCTGTCCCCGAAGACATTTTCTCGAATCCTGTCGTTTGTCTCTACAAATTTCTTGTACTCGATAGCCGCTTCCTTGAGTGATGCATATGCCTGGGCTTTGTCTGGGACATTCAAGGCTGGATAATTTTTCTGGATCCACTCTTCTGACATGAAACCATAAAGATCATCGATCACTTTCTGGTAGTCTTCGACAGAGATGAAGTCAAGCTGGGATTGCATGTGCTGCAGGGTTGTCCCATCACTGCTTATAGTGTAGGCCTTTGAGCCCAGGATCTTGTGCATCGTAACGCTATGGCTAACACCTACGCCCATTGCAATGTAGTCAAGTGGCACTTCATCCATAAATGCCGTATAAGCCGACACAGTCGCATCTGGGTTGCCCATGACATCCAGGTATGTGCCGCCATGCGAGGAGAAAGGCCACATCAATATTTCCGCGCCGATAGGAACCTTTTTTGGCTCATTGAAGCTGATGGCGTCAATGAAGCTCTGGCGCCTCTCCTCTAGTAAAGTCAGTTTGTCGTCTGCCATTTTACACCTCTTTCATTTTTTAATAATGTAGAGCTTTTACAATATCGAATCTACTGAGATTATAAACAACCAAAATGCTTCAATCAATTGATTTAACCAGTTTAACAAAAATTATGAGCATTGTTTGATTTTTGTATTCTGTTGGTGTCAAAGACAACCTCGAATCCCTCAAAAGCCATTTTGTGTGCTCCTTCCCCCTGGCGGGCATCCCGCACCTGCGGGATGAAGCCCTGGGCGACTTTGCGCAAATCAAGCTGCCCGGGGGGGCGGCGCCTTGGCCTATGGGGAGCACGGGGACGTTTGGGGGATGGGCTTGGAGTTTGCCCTGGCATTTTCCCAGGAGCTCTACAACTCGCGGGAGCTTGCGCTGGAAAAATCAATCGCCAAGGCGCAGGAAAGGCTGGCAACCCCAAATCGAAGATCGCAAGGGCCGCCGAGGTGGCGGAGGCGGTGGCGCTGGGGGGCGGGCTGGAAGGGATGGCAGCTGTGAGGTTTGGCCCCGCAGCCCAGAGCGTGGAGCTGGATATCGACAGGCATTTCGCTACTAACATCAATGTTAAAATCTCCAGAATAGAAGTAAATCATAGTCTTTAAATATTCAACATTTCTAAATCCTCTGGCATTAGTTTTTAGATTTTGAGTTATGTTGTTCGTTCCTTCTAAAATTGCGTTTGTTAGTCGATCATCGAAATAATTCATAATGTTGTCAAAGTGGTTAGCCAATGTTTTGGCTAATTTTTTAAGAACGAATTATTAACTGTGCAAGTGTCAATAATGCCTGATAAAGGCAATAAGAGGAGAGATTGACAAATGCCACAGTTAAATAAGCAACAGAAAGCTGGCAAAATTGATATTTGAGCAATACAGCAACAACAACCTTGAAACAACTCTTTGCCGGGCTATAGAATTGATGCTGGAGGCCGGGCTCGACAAGCGCCTCGGCTATGGCAAACACAGCCCAGCGGGCAACAATAGCGGCAACTCGCACAATGGCTACGGCAAGAAGACGATATCAAGCGAATGGTGAGGCAGCGAAATCAATATGCCGCGCAGCCGCAACGGCACATTCGAGCCAGCGGCAACCGCGAAAAGGCAGGCGCGCACAGACGGCATCGAGGCCAGGATCCTGGCCATGTGCTCCAAAGGTATGCCCACAAGGGGCATAGAGGGCCATTTGCGCGGCATCTATGGGGTGGAGGCTTCCACGGGCCTTGCGAGCCGCATAACGGGCAAGATAATGCCGGATGGCAGGCTCGATCCATGTCCAGCGTATGCCCTGCAGCCTGATTTGGCGGGATATGCTGCAAGGTGGAAAAGGGCGGAAAAGCCGTTAACAAGCGCGCATATAGCGTGCCAGGCATAGACATGGGCGGCATGGAAGGCATTCTAGGCCTTTGGGTTGGCGAGGCCGGGAGCGCGCCGTTTTGGGCCACAATATCCAACGGACCCAGGAACCGTGGCGTGGAGGGCATCCCCATTGCTAGCCGCGGCAACCTTTCCGCTTCCCGAACGCCATTGCCAGCGTTTTCCCCAAAACTGCGGGCCAGCTTTGCATTATCCGCATGGTCCGCAACTTGGCGAAATATGTCCCATACAAGGATTTGAGGCCGCCCATGGCCGGTTTGAAAAAAGTGAACGTGGCCGCAAGCGGAGAGGAGGCTTGGTATGCCTTGGATGGTTTCAATGGAAAATGGGGAAGCAAATATCCCCAGATAAACAAGATGCGGGAAGAAGACTGGGATGGTTTGCCGGAATGCTTCAAATACCCGGATGAAGCACGGCGCGCAATTTACACGGCGGACGCAGTGGAGGGCTTCCACAGGATGCTAAGGGAGTCCACGAAAGCCGGCAAGAGCGGGGCGCCGCCGACATAGCGCATGCGTACCGCGAGCTGGAGCGTGTCGGGTCCCTGTTCCGCGCATCAAAGAACACGATGCATTTTGCAATCTGCCCCCAAATCCATTACACCGGCACAAGATCCGTGACCACGGCTTCTGCTGCCTGTTGGCGCTTGCCATCACCGGGGCGCTGCGCGAAGAGCTGTCGCTGAGGGGCGTCGACATGCCTATGGACAGGATGATGGATGCAGAAACAGAGAAGTTGTGGGCGGCTATTGAGGAGATAGAAGCTAGGCTATAGCGACTTTGTGTTACACTAAAAAACACCTGTGGTCCGCTAAGTGGGCGGATCACAGGTGTTTTTTGTAGTTGGGGGCGCTAAACTCCCGTTAGAATAGTGGTTGCCTCCAGCTTATCCAGCTAAAATGCAACAGAAAAGATATGCGATACTTAATTGATGGAATGATTAAATTATAGTTTACAAAAATTTGACTTGCAATTATAATATTCAATAGTGCAATCTTACAGTGCCATTCTAATTTGAACGATTATTTGACATCTTTTGGCTAAGTTGCTCGTAATGCTGATTGCAGTTAGTTATTGGAATAGAGGGCTTCACTAAAGAACAGCGCATTTTAAATTTGATGGTATTACTTTTTTAAAATCTGAAAGGAAGTATGTAAATGGCAACTCAAGAAACAGCTAGCACCAGTATCAAGTCATCTGAAAAGCTAAGCTACATAACAGCCAGGGTAGGCTTCTCGCTTATCCTGACATTGTACGGTGGCGGCTACCAGTCGTTGTTTTTGAACACCGTATGCGGAATGTCCATGGCAAGCATTGCCTCGGCGCTTGCCTTGGCTAAGCTTTTGAATGTCATTGAAGTTCTAATGATCCAGCCAATGCTATTTGAATGGGCGTCAAAAGGCAGATGGGGCAGGTTCCGCACTTGGTTCGTGGTAAGCCCGATTCTGTGCCTGCTCTCGCATTTGATGCTTGAATCCTACATAACAGTTATTACACCAGACAAATTGAAACCGGCATTTGTTGTTTTCGGTTATGTGATGGTCAACTCCACTCTTAATATCCAGTCATCATCCCTCAACTCCCTTAGCGCCCTCTGGATCAAAGACCCTGTTGACAGGTACAAGACACAGGCCCAGATGCAGCTCACAAGCAACCTTGCAACCACTGGTTTTGGATTCGCTATGCTCCCGCTTATGTATGCAATCGGCGGGGCCAATGTGATTAACGCAAGGGGCATGACATTCCTTGTTGTTTTATACAATGTGATCAACATAGTTGCATGCATACCTGTGTTCAAGTTCACTGGGAACCTTGACCTCGACAGGTCGTCCGGGAACACTAGAACCAACGCGCTATCATCGCTCAGTCTCATATTCAAGAACAGGAATGTTGCAGGGATGATGTTTGCTAACGCCTTTGCCCTTGCCGGCGGAGGCTCCTGGAACCAGGTATTCACATTCATGTTCCTGTACTACTACAAGAATGGCTCTGTCCTGTCCATCTACAACGGCATGAGCAAGGCGATCATAGTTTGCGCGCACTTGATTACAATCGCGATCGCCAAAAGGGCGAACCCGAGGATGGCCTACAAAATCTCTTACACCATGTCGATAGTGAACTACATCCTGATCTACTTCTTCTGCAACGATGCTATCTCAGCAATGGTGTTTGTGTGCTTGCAGCAGCTGTTTGTAGGCCTCACGCAAAGCGCAGGCACGCCGATGTATGCCGAAGTCGTAGACTATACGAAATGGAAGACTGGCGAGAATATCACGACATCAATCTTCACAGTCCAGCAATCGGCTCCAATGTTGAGCGGATACATCTCCAACAACATCCTTACAGGGCTTGCGATGATAGGCTTCAGCGCAGGAAACCCGGAGACCCACGTTCCTGAAGTGCTTTCAAAGATGAAGATGCTATCCTGCTTCATGCCTTCGGCGCTATATGGATTGGCATTGTTGGTATTCCTGTTCGTGTTCAATATCACTCCGGAAATGGCGGCGACAGCAAGGAAAGAACTTGCAGAGCGCGATGCTGCCGAGAAAGCTGCTGCTAATGCCTAAATAGTATTTGATATTGCCCCAATGCTCAAATAGCATTGGGGCAATAAAGAACGCCGCACTCAATAACTAACCGCAAGCTTTCCATTTTTTCAACACATACTGTGCCCGGACTTTTTCATTTAAAAGTTTAATATATAAAAAAAAACAAGGAGGAAGAAGAAATGGCAGAAAGAACTCAAGCCTCAACTAAAGAAAATTTCTTTAAAGCTATCAACCATATCGTGCCGGACTACATTCCCAAAGCTACAAGCGGCAGCAATGCCATCCTAGAATTTGCAGGGACGACTTTCTTGGAAGCAGAGTATGATCCTGAGAAAACCGAGCAAGTCATGAGAAACTTATTTGACAACATCCCATGCGATGTGGGATCAGTCAGCTACAACGCCACGCCAAAAACATATGCTGCCCTTGACCACAACACAGAGACATTCCTGGCCCCAGACGGGGTAACATTGCAGCATTTGCAAAGATCGCCAATGAAAGCAGACGAGTATCCTGCATTGATTGCCAATGTAGACAGGTTTATGAAAGACGTGTTGCTGCCAAGGAAATATCCGACATTGTTCGAAGAGAAGGAAGTCGCCAAAGACAAGCTCAAGATAGTACTTGATGAGACAGCAGGACGCCTCACAGGGCACTTTGCCCAGATTCAAAAGAAGCTTTACGAGGAGTATGGTTTCTTCCCATATCCGACAAGCGGGCTCCCGCGCTTTTGCACGCCAATCGATGTCATTTTTGACCGTCTGCGCGGCTTTGTAGGGACACTGGCAGACCTTAGAAGGCGCCCTGAAGAGATCCATGCAGCGCTTGACGCTATATATGCGCTTCGTGGCTCAGACTATAAGCAAACAGAGGAAAAAGAACGCTTTGCATCATACATGTCCCATATCCCATGCTACTTGAACCCGAAACAGTATGATGAGTTTTTCTGGCCGTACTTCAAAGAACAGGTCACAGACCTTGGCAACACAGGCAACAAGCTGTATATCTTCATCGAAGGAAAATGGCTGCCATTCATAGAGAGCTTTTTGGATTTGCCGAAGGATTCCCTCTACAACCTGACTGACGACGACGAGATCCTAGAGCTTAACAAAATAGTCGGGCATCATCACTCATTCATCGGCGGGGTAAAAATGCAGAACATCAAACTCCAGCCGCTCCAGAAAAACCTCGACTATGCGAAAAGAGTCATCGACGAATGCGCGCCGGGTGGAGGATTTGTATTCGGGTGCAACAAAGCTTGGGTGTGCAAAGGCGACATTAACCAGAACTTGGTTGACGTGTATAACTTTGCGAACGAGTACGGCAGGAAATAAGGAGGCATAGAAAATGGAATTCACAATCGACGAAGTCATTGCCGAACTGCAAGAAGACAAAGATTGGGGCTTGGCTGATCCGCTTAGGTCTACTTTGTTGAAAGATTTTGCATGGACGCTTTTCGGGCTTTAGAAGAATAAGAATTGGTTATGCGCCCAGCAACTAATGGCTGGTTTAGCTGCCATTAGTTGCTGGATTTTCGCATAAAACTTTAAAAGCGCACTTTATTTGGGCGCTGGCAAAGGCTATGAACGTCACAAAACGAGAATGATTGAAGAAACAAGGAGAACAATAGTTAATGGCAGACAAACAGGCTTTACAGAAAGAAAACTTTTTTAAGGCTATCAACCACATCGAGCCAGATTGGATTCCAAAAGTTTCCCATGGCAACAACGCCATATTAGACTGGGCAGGGACTACGTTCTATGAAGTTGAAGGCAATCGTGAAAAGACAGAGGCAGTTTTAAGGCATTATTTGGACTCGATCCCAGTGGATGTCGGATCAGCTGGCTTCAACGCCTCGCCGAAGACATATGCTGCCCTGGACAACATGACAGAAACGTTCCTCGGTCCAGACGGGATCACACTGCAGCATTTGCAGAGGCCGACAATGAAACCGGACGAATATCCGTTGTTGATCGAAGATATCCATGGATTTGTGAAAGAGACATTGCTTCCGAGAAAGTTCCCGACTTTCTTTGCTGACAAAGAAGGCGCAAAAGAGAAAGTCAAGACCATTCTCGACGAGAGCGCTAGCAGGATTCTAGGCTTCTACAATGAACTGCAGCAGAGTTTGTATGTAGAGTATGGCGTATATCCATACCCGACAGGGAAACTGCCACGCTTCCTCATCCCGATCGATTATGTGTTTGACCGCCTCCGCGGCTTCCAGGGGACACTTGCCGACTTGAGGAGGCGCCCGGCAGAAGTGCACGCAGCTCTCGATGTTATCTACAGGGAAAGGGCGACCACGTTCAAAGACACGAAAGAAAAAGACCTCTTCGCCTCATACATGGCACATATCCCATGCTACCTCAACCCCAAACAGTACGACGAGTTCTTCTGGCCGCACTTCAAGGAAATGGTTACAAACCTTGGAGACACTGGAAACAAGCTTTATATCTTCCTCGAAGGCAAATGGCTGCCATTCTGTGAGGGTTTCTTGGATCTGCCAAAAGACTCGCTTTACGGCTTGGTTGACGACGATGAAATATTGGACCTCAACAAAGTATTCGGCCATCACCATACGTTGGTTGGCGGGGTAAAGATGCAGAATATCAAGTTCTTGTCCGCCGAGAAGAACATCGACTATGCCAAACGGGTAATCGATGAAGTTGGACCTGGCGGAGGATACATATTTGGATGCAACAAGAGCTGGCTATGCAAAGGCGACATGAACCAAACCTTGGTCGATGTGTATAACTTTGCGAACGAGTACGGCAGGAAATAAGGAGGCAGAGAAAATGGAATTCACAATTGACGAAGTCATTGAAGAACTGAAAATTGACAAAGACTGGGACTTGGCCGATCCGCTAAGAGAAAACCTGTTGAAAGATTTTGCTTGGACGCTTTTCGGGCTTTAAATTGAGAACAGCCTGGATTATATAGGCGATGTGGCAACCGTGATGCTAATGTATCACGGTTGCTTCTTTTTTTTGTTCCCGTTTATTCCAAGTCTGTAGGGAAATAAGTTTGGCCACATTGCCAATTGTTTCACTCTTGTTGACAAATGCTGCCGAAATGTGAATTATATTCATATTATTAAAACCAAATTTAGTAATTATATTCTATATTGACATGATTACAATATTAGTCTATTCTCTAAGTATATTAAATTCCATTTCCATTACTGTTTTAGTTGCATATTTGACAAATTATCAAATTTTTACTTCTACATAATGGGAATCCACATCGCCTAAACGGCTAGCCACCAGGTTTTGTGTAAAGTAATTTACTATATCCAATGCACAGGCAGCTTCATGAACGGATCGATGGCTGCTTTGATAAGCAGCTTCATTTAATTCCGGGCAAATTGTTGATCTTTAGCATTGCCAATTATTTCAATTCAGTGAAGGTAGCAAATGAGTTTACAACAAGAAAGAAATCAACTCTACTGGGATCTTTGGGCTGGTAAAATTCCTGCCCGTGCGCCAATTGAATTTGGCGCAGGACATGACTATGCCCTTGACTATTTCGACTATGATCCAAGATATGACAGATACAACCCAGATTTGACATGGGAACTCGCTGACAAAGTCAATGAAATGTACAAAGGGAGCGACACGCTTCCAATGGCCCCAACATCGCCATCCGCCGCTTACAGGTACATCAAGCAAGCATTTATGGTGCCTCAAAGCAACGGTTTCTTCCAACATCCAAACATCGTGGCTGTCGAGCTTGATGAGCTTCCAGAATTCTCAAAGGATATTTTCAAATACTATGTTGATGTAATCCAGCCTAGGGTTTATGGAATACTTCAAGACGATCCTGTATACGGCCAACTAAAGATCCAGATCGCAAGGCAAGTAATCAACCAAGAATTCGCAGGCAAACCAAACCTCACGGACAAATACGAGTGCGCAAACGTCAACGAGGGAAGGCTCACAATGTGGGCGCCGTTCGACTTTGTTGCTGACTATATCAGGAGCTTCTCCACAATCCTGGTTGACTTGAGAAGGAAGCCCCAATACATCATCGACGCTTGCGAAGCGTCCAGCGAGTTCATGATCGAGCAGGCAAGGATGCAGCCGGCTCCGAATCCAAACAGAATTTCCCAGATGTCCATGCCTCTCCATATGGCGCCATACATGAAGCCCAGCGATGCAGAAAAGTTCTATTTCCCGACATACTACAAGACCATCAAAGGATTCCAGGATCTTGGCTTCTATGTGTCTACACACGCAGAGCAAGACTTCACGCCACATATCGAGTCAATGAATGAAGTCCCTGGCAAGTGCCGCATCAAATTCGAGCACGCTGACCCCAAGAAAGTCGTCGCTGGAATGACCGGCCCGCACATCATCGAAAAAATGTACCATTTCGCCGTTCTTCGCACTGGCACAGTGCAAGATTGCATCGACCAGGCTAAAGAGCTGCTTGATATCGTGATGCCGACAGGCAAATACATCTTCAGCCCATCCAAAAGCCCGCTTCGAAAGAACGACACAAAAGTCGAGAATGCCCAAGCCCTTATCCAGTACTTGATTGAGAATGCGAAATATGAAAGAGCAGGGGAGTCCTATGAGTGAAAACAATTTCAAACCTGTACTTACTAGAGAAGAATTAGCTGAGCGCTACGATCTCGATTTGGAAAAAGATGTTTACCTGCTAAACACTTTTGAGAAAATTGAAAAAGCGGTATATATTTTCTTGACATACCATCTCTAAAGAACGATAAATCCAATGCAATAACCATGCCACAAGCAGCAAAGCTTGTGGCTTTTTTTTTCTTTTTTTACTGTGTAATTGCCAAGCTAACAATAAAATTAGCTTGGCAAGGCTGAGTAGTCGATACGAATTAGTTAAATTTACTGGATTTTTGATATTAATTTCCACTTCAAGCCATTGAAGGCCAAATCGAATTGTGTAGAATACAACTAAAATCGAAAAAAGGGGAAAAATGAAAACTAAGAAATTAGCAATAGCGCTTATCACAGCAGCATTGCTCGCCAGCCTTTCTGCATGCTCACAAAACAAGACTATACCCAATCCAGGCGGGACAAATGAAACAGCAGTCAGTTCGTTAATAGACTGGATCATTAATCGCCAGTTCAGTTATGATTTTGAAATGCGTTCTGTGTTCGAAGACCAGGAAATTGTCGGAGCGGGATCCATGGCCATGGATGGAGAAAACTTCGCCATCACAATGGAAACTGAGATCGATGGCCAGTCATTGAAAGCCAGGATCGTTTCTGTAGACGGCCAAGCCTTTATAATTGAAGATGTCAACAGGATTCTTATCAAATTGGGCAGCATCCCAGCTGAAATGACAAATGGCATCGTCATAGAAGTCGGCGAAATCCAGAAAATAGGTGAGGGCACAAGCGAGATCGAAGGCTACAATGATTTTGTTGGCAAAGAATTTGAATACGAGGATTATCAGACAGAGGACGGTGTAGTCATGCGCTTTTTTCTAGAGGATGGGCAAGTTGTCGCTATTGCGAGCGAAAACGAGGGTTTCAAGGTAACAATGTCGATTTCAAACACATCAGATACGGCGCCTGATGGAATCTTCGACTTGCCTGAAGGCTACACTGAGATGACGATGGGCGAGTAGCAGGAAGGCTACAAGAACCTGGCGCAACCAGCTTAGCACTTTTGAAAAGATCAAAAGTGCGGTATATGTTTCTAAACGTAACATTCCTAATAACTATACATCCAATGCAACGCCACGCCACCAGCAAACGTCGCTTGTGGCATTTTTCTATTTTTGAATTATTCTGGTAATGGCTTAAATGTTCACAACGCTTTTGGGCTACAATTTCCAACATTAAAATCAGTATACGATTGCATTCCATGCTGGAAGCTAATGAAGGTTCTGTGGTACTCTGCTGTGTTATAATCACGTTATTCGACTTATTCTTTTTATCGAGGTTTTTTATGTATTATCAAGAATATTTGACTAGAGTACAAGAACGCTACTCAAAAGTGGATAGAGCACTGATCGGAGGTTTTGACACACAGTTGTTTTATGACGAAAAATTTGAAGTCAAATGGCCGCGACTAAGCTTAAAATTTTTTCTTTTGTCGCATATACACCACATTGCACTATTACTGATATTTCAGCTTACACAGACGCAAGCATGGATTATGCGCTTGACAACTATAAAGGATTGCCGCGAGGGCTGCAAAACGGTGTTGTAAGCTTCAACGTGCTGGCTTCTGACAATGTCGACATCGATGCAATCAACTATGCGGTTTCAAGGCCAAAGAAACACTTTGCAGCCATGCGCATGCCTGTTATTTTCGACCTAGGGACAGGCAAACTCGCTTACTATGAAAAAACCCCTATGTGGGGCGGAATATACTACAAGTATTTTCGTGAATACATAAAGACCCATTTTACAACTTTTGATGTTATGTAATTGAATAGCTGTATTCGAAATCAAGGCTGTAATTCAGCCTTTTTTTATTGCTGTACCACGTACGACATCGACAAGCCTTCGCCGGTCCTTTGCGCAATGGAGCGGATGCTGGTCCCGATTGCAGATCGTGTGGTTAGAAAACTTTACAAAAAAACGTAACAGGATGTTCATACACAAGCATTACAACGAGTTTTTCCCTTTAGTGTCATTGTTTGAGGATTCGTGACAATGTCCAACTAGTCTCTTGCAAGCCCTCTTGTCCGCTGTGGGCAGAGGCTTCTCGGCAATTCTTGCTAAAAAAAGGATGTTTGAAATGGAACTATCTCCTGTAAAAAAATACACTGCCCGCTATCCTGACAAACAACAAGCTGGATTGGATCAATTATTGGATAGACACAAGCCAGACTGTTGGAAAAAATCAGGCGCTGCGCTGCTTTTGCGTAGCGCTTTGGCAGCATCACAATTAGCCTGGCACTCTGGGAAATCCCTGCCAGATCCACAACAGGGATCAACCTGAAAAATGAATCTGGCACCTGTTTTTGAAAGTTTTCGAGATAACAGGATAAAAGGCACATTGGAAGAGCACGGGTTTAACAGCACAATGGCAAACAAAACAGTCGACATGCCACTTGAGAGGGGCACAAATCTAAAATGGTCGTTTGATTTTAGAAGTAAGCGGGGGAAGAGAACCTATTTATGTTGAGTTTCTTCCTTTCATCCTAAACTCTCGCCATTTTTATAATATACAAACACTAGCCCCCCACATCCATCTTTTCTACTGGGACATCCAATGCCGCCAAGATTGTCTTTTGCGTCTTGGTCAAAGGAATTAGTATTTTGCCTACCCCTCCATTTGCACAACCTTGATTTTCTTGAGCTCCAACAGCGCTTTCTCAATAGTCATGTTTTTCGTCTTGTGGTTGCCTTTGATTTTCTGGAGGAGATAGGTTCTGAGCATCAGCACAATAAAGCCGGCAAATATCTTCCCATCCATGTGAGCGGCAACAAGCAGCAAAACCGCCTGGCACCTATTTTTTAGCAGAATTTCCACCTTCGCACAGATGCCAAAATATCGCCAAGCGCGTACCATATCCGCAGTGACATCCATGTCTTCGCAACTTTGCCCCTAAATGATATCCGGCTCCAATAATACAGCAAAATGCGGAGATGAATCGTCTAAATTGGATCAGAGCCTTCTACCATGTATTAATCTTGGTCCTGTGCGCAATCAAAAGCATCGCCTATCAGGATATCGATGCCGTGGCCGATATGGGGCAAAATGCATTCCAAACTCTCCTTAGCCGCCTTAGGGCTGCCGGGAAGGTTTACAATTAGCGTGTTCCCCCTGATAACTGACACTGCGCGGCTAAGCATAGCCCTTCCTGTAATATTCATCGAGTATGCCCTAATCGCCTCGGCAATCCCTGGGGCGTTTCGCGTTGCAACAGCCATAGTCGCTTCCGGTGTGGTATCCCTGGAGGAAAAGCCTGTGCCGCCTGTTGTAAGCACCAGGTGGGTTTGGCGCCTGTCGGCAAAGTCGATTAGCGCGTCCTCCAACATTTTTCTGTCGTCAGGAAGCAAGATGGCATCATCGATTGTGTATCCTTGCTCCTTTAGCATCCCGGTGATGACGGGACCGCTTTCATCCACCCTCTCTCCTTTTGACCCAGAGTCGCTCAAGGTGATAATAGCCGCCCTGTATACTGTTGGAATCCCTTCTAAAACGATAGCGCTGTCCCCTGTGGATATGGTCCCCTCCTCCAAGACCTTTGCGAAAATGCCTTCCCTGGGCATAATGCAATCCCCCATTTTCTCAAAGATCTGGCAATGTGTATGGCATTCTTTGCCTATCTGGGTCACTTCCAAGACAGCCTGCCCGCATTTTATGCGTGTGCCTACAGGAAGCTTGGCAAGGTCCAGGCCATCTACTACCAAGTTCTCGCCAAAATCCCCATGGCCCACACCAGCGCCTGCGTCGTTGAACTCTTGGATTTTCCCATAGGACAGCAAGCTCACTTGCCTATGCCAATCGCCTGCGTGGGCATCGCCTGCCGCCCCCCAATTGGCCTTGAACAGGACTGAGCTCGCGTCTTTTTTTTGCACACCCCTGATATCGCTGACACAAACCGCTTTTATTATTCCTTGCATGTTTTCTAACCTCCAATCCTTGACATCATTCCTACCTCTCCCCCTGGCGCAATGCCTCGGGGCTTTGAGAAGATGGCCTGCGCGATTGCTTCGGATATTTCTTCATCACTGGTGCCTTTCCTGACAAGCTTGCGCAAATCAATGCCTACAGTTTGAAACAGGCATAGTTGCATAAACCCCTCGCTTGTCAGGCGGACCCGGTTGCATGTTTGGCATGAATGGCTCCATTTTGCGCTAATTATGCCTAAGCTGCCTTTCATCCCCGGGCTTTTGTAGTATTCGGCTGGGCCTGAGCCCCGCGTTTCGCTGTCAGGGGCCAGACCAGGGAAGGCGCCTTCCAATTGTTTTAGTATTTCACTTGCGCAAACCCCCTCAAAGCCCCCTGCCCCTTCTGCCGGCATCAGCTCGATAAAACGCACATCAACCGTGTAATTTATAGCAAGTTGGGACATGGGCAACAACTGCGCCTCATTGAGACCTTTGATTAAGACACAGTTGGCTTTAGTCCTAAGGCCTGATTCAACTGCCCATATCAAAGCCCTATACGAGCCGCCAAACGAATCAGAACCCGTAATTCGGCTATTGATTTGCGCATCAAGCGAGTCGATGCTGATATTGATGGAATAAAGGCCAATATCCGCTAAATGCTTGATCTGCGCCTCATCCAAAAGTGTGCCGTTAGTGGTCAGAGACACTTTTTTTATTCCCGGGATTTTTACAAGTTTTTCAATGAAGCCCATTGCCCCCCTCCTTGCCATGGGCTCGCCCCCAGTCACCCTAATAGTGTCTATGCCCAACCCGGATGTGATGGCAACGATCCTTTCAATCTCCTCATAGCGCATTATCTCATCATGGCCAAGCATGGAAAATTTTCCAGAAGCGCAATACAAACATCGCAAATTGCAACGGTCTGTGATGGAAACACGCATATAATTTATATTGCGGCCAAGAGAATCTATCATAAATTTTCCCCAGTGTTTTTGTAATCCCCGCTTTTGCCGCCGGTCTTTTCAAGCAAACCGACTTTATTTATGGACATTCCCTTGTCAATGGACTTGAGCATGTCATAAACAGTGAGCAGGCAGACACTCACACCTGTAAGCGCTTCCATTTCCACGCCTGTCTTAGCCGTTGTCGCCACAACACAAGTGGCTATCACCATATTTTTGCTATCCTCGAACTCAAAATCGATATATATGTGCTCAATAGGGACAATATGGCAAAGGGGGATTAGCTCGCTGGTTTTCTTTGCAGCCATAATCCCTGCAATCCTTGCTACCCCGAGAACATCGCCTTTCTTGGATGACCCAGTTTTTGCTGCGTTGTAAGCCTCTTCGCCCATTTGGATTTGCCCGTTGGCAACTGCCCTGCGCCGGGTTGCGCCTTTGGTCCCCACATCAACCATGGCTGCGTTTCCAGCCTCGTCAAAATGGGAAAGGGAATAATTGTTATTGTTATCCAATGATTTCCACCTCTCCGCACCTGCCAGCGCTATAGCCTCCAAGCGCCTCTAGCTGCATATGGAACTGAGGATGTTTTAAAACCTCAATAAAACAGCGCACATGCTCCTTTTCTAAATCGCTGGCATGGATGGCAAAGTCGTATTCCTCGACTCCAACTGGGATAAAATCCAGCCCCATTGCATTTGCCGCAGAAAGCACCCCAATGCCTGCATCCGCCCCTGGACCCTTTACAGCTGCGGCGAGAGCCATATGGGTTGCCGCCTCCCTGCCATACCCGTTGATTGTGGTTGTTGGGATTCCCGCGTTTTTTAGCAGAAAATCAAAGAGCAACCTAGTGCCAGCCCCCCGTTGCCGGTTGACGAAACGGACATCTGGAAGGGATTCGATTCCGGTAATTCCCAAAGGGTTGCCGGCCTTGGCCATGATGCCTTGGACCCTCCCTACGCCTTTGATCAGGGCCATAGGCACACCTGCAAACATTGTTTTGATAGCCGGGACGTTGTAGGCGCCCGTAGCCTCGTCCAGCAAGTGGGTCGGGGCGATATGCGCCTCATTGTTCCTAAGGGCAAGCAGCCCTCCCATGCTGCCCACATGGACGCTTGACAAATGGTTGCCAGGGTACAGGTTGGGCAGCAGATCCGCTATTACATCCAATATCAAATCGTGGCTGCCTATGGACACAACAGTGCTCCCCAGCTCCTCCAATGAACGGCAAAGGAGGACATCAACTTCCGAGCCAGCTTCAAGGCCTTCAGACTCTTGGCCTATGATACAAAAGCCGTCGGCCCGCACAAGAGACATGGCAGCCCCTGCGCCCCTCTCAAGGGGGGAGGCGACAAGCCTTCCGTTCACATCCCCGACTTTGACCCTGACATACTCCCTATATTTCAATGATGAAACCATCTTGCGGGAAAGGGTGGCTTTCACGGTTTGCGCGCTAGCTTGGGTTGTATTCGCCATTGCGCCGAGGACAGGGGCGACAAATGTGTCATATGCCAAGTACGCCGAAACAGGGTATCCAGGGATGCCTATGACAGGTTTGCCCTCTACAATAGCCAGGATAACCGGTTTTCCTGGCTTCATGGCAACCCCGTGTACGGCAACTTGCCCAATTTCGCTGATTGCGCGCACTGTATAGTCTTCCCTGCCGGCGCTTGTGCCTGCGCTGACCAAAACTATGTCGTGGCTTCCAGCCGCATCAAGCAAGGTTTTTTTTATCGATTCCAAATCGTCGGCTACGATGGGCAGCCGGGTGGCTGCCCCGCCTGCCTCTTCCACCAAAGCGGCCAACATCCAAGAGTTGGAGTCGATAATGCTGTCTTCCTCGATTTTCCCGCCAATCTCCACCAGCTCTGTGCCTGTCGGGATAATTGCGGCTGTTGGCTTCGGATAGACCAAAACCTCGCTGATGCCTCCAGACAATAATGCGCCAATGTCAAATGGGCGTATCGCATGCCCTCTAGGCAAGATCATTTCACCTTGGACAATGTCCTCCCCCACAGGGCGCACATGTTGCCAAGGAGCTGCAGCCGCCCGGATTATCACACGGCCGCCATTGCCCTCTACAATATCCTCAGCCATAATGACAGCGTCAAACGGCGTATAAATTGGGTCGCCTGTGTCGATATGCTCAAATTCCCCTTTAGCAAGCTCCAAGGGCCGGCTTTCGCCTGCCCCTTGGGTTTTGGCGCTTATGACTGCTATCCCGTCCATCGCTGCGCAGTCCCGCAGCGGGGAATTGGCAAGGGCAAACACGGGCTGAGCTGTCCTTAGGCCCAATGAGTTTTTGACATCAACCAGAACAGGCTCTCTAACTAGCTGCTGTTTTCCAAGCAAGCTGGCAAATAAATCAAGCGACTCTTCGATCGTCCCATTGTTTAAATACAGGTTTCTATCTGCCACGAGTCTTTTATTCCTCAATTCTTTACAAAACTATCAAATTATTTTGGTGGACAACACTTCGCTTGGAAGCGGGAGGTTTCTAGGAGAAGCTGCTTTTATTGCTTCCAAGCCAATGAAAAATGTTTGCCGGCGTTTTTTTGGAAAATGGCAAAACCATCATTAATTAGAACAAGTGGACAAGGACTTGGCTGCCTTTAGCCAGCCCTTCTTTTCCCCTGTCGATAGCAAAATAACCGTCAGCTTGGGACAAAACGCTGACCAGCCCTGATTTGCCAAACACAGGCTGGGCAATGTAGCAGCCATTCTCCCATGCCAGCCTCACAGGGACGCATGTGAGCATGCCCGGAGACGCTGCGACATTCACATCCAAAATGGCAGGGATCGGATGGCTTGCTGCTAAGCCTGCAAGCTCCCGGGCCAGCCACAAAACAACCAGCTCAAAAACCATCAAGGCTGACACCGGGTGGCCGGGAAGGCCTGCTATGACTGTTGAAGAAACCTCGTCAAATGCCAAGAGAGCTGGTTTCCCAGGCTTGATGGCTATGCCGTGGGTTAAAATCCCCCCAGAGCATGCGGCTTGTGCCACATCGGCTACAATGTCCCTTGGTCCTTTGGAGCTGCCGCCTGAGATTGCAATGATATCGCAAGTCTCCTTGAAACGCTCGATAGCGTTTATAAGGTCAGTTTCATTGTCGGAGACAACCTCGGCGCCAGAAACGTACAACCCGCCCTTTTGGGCAAGGGCAGAGAGGGCCGGGGTGTTAATGTCCCTTATCTGGCCAAGTTTGGGCTCATCCCCAGGAGCCACAAGCTCATCCCCTGTGGATAAGATGCCTATATACAGCTTGGAAGCCACTTGGACTTTTGTTATCCCCACAGAAGCCAGGGCTCCGATGTCTTGGGGGCGCAAAATTTTGCCTTTGGGGGCCACAAGCTCTCCGGCTTTGGCATCCTCCCCGGCATAAACCACATTCTCGCCCCAAGCAACACCAGCGCCCACCATCACGCCTATTCTTTCAATGAATTCAGTGTCCTCTACCATCACAACCCCGTCAGCCCCCTCAGGCAGCATCCCCCCAGTGGGCACCTCGGCGCACTGGCCATCTTGCATATGGATTCCCGCTGGCTTTCCAATCTCAACTTTCCCGGCTAATTCCAGAATGACTGGAACCGACTCTGAGGCTGCTTGGGTGTTTTGGGATAATACAGCATACCCGTCAACCGTAGAACGGGCAAATGCAGGCACATCACAACCCGCATAGACATCGCTAGCCAGGATCCGGCCTTGGGCTTCGCCCAAATTGACAGTCTCCGTTCCTGAAAGGGCTCTGGAGGCTGCGAGTAGTTTGCTGCGGGCAGACTCCAGGGTTTCTACTTCAAGGAATTCCATTTTTTACTCTCCATTACAGCGAAAGATGCTGCAAGTATCTTTTTAGCTTTGGGGTCTTCGGGTCGAAGAGGATTTGGCCAGCCTCGCCAAACTCCACCAAATTTCCTTCATCCATAAAAAAGACATGGCTGCACAGGCGGTGGATATTGGCAAGCTGGTGGCTTATCACAATCCAAGTGGCAGGGTTTTTTTTCTGGCTGACCTTGATCGCCTCCTCAAAGGCCAGCGAGCTTTCCATATCCAAGTTCGAGAATGCCTCGTCTACCAATACCAGCTTGGGCCCAAAAATCATTGCCCTGGCTATACTGAGTTTCTGTTGCTCCCCTGCCGACAGGCTGGGCGCATATTGACCTTCACGCCCTGACAGTCCTGCCAGTGACAGAAAGGACTCGACCAAGCCGTCACCAGGGGGTATTTTGCGCAAAGCCAAGGGGTATGTCAGGTTTTTGTAGACTGAGTCGTGGATAAAATATGGTTTTCGCGGAGCCATGGTGATGTCTTGTTTGACAAGGCCCTCATAGTCGATTTTTCCCCTGTCTGCTTTAATCAATCCCGCAATGACTTTTAGCGCGGTTGTCTTTCCAGACCCGTTAGGCCCGATCAAGCCATAGATTGTCCCTGGCTTTGTTACCATTCTATCGATTAATAACCGGAATTGGCTGAAATTTTTCTCTAAATCAGTAATTATCATCACCAACCGCCTCTTTGCCTTTCAAGTTGTCTGCCACAAGCTGCACGCAAAGGGCGATGGCCATGAGCACGCATCCGAGGTAGATTGCCTCTGAATAATTCCCTTGGTTGCGCAGCAGGGTGATGGCGGTGGTCATTGTGCGGGTTTTGCCCCTGATATTGCCGCCAACTATCATGACTGCCCCCACCTCGCTGATTGCGCGGCCAAAGCCTGAAATAGCCGCAAAGTAGACCTCGTTTTTCAGCTCTTTGATTAGTAGCAGCCTGGTTTGCCCCGCGCTTGCGCCCATTGTATGGGCGAAGCTGCGGATATTTGGCGCGTTTCGCTCTGCTGATGAGTAGACCATCCCTGATATTATCGGTGTGATTATCATCACTTGGGCGACAACCATAGCCTTCACACTGAATAAAATGTCCATAAACCCAAATACCCCCTTGCGCATAAACAAGAGGTAGCATACAAGGCCGACCACAACAGGCGGCGAGCCCATCAGCGTGCGGTTTATCCGCACAATAATTCTCTTTCCATAAAACTGGGACCCTTCAAGCAAGAGTCCCAGCGCCGTCCCCAAGACGGCAGAGATGGCACTGGATGGCAGCGTTACTTTCATGGTTGTAATGATGATATTCAACAGCCCGGCATCCAGCGCATCAAACATTATGAGCCAATCTCCTTTGCGTTTTATTTCGCGTCAGGATAGAACAACGGCTGGCCATACTCCTCGACGCCAAAAGTGGCTATCAGATCTTGGGCTGGCTGGCTAGTGATCCAGTCCGCAAAGGCTTGGCCGCCTTCTGTGTTGATTTGCTCGTCAACTGTCCCCGACACGGGTATAACCCCGTACGGGTTTAGCAACAACTCGCTCTTCTCGCACACTATTTCCAAGTTGCCCTTGTCTGCATAACTCAGCCAAGTCGCGCGGTCAGCCAAGGTATAGGCTTCCATCTCTTTGGCCATGCCCAAGGTTGCCCCCATGCCTTGGCCTGCGCTGGTATATCCAGTGTTTGACTCAGGGGTGATTCCCAAGCTTTTCCATACCGCAAGCTCTTTTTTATGTGTCCCGGAATCATCGCCCCGGGATACGAAAGGCAGCTCTTGGGCGGCTATCGCTGCAAAGGTTTCAGCGACATCTTCGCTGTAGGCGATTTCTCCCCCAGCAGGGCCCACAATCACATAGTCGTTGTACATTACATCATAACGCATCTCAGCGTAGCCGTCAGAGACAAAGGTGTCCTCGTCAGGGCGTGAATGGACCAGCAGCACATCTGCCTGCCCGTCTCTTCCCATCTGCAGCGCAGCGCCCGTGCCTACAGCTATGGTGTCGACTTCCCACCCGGTCTGCTCTGTAAACACCGGCAGGATATAGGCTAGCAAGCCTGAGTCCTCAGTGCTTGTAGTTGTCGAGAGTATAATTGTGCCTTTAGCCTCGGTTCCGCCTCCGCCGACGTTCCCTCCACTGTTTGATTTGCAGCCTGCCAAAAGGACTATTGCGAAAAAACTTGCCAAGGCAAGCGCAAACAGCCTCTTCTTTACTTTAGTATTTCCCATCTTTTTTTCACGCTTTCCATTTTTTTTTGCCTCTGCAAAAGCCTTTATGTTTCAAACACGCGGTTATACTTTTCCAGGGACGCAAAGGAAAGGCGCTTTTTAATGGGCAAACACCTTGGCATGCGAATGCAATTCCTTTTCACACTGGAAGGCCTGGGCGTTTCCACCCAAACCCTTGACGCCCTATGCGCCATTGCCTAAGCTTTAGGTCCATAGGGTCGGAAATGCGTATTGATTTGGCTATTGCCAGTTGCCAACATTACTGGCGAAGCATGTAATAATAATACAAAATTAAGGGAACAGTGTCAATAATTAGCCATCTCTCAAACCAATCGCTTAGGGGCTTAGGGTTTGAATTGCAAACTACAAATAATTATTCAAAAGAATGATGTTTTGCATCATATATTTCGACGATTTAGTTGTTGATATTTTTCCGGGACTGTAAATTTCATAGCAGTACATTTGATTTGACTGAATATTTGTATGAATGCCTCGCCAAGCGAATTGCTTTCATTGTTGTAGTATTGCCAGTTGCCAACATTTCTTGTGAAAATCGCTAATAATCGGCCATATCCTTGTACAATCTCCAGGGCTGATTTGCAAACTACAACTCCAGTAGCTTTATAAGGGCGTTCACATAAACCTCTGTAGCAGTCTCCATCACATCGATGGGCAAGTACTCGTTTGCCATATGGATATTGTGGCCGTCTTCGCACCCTGGCATTTCAGGCCCATACGCCACACAGTTCTTGAATGCCCTGGCATAAGTTCCGCCGCCTGTGGTTTTAATCTTGGTTTCGCTGTCCCCAGTCACTTCTGCATAGGCTGCCTTGAGGGCTGCGATAAACTCTGAGTCCGGATCTACGAATAGAGATTCCCTGAAATACGCGTCTGTATTGACAGCCATGTCAACATCAAGGGCAGCGCATTTATCCATAATCTTTTCCAATAGAGGGTTAAAGGGGATAGTGATGGGGCTTCTTATATCGTATGTGAAACGGGCTTTGCCGTCATCCCCTGTGTATATTAGCCCGTTTGACAGGGTCAGATCCCCATACTCGTCGCCGCAAGCGATCCCAAACCCTCCGCCTGTGTAATCAAACCCCATAAGCTCGTTGTAGGTTTCGAGGAAATGGCACCCGTTTATCTGGGTTGCCAGGAAGTCGCAAATCCATGCAATGGCACTAAGGCCTTCTTGCGGCCGGCTCCCGTGGGCAGGAAGGCCTTGGGATGTCAATTCGAGCGCTCCATCGTTTAGAAACTGCGAAGCGCAGCCATATCCATGGGAAGCGGCATACTGCCCGAAAGCCTCATTAATGTGCCTAAGCGCCCCATCGCTGCCTTCCAGGACAGCCACGCACTGGGAAGCGACAACATTGATTGCGCTTCCTCCTTCGATTGAGCGAAGCTGCACCGGGCCTTCGCTAGACAGCCTGGCTGCCAATGTTCCCCTATGGGCGCCTTTTTCCCCATAAATCAGCGGGAAATCGGAGTCAGGGGAAAAGCCGTAGTCAAAAATCTCCTCAACCTCCTGGTAGTGGGCCATGCATTTAAAACCGGTCTCCTCGTTGGCCCCAATGATTACCCGGATGCGCTTTTGCGGCTCCACACCCAAATCCAGGAGGGCTTTCATCGCATACAGCCCCATTATCACAGGTCCTTTATTGTCTGTAGCCCCCCGGCCGTACATCCTGCCGTCTTTCACTACAAGCTCAAAAGGGGCCGTGTCCCAACCGTCGCCTGCAGGAACCACGTCCACATGGGCAAGCACCCCAAGCAAACCTTCGCCTTTGCCTATTTCTGCATAACCACAGTAATTGTCCAAGTTCTTAGTTCTAAAGCCCATTTCAGAGGCTATTGCCAGCGCCTCTTGGAGGGCTGCTGTAGGACCTTCCCCGTAAGGCATCCCAGGCTGGGCGGGTCCGCCTGCGCTTGGTATTGCCACAAGCCTTGCTATTTGGCGCACCATTTCACCAGAATGGCTTTTTACAAATCCTTTTATATCCATTATTTATTACGCCTTTCAATTATTGCTTTTTTCTAATCCTATCAGATCACGGGCAAAAGACCAAAACATTAGGCGAAAGCCGGATTGAAACAAGCCCACAAAAATATAGCATATATTGGAGATGCACAACACTGGTGTAAATATTGTTCTACAATCTCTGGATATTCCTATTTTGATACTCTATGAGCGCTATAAAAGCCACAGCGCAAAAGATCATAACCAAAGTAGCCACAATGCAATTTCGCATTGAGCCAAAATCAGCGACTAGCATTCCCATAACGGAGACTGGCATGCTCAAAGCAAAAAACTTGAAATTTTCGAAACCCAAGATGGCATACATCACAGATGGGACAACAAATACTGCTATAGAAATTAGTGTGGCCTGCGCAACACGGTTGCACCATTTTGATACCAGCATGATAAAACAAGCTACAGACCAAAGATTGAGCAGTCGTATCAAATTGACCAGCGCTAGAAATCCGCTAATTGACAAGGGCAATGGAAAAGCGGCGAACATGGGCAGGCTCTGCACTGGCGCCTGCAGATAGCGTAGCGGGATTTCTTGGCACAAGCTGTAAACCTCAAACCCATTAATAATTAGCCACACCATGAATGTTGATAAAAAGCTGGCTGCCAGTTTTATAAGGCGCAATTGGACATCCCCTCTCGGTGTTGTGCCAAGCAGCATGTTGATCCCAGACTGGTTTTCGTACGAGTAGCTTGCTGCGACCAAGAGGCATACCGACATTATAGACAATATGCCTAGGCGGTGTTGTTTTGTGAAGGACGCCTTGTTTTGCTTTAAGCGTTCCTGGTCTATGAACCCAAAGCAACTTTTAAAATGGCGTTCTGGCAAGAACCAAGGTTTTTGGGTCAATATTTGGCTGGTCCTTTGGAGGTATAACGCCCTAGCTTGCACTTCATCCAGCGCTGAATTACGGATTATGGCAAGAAACTCTCCTCTAGTTTGGCTTTGATACTCTGCGTAAGTGATTTCCCCATCCTTATATTCCTGCTCCGCCTGCTCAAAAGACGCAATTTTCAATTTGGACTTTTCTACCATATGCGCTATCTCTACTATTTTATCTTGGCTAATCTCGCCTTCCAGCTGCAAGAGCAGAGCCTCTGTTTGGCGGTCCACCTCCGTCAGCTGGGTATAGGGCATAAACTCAGAATTTTGTGTCGCATAAAGCAATACAACAAACACAAGGAGCCCCTTTTGTATAACCAGGATTTTATAAACCTCAAAGCCAAATAACCTCATTTTTGCTGCCAAGCGTAGCCTTATGTCCGTAAGCCCGGGTAACCGCAGCGTCGCCGTGCTTGTTGTTGGCAAATATCGTGGGCGCAAACAATACTTGATCAAAATAACAATCAATGGCAATAACAGCATAGAAATTACAGGCCTCGAATTTAGCGGACGCGAGAAAATGTTTAAGTTGAAATAGCTTGCGAACAATGGGCTAACATGGATGTAGGAAAACAGGTTGACATATTTGAGGACATTCAAATAGCTTTGCTCAGGGATATACGTATACATAGAGTACTGTGTCGCCAAAACTGCAGCTAGCAGCAATATGTTAGACTTTATTTCGCTAAAGCAGCCTAGCATGCTCCATATGGCGAGCGCGATTAAAAACGTTGCGCAAAACCTGAACATAAAAAAATAAATCAAATAACGTGATATGGAGATCTGCATTGTGCAAGTCTGGAAAGCGGAAATGGACTGGATTGGCCTGCCTAAATCTCCGGAGCCTCCGTATAGCATAAAAAGGCAAGCTATGGAACTCGCGTAAAAAAATACTGTGATGGCAAAGGAGAGGGCAGCCAGAATGAGCGCCTGGTTTGCCAAAAGCCAACGCCGCCCGCGCGGCAGCGAGTGGACTAGTTCATATAGGCCCTTTCGCTCATCTTCGATGAATCTAATACAAAAAAGCATAAGGAAAATGAGGGAGAGATAATCCGTCAGCTTGTGCTCAGTGAACGCAGTGATAGCTTCATTAGACCCGAATTGCACATCCACCTCTAGCAATGGCAAAAAATCCCTGGCTGTCTTCTCGACATTCCTTAATGCGAAGCCGCTTTCAGTTCTCATAAAGCTGAATTTTTCCATCCGCTCTTTTCGCTCCTGAATTAGACACAAGTATTCTGGGTAATTTTTTAAGTATTGGGCTTGCGCCAACAATGATGATGCGGCTTGTTTTTCATTTGATGCCAGCTCATAGTCGGAACTTCCCGGCTGAAAAGCTGGATTAGGATATTCTGGATTGTCATCCATTGCCAAAAAAGCGTCTTCGAAGTCTTGTATTTTTTTTTCTAGAGATTTTTGTATATCATTAAGGCTGCCAGATCCCGCCTCGCTGATTATTTTTTTGTATTGTCGACCAAATGACAATATGTTACTGGTGTAATGTTTGCTAGCCTGCCCCGAATAGAGAACGAATATATTCAATGCTGCCAAAAGGGCGAAAAACAAGGCATATTTGCCGTTTGCTAACACTCTGCGAAATTCTCCCATATAACTCTCACTCATCTCCCGAAAAATATAAGTAGGCGTCTTCCAGTGTAATGTGTCCTTGTGCAGGCTTTCCGCCTTCTGGCAATTTGTCGCCGACGAGCCTTGCTGTCAATATGCCGTTTCCTATAATGATGTTGGAGATTTTATGCTTCTTTGCAATCCCGCTGTATCTGCTTTTATTGTCATCCAGCTCTGTCGCTGGAAACTCGTATTCCTTGACCTTGCTGCGGAGCCTAGCTGCCAGGGAGTCCGGATCCCCCATTTGCGCTATGCGGCCTCTCTTAAGGATGATGACCTGGTTTGCAATGAGCTCGATATCGCTGGCAATATGTGTCGCCAAAAGTATGGTTTTGCCTTTTGAAATAGAAGATATGTAATTGCGTACCCTAATGCGCTCCTTTGGGTCCAACCCTGCTGTCGGCTCATCCAAGTAGAGCAACTGGGGGTTGCCAAGTAGCGCTTGGGCTAGCAATAGCCGCTGCCTCATCCCACCGGAAAACCCGGCTATCTTTTTGCTGGCGACATCCGACAGGTTTGTGGCAACCAGCAGGCTCTCGATTTGGGCTTTGGCATCTTTCTTTTTGAGCTCTTTGAGCTCGGCGATATAGAGCAGGAAAGCTTTTGCGCTCATTTGCTCATACAGCCCTTGCTGCTGGGGCATGTAGCCCACCAGCCTCCTGTAGCGTGCGCCCATTTGGAGGATATCCTCTCCGTCCAAGAGTATCTGACCGCTGCTGCGCTTGGCATTGTCTGTCAGCAGGTTTAGAAGGGTGCTTTTGCCGGCGCCATTTGCGCCTAAGATTCCATAAATACCTTCATCTAGCGTTAGGGACAAATCATCGAGAGCTGTCAAATTGCCATAGTTTTTGCGCAGGTTTATTATTTCAATCCTCATTTTTGCCTCTTGTGTTATATCACTGCTTCTGTAGGAAGTTCGGGAAAAAATTCACAACCGTACAAGCATCGCAACTATTGATCTGGAACAAAAAAACAAGGTTTTCCCGTTTGGGAACCCATCAACAACGGGAATGAGCCGATAACCTGTATCTTTGATGTTTGCAAGCAAGATAATTAAATATCGCTGCCTGCCCGAATCGCTGTGATTTGAGGCATGCAAAGGGCAGGCTCAAAGAAATTTGAAAAGCGCATGATGTAGATGTAAGCCAACAGGCTAAACTGCTGTATGGTGGCATTACAGGTGATAAGCAAGTTTGTGTGTCTGAATCTACTGCTTTTTTTCTTAGCATGATCCTCTCAGGTAGCCTTTCACTCTCACCGAAAATGCAACTTGGTTGTCGCCACCACCATGCAGGCACATACGTTGGTTCCCTATTGATTGATCTACGGTTTAATGTGCATGCAGTACAGTGCCATGCTTCTAGACCACAGACTTGTTACATAACTGGCATCAGCTTCTCTAGCAGTGTGGCGCCAATCCTCCTCTATGCGATAGAATCCAATTTGCTTCATACTCCAAGCTTTATTTCAACCATTCCTTCGCCTTGGTTAGGTATTGGAATATAAAAGATATCCATATCAGTAAAATACATTCCCATATCATCAAAGTTGTATTCAATTGACCTGGAAGTCATGCCAACACCAAATAACTTGTCTGGTGAGCTGGCTACCAACTGAACCACCACCGCCTGGAAGGCGGTGGGTTCAGGTGTTGCGGCTGGAAGCCGCCTAAAGCACCTTAGAGCTCGTCGATGCCGAAATTGTCTTGTTTCA
>Ga0082212_10001243_pt1 | contig 37501 bp, 37 predicted proteins | sample TergutNt197P3_FD_71548 | JGI IMG/M metagenome (GOLD analysis project Ga0082212, IMG submission 71548) | Neocapritermes taracua P3 segment gut microbial communities from Petit-Saut dam, French Guiana - Nt197 P3 | ecosystem: Host-associated > Arthropoda: Insects > Digestive system > Gut ...
GCTGGCGAACCAGGCAGAGCTGGCCAGGCAAGCAGAGCTAGCCAGGCAAGCAGAGCTGGCGAACCAGGCAGAGCTGGCGAACCAGGCAGAGCTGGCCAGGCAAGCAGAGCTAGCCAGGCAAGCAGAGCTGGCGAACCAGGCAGAGCTGGCGAACCAGGCAGAGCTGGCCAGGCAAGCAGAGCTAGCCAGGCAAGCGGAGCTGGCGAACCAGGCAGAGCTAGCCAGGCTAGCGGAGCTGGCAAAGCAGGCAGAGCTGGCTTGGCAAGCGGAGCTGGCGAACCAGGCAGAGCTAGCCAAGCAGAAAGAAGAGAAAACCACGCAAAAAAACTCATCTGAGAAAAAAGAGCAATCCAAAAAGGAACATACCAATTCTGATCATTCATCAACAAACAAAACGTCTAACTCTTCAGGCACAGGATCAATGAATGATACGCAAAAAAAGCTGTTTGATCTTGTAAACAAAGCCAGACAGGCAGAAGGTGTACATGAATTGGTTTGGAGCAATACATTATGTGCTGCAGCAACAACCCATGCAAGAGAGATGAAAGAGAATTATGACCTAATTATTAACAATCCGAACTCGACTGTAACATATACCTATTATGATCTGGCACAAAACGGGAACACGTTAATCGGACTTGAATCTGTTGAGGAAGTATTTAATTTTTGGATGTCTAGTGAATGGCACCGTAATAATCTCCTAAACAAGAGCCACACAACTATGGGTTCAGCCGTGTTTAGTGATACATACACATTATATTCCTATAATTGGTGTTTATTTTTCGGCAACTAAGCAGAATAATTTTCACAAGATGATTAGAAAGAATTTATATATTCAGAAACAATCTCCCAATATGTTCAATAAACATTGAAGGAGATTTTTTCTTTGGTACTGTAATTGCAAGCCAGCAAAAGAAATCTGCAAAGCATAAATTAGAGGATGTTTAATATCTCCTCAAAAGAACTGAAATGAATGAAATTACAAACATTTGGCAAAATGTGCCCGAGCGCCTTTCGCAAACCTTCCATAGCCTCCGGCAATTGTCAGCCCATCCGAATGATCTTTCAACAATCCATCTTTTGGGAAGCACTATGAACATATGGGCCTCGTTGCGCTTGACAACCTCGACTTTCGCGTCAACCAGCCCTTTTATTGTGTGTGCAAAGCTCTCCCCTGAATAAGCGCTGTCGGCTAAACAATCTCGACGCTTTCGAATTTGCCTGCATTAATCGGGAGGGGGATACAGATGCGGCTTTTGCGCCACGACCCCCAAGTGCTGATGAACTTGGAAAAGGTTTGCAGGCTGATGCGCAAATATGGCTTGAAATGCCCGGTCCGCAAAGCCAACCCGTACAGGCGGATGATGAAGGCGCTAAAGGAAAACAACTACGCGGCAAACATTTTGAACCGGGAGTTCAAGGAGCACGGCGCCAGTTCGGTTTTACTGACAGACATTACATACCTGAAACGGCAAGATGGAAGGTCCAGCTACCTTTCGGCGATTATGGACGCCGGGACAAAAGAGATACTTGCCCACGTTGTCAGCCCATCGCTGGACCTGGACTTTGTTTTGGAGACAGTGGAGATGCTGATGGACAAGCACGGGGCGGAATTGAAAACCGACGCCCTGCTCCATAGCGACCAAGGAAGCCACTACACAAGCCACAAGTTCACCGAATTGCTGGGCAACAACGATTTGCGCCGCTCGATGTCCCGCCGCGCCAATTGCTGGGACAACGCCCCCCAAGTGAGTTTCTTCGGGCACATGAAAGAAGAGATTGACTTGTCGGTTTGCGGAACTAATGAAGAAGTTGCGGCTGCTGTCGTGATTGGATAGATTACTATAATAATGAGCGCTACCAATGGGATTTGGCAAAACTGGCGCCTGCGGAGTACTTCAAATATGTGGCGACAGGCGAATACCCGCTCCCTTTCCCTCCGCCAAAACCTAAAGAGCCTAAAAATGAAGGCGGCATGCAAGCTGGCAGCAATGTGCAGCCTTCCACCCAGAATCAAGGAGCCTAGCCCAAGGAACAGCTTTGCAGCCATGCAGTATGGGCATAACAGGCATAGAGAAAATCGATGGAAGCCTACGCCTTCCATCCCTTCCTCCAAAGGAGCCTGCCCCACCAAGGAACCTTCCCCACCAAGGAACCTTCCCCTCCAAGGGAGCCTGCCCCACACAACCAGACCATACACTTAACACCACATAAATTTGTACTTGACATGGGGTACACTTTAGGGAGCATGGTCGCAGAGCCCGCCGGGGAAGGGCACGCGGACTCGACATACGTAAAGGCGCACCGGGCCTCTGCCGGAGCCTCTGCCGCATCGGAAGGCCCGCAAGGGCAGGGGATCGGCTCGGCGCGCGGGGGCAGGGCGGCAAAGATCCACGCCCTTGTTGACGGCGATGGGAAGCCAGTGGCAATCCTCTGGACGCCTGCCAGCATGCACGGCAGCCGGGTTCTGTCCCGCTGTTTTTGACGCGGAATATGGGGATGGCGCAAGAGTGGCTGGAGACAAGGCATATGGCTCTGTGGATATAAGAACGTATCTTCAGGGCGTGGGGGCCGGGCTGGTCTCTCCGCCAAAGAGAAACGCCAAAGACCCAGAGCTCTATGACAAAGAGTTTTACAAAAGGCGCAACATAGTTGAACGCTTTTTCTGCAGGCTTAAAGACTTTAGGCGCGTATCCATGCGCTTTGACAAGCTTCTATCAACGTTCGAGGCATTTGTCGCGCTAGCAGCTTTTATAATTTATGCAAGTTAGCGCTATGAGTTTTATTTTAAAACACACCCTAATAGCCAGCAAGGCAGTTTGCTAACTGAAGAGAGGCAATATCCTGCCTTGCTGGATTATCAGGTCAAGTTTCTTTGCTAGATGTTGGAAAGGGGTTTTTTTTTATCAAAGCACTGGGATATCCTGATGACGGGGTTGTTGCCTGCTCACCATTTTTCGTAATGCACCTGGTCCTCATTAAACTTGGCCCGATTGAGGCTAGGCTCATGTGGATCCGGATGCCCAAATGAGAGAATTGAGTGGGGGATTATGTCTTCAGGAAGATTGAACAGTTTTTTCTGGTTCTCGACTTTATCCATTTGCGGGTACGTTCCGAGCCAAACAGAGCCAAGCCCCAAACTGTGGGCAGCAATAGTCATGTTTTGGGCAGCAATGGAGCAATCAATTATCCAGTAGTCTTTCGCTGAAGGAAAAGCCCGGCTCAAGTCGCCGCAAACAAGAATGCCAATATCAGCTGTTCGCAGAGGGTTGGCTGCCTTACCGTTTGCTTCTGCCATTTTACCGAGTGTTTCTTTGTCCCGGACAACTATAAAAGACCAAGGCCTTGTGTTTGCAGTGCTTGGCCCGCTCATGGCTGCTTCCAGAATTATCTTAAGATCTTTCTCATCAATACCCTCTCCAGTGTATTGTCGAACGCTTCTTCTAGTCATAATAGATTGTATTGAATCCATTGGTGAATGCCTTGCATACATGGCAAAAGATTTTGAGCCATGCATACCCTTTCATTAAAATTTAATTCATTTATTTAAATTGTGGCGACAACTGTGCCTGTTTATCTACGAGAAGGTTGTACACGCCAAAGTTAGTATAGCTGCGGGCAGAGAAAATGCATAGGGCATAATTGGATTTGAAGTTGTTGAAACCACATTGTATCACTAGTGCAACTATACGGCAATGAATGCAATGCAATCCATTCTAAAAGGAAAACAGGCAAAAAAGCAAAAAAAAAAAAAATGGACCTTCAGGGACTCGAACCCCGGACAAACCGGTTATGAGCCGGTTGCTCTAACCAACTGAGCTAAAGGTCCTAAAAAAAGTAAAATCCTCAAGGCAAGAAGCATAAATAGACCGCTTGCAATGAAAGCTTATCCATGCCAAATAGCGAAAAAAATGGTCGAGGTGAAGGGATTCGAACCCCCGGCCCCATGGTCCCAAACCATGTGCGCTAGCCAAACTGCGCTACACCTCGCCGTAGTCCATGAGCAAGAATACTACATTTAAATGCAGTTGTCAAGCACACTTTATGCAATTTTTTTAATAGCAATTTGTAGGGCACAAAGAAGGTCTAATGCAAAGCCAAATCGTTTGAGAAAGCCGCTTTTACTGCTTCTCGACAATTGGCTCTTGTCAAATCATGCCTTTAAATAATACGCAATATCGAAATAAATGTGATATAATTATTAAAAAAGTTTCTGGTGAGCTATGAATAACTATGAAATTCTTTCACGGGTTGACCACACAAACCTCAAGGCTGACTCGACATGGGAAGATATAGAAAAGCTTTGCTTCGAGGCGGTTGCTTACAAAATGGCAAGTGTTTGTGTGCCGCCTGTGTACGTCAAGAGGATCCAAGAGACCTTTGGCGCCCAATTGGCTATCTGTACTGTGATAGGATTCCCTCTCGGCTACTCGTGCATGGAGGCTAAGATTGCAGAAATCGGCGCAAGCTTGGCAAACGGGGCAGCCGAATTCGATGTAGTTGTCAATATATCCGATGTAAAAAACAGGTATTATAATGACGTTGCGAAAGAATTGACAACTCTGAGGGCTGCAGTAGGTTCAAAAATCCTCAAAGTAATCATTGAGACTTGTCTGCTTGACGAAAAGCAAAAAATCATGATGTGTGAAATTGTCACAAATATTGGCGCAGACTACATTAAGACATCAACTGGTTTTTCCACAGGAGGCGCAGTTATTGAAGATATCGAGCTGTTTAAGCTCCATATTGGTGAAGGTGTTAAAATAAAAGCGTCCGGAGGAATTAGAACCAGGGAACAGTTTGAAGCTTTCATTGACGCAGGCGCGGAACGTATCGGCGCTAGCGGGGCTTTGGCGGCTCTCGGCTTGGTTTAATTGATCGAAAAGCGCTCCAATGGCTTTTTGAATATACCTAAATATTTAGGAGGGAAATTTATGAAAAGAACCATCTCACTATTGCTGGCTGTATTGTTGGCAACATCTCTTGTAGCTTGTGGCGGCGGCGGGGGAGGCACACAAGGCGGCGGGGGAGGAAGCACAACAACCGAGACTTATGAGCTCGCCCTTATAACAGACCTTGGCACAATCGATGACAAATCATTTAACCAAGGCTCATGGGAAGGGCTGGTGAAGTATGCTAACGAGAACAATATCTCCCACAAATACTACCAGCCAACAGAGCAAAGCGATGACGCCTATCTGGCGGCAATCGACCTGGCTGTCACGGGGGGCGCGAAGCTTATCGTAACCCCAGGATTCTTGTTTGAAGTGCCCGTTTATGCTGCGCAAGAAATCTATCCTGATGTCATGTTTGTCTTGATAGATGGCACCCCACATGACGCTACATACTCTGATTTCACAATTGCCCCAAATACAGCCGGAGTCACTTATGCTGAAGAGCAAGCCGGGTTCCTTGCCGGCTATGCCGCAGTCAAAGATGGTTACACAAAACTTGGCTTTATGGGCGGCATGGCTGTTCCAGCTGTTGTCAGGTTTGGATATGGGTTTGTCCAAGGCTGTGACTATGCGGCAGCTGAGTTGGGCCTTGCGCAAGGCTCCGTAACTGTCAACTACCACTACACAGGTGAATTTGCTGCCACACCTGAAGCAGTAGCTATGGCAGCTTCATGGTACAATGACGGCATCGAAGTCATCTTCGCATGCGGCGGAGCCCTCGGCAACTCTGTCATGGCAGCTGCAGAAACGGCAGAGACAAAGGTCATCGGCGTTGATGTCGACCAGTCAGGCGAATCGCCAACAGTCATCACATCTGCAATGAAAGGCTTGCAGCCGTCAGTTTATGACTGCGTCAAAGCATTCTATGACGGCGCTTTCCCAGGCGGAGAGCATTTGGTATTCGCAGCAGACAATGATGGTGTCGGAATTGCCATTGAAACAGCAAAATTCGAGACATTCACTGAAGCCGACTACAACGAGATTTATGCGAAACTCGTTGACAACTCTATCTCGATCGTCGGAGATGTAGATGCGTCAGGCGGGTCGGTAGCCTTGGAAGATATCCCAGTGACAATTGTGACTGCAACTGAAATAAAGAGCTAACACTGTTTTTTAAAAAGAGAAATGGCGCGATGGGAGATCCCCTTTCCCATTGCGCCTCTTATTGTAGGTGGCCAATGGAAACAATTGTCGAGATGAGTCAAATAACTAAGCGGTTTGCAGGCATCACAGCTTGCGACAGCATTGACCTCGACTTGAGGAAGGGCGAGATCCATGCTCTTCTCGGTGAGAACGGAGCCGGCAAATCAACTTTGATGGGCGTGCTTTTTGGCATGCACCAGCCGGATGAAGGTGTAATCAAAATCAACGGCGCGCCAGTGAAAATATCAAGCCCGAGCGATGCAACAAGGCATGGAATAGGCATGGTTCACCAGCACTTCAAGCTTGTGCATAATTTCACGGTGCTAGAGAATATCGTCTTGGGCGATGAGTCTACAAAAAATGGTTTTCTAGTAATGAAGGAAGCCCGTGAAAAAGTGCTTGCCATATCCCAAAAGTATGGTTTGATGATCGACCCTGACAGCGAGGTCTCCTCGATCACTGTCGGGATGCAGCAAAGAACCGAGATTCTAAAGATGCTCTACAGGGACAACGATGTGTTGATTTTTGACGAGCCGACAGCTGTTTTGACACCACAAGAAATAACTGAACTAATGAAAATCATGAGAGGATTGGCCCATGAGGGCAAAGCCATACTTTTTATATCCCATAAATTAAACGAAATCAAAGAAGTGTCTAACCGCTGCACAATCATCCGCAAAGGCAAGAAAATCGGCACTGTCGACACATTCAACACAACTCCACAAAGCCTTTCGGAAATGATGGTGGGCAGAAAGGTCAGTTTCGATGTAATAAAAGCCCCCCCGAACCCGGGTCAGGTGGTGCTTGAAGTAGAAGGTTTGAGCGTGGCAAGCAGGCTGACTGGAAAGAACTTGGTTGAAGATGCCAGCTTTGTTGTCAAAGAAGGCGAAATAGTCTGCATCGCAGGCATAGAGGGCAACGGCCAGAGCGATTTGATCAACGCCATAACTGGCTTGGGAGCTATTGATTCAGGCTCAATCAAGATTAACGGGCATGAGGTCTCGAATCTAGGAATCCGTTCCCGCAGTTATGAAGGGATGGCCCACATACCCGAGGACAGGCAAAAACATGGCCTTGTCATGGATTTCAACTTGGCATACAACCTTGTTTTGCAGCGCTATTATGAAAGCGGTTTCCAAAAAGCAGGCTTTTTGAATTATAAGAAGATAAGGGAATATGCCAGCGCCTTGATTGAAAAGTTTGATATCCGCTGCGCCAATGGACCAGCGACAATAGCCAGGGAAATGTCTGGCGGAAACCAGCAAAAGGCTATCATTGCCAGGGAAGTGGACCGAAAACCAAAGCTGTTGGTGGCAGTCCAGCCGACTAGAGGGCTTGATGTTGGCGCAATCGAGAATATCCATGAGCAGCTAGTGGAAGAGCGCGACAAAGGCGCGGCGATATTACTGGTTTCCCTTGAATTGGATGAAGTAATGAGCATAAGCGACAGGATCTTGGTGATGTTTGAAGGCAAGATTGTCGCTGAAGCTGACCCGCAAAAGATCACTTACCAACAACTTGGTTTATATATGTCATCTTCAGGGTCAGCGCAGGGGGCAGGATGATGGAGGGCAAAAGCGGGAAACGCAGTTTTTCCGGATTTATCGAAGAATTGTCTGGAGCAAGTTTTGTGGCTTCTATCGCCTCGATTCTCGTGGGCCTGCTTGTTGGCTATTTAGTCCTTTTGTCCACCAACCCATCGAATGCAGCCCAGGCTTTTAAAGCTCTATTAAGAAGCGGGATCGCTGACAGGCGAAGCATGGGCCAGGTGCTGTATTTCGCGACACCAGTCATGATGACCGGCTTGTCAGTGTCCTTCGGAAACAAGACAGGTTTATTCAACATCGGCGCTTCCGGCCAGTTTATCGTTGGCGCTTATGTGGCAATTCTGGTTGGTGTCAGGCTCACTGCAGTCCCTGGGCAGTTTCGATGGGTCATCGCGCTGCTTATGGCAATGTTCGCCGGCGGGATATGGGGCGCTTTGCCTGGGGTGCTAAAGTCGCTGCGGAATGTCAATGAGGTTATCTCCTGTATTATGATGAACTACATTGGCATGTACACTGTAAATTTCCTGATCACAAAAACTGTGTTTGACCCGTTGAAAAACCAGTCGCTACGGGTGCCGACTGAAGCAAATGTGCCAAAGATGGGCATGGATTTAGTCTTTCGGGTCGGCAACCAAACGTCCAGCGCAAATGGCGGGATCTTCATAGCGGTTGGTGTGGCGGTTCTCGCCCACATAATCCTTGAGCGGACAAAGTTCGGCTTCGAGCTCAAAGCCTGCGGTTTCAACAAAGACGCAGCAAAATATGCAGGGATCAATGAGCGTAAATGCATCGTAGCATCGATGGCGATTGCTGGGGCCATGTCTGGACTTGGCGGGGCTTTGCTCTACTTGGCAGGGTCAGGCAAGGGGATTGATGTAATAGACGTGATGGCGCAAGAGGGCTTCAATGGAATCCCTGTAGCCCTGCTCGCTTTAAACAACCCCATTGGCGCAGTTTTTTCTAGCCTGTTCATATCCTACCTGAACGTGGGCGGGTTCAACATGCAGCTATATAACTTTGCGCCACAAGTCATTGAGATCATTATTTCAATCATTATTTATTTCAGCGCATTTTCCCTGGTTCTCAAAACTTGGATCAGAAACTTGGTATCGAAAAAAAACAAATCTAGAGTAGTTGAATGAGTGTTATATATTTTCTTGTGCAGCAGACAATGTTTTTCTCAATCCCTTTGTTGATTGTCGCCTTAGGAGGCCTTTTCTCTGAGCGAAGCGGTGTCGTGAACATCGCCCTTGAAGGGATAATGGTAATAGGGGCGTTTGCCGGCATTTTGTTTATCAGCCTTGTCCAGCCGGCGCTTCCCGGCCAGCCTGTGTTGATATTGGCAATAGTTTTGTCGATGCTGGTTGGCGGGATTGTGTCGATAGCCCATGCCTACGCTGCAATACACATGAAAGCCGACCAAGTAATAAGCGGGACGGCTATCAATATGTTCGCTCCGGCATTTGCGATCTACACAGCAAGGATGATTCGCACAGTACAGCAAATCCCGTTTGTTAACCAGTTTCGCATACCCAGCGTTCCCATTTTAGGTAAAATGCCGATTTTAGGCCAGTTGTTTTTTACAAATACCTATATTACTACTTTCATTGGTTTTGGCATATTAGCGCTCTCTTGGGTTTTGCTTTACAAGACAAAGTTTGGCCTTCGCTTGAGGGCTTGCGGGGAGCATCCACAAGCAGCCGAGTCTGTCGGGATTAACGTGTACAAAATGCGCTACATAGGAGTGGCGATTTCAGGAATGCTCGCTGGTTTGGGCGGGTTGGTGTATGTGATACCAACATCAACGAATTTTAACGCCACTGTTTCCGGGTACGGCTTTCTAGCATTGGCTGTGTTGATTTTTGGCCAGTGGAAGCCGCTAGGAGTGTTAGCCTCGGCATTTTTCTTCGGATTGCTTAAAGCGGTCAGTTCAACCTACTCCGGTTTCGAGTTCCTGCGGGCTTTGGGGTTGCCGGGATACACCTACAAGATAATGCCATACCTAGTCACTTTGCTGGCTTTGACATTCACCTCCAAGAACACCCAAGGGCCAAAATCGGCGGGTGTCCCTTACGACAAGAGCAGCTCATAGAGGTTTTTTTGATGGATTTTTCCTTGGACGCAAACGCGAAAGTAAATATTGGATTGTCAGTACGCGACAAACGGCTGGACGGGTACCACAATATTGAATCATTTTTTGCTACAATCTCCCTTGCAGACACACTGTCTTTCTCAAAATCCAGCGAGTTTGCCTTGGCTTGCAGCGATGCATCCCTCGATACTGGGGAGGCAAACACCGTAGCAAAAGCAGCCCGAGCAATTGAAAACACATTGGGCATAAAAGCGAATTGTAGAATCCATATTCAAAAGCGCATCCCGATGGGGGCTGGGCTTGGCGGCGGCAGCGCCGACGCTGCAGCTGCCCTTGTGGGCATAAACAGGGCGCTCGGCCTATCCCTTTCAAAAGAACAGCTTTGCGGCATAGGATTGATGGTGGGCTCAGACGTGCCATTCTTTATAAATGGCGGATTTGCCATATGCAAGTCAAGGGGGGAGATAATAACCCCCCTTGGCCATAGCTTGCTTGGCGGTTACGAGCTGCTGCTGGCAATGCCCAGCATTTTTGTTCCCACAGGTGCGGCATATGCGCTTTTGGACGATGCAGGTTTGGCTCCAATACAGGATTTTGAGCCAGTGGCGAGGGAAGCTTCGAAAACAGGCAAGCTTGATTTTGCCAGCCTCGCATTGTCAAATGATTTTGAGGGACCTATTTTTGAAAAATTCCCTTTACTGGGCAAAATTAAAGAGAGCCTGTTGGTGAACGGCTCCCTTTACGCTTCCATGACAGGCACAGGCTCTTGCGTGTATGGCATTTTTGAGGCCGGCAGCCCAGTTATCGACAGTTCGATGGCTAGGCTGCAAGAGAAGTTTGGACCAATCAAAACCCATCGCGCAGTTTTTATGGTTTCAACTTTCCAATAAGCCGAGCATTTCAACCAGCTCGTTTTCACTGATTATGCGTATGCCCAGGGATTCGGCTTTCGCCAGCTTGCCGCCGGCATTCTCTCCGGCCAAAACGTAGTCGGTCTTTGATGAGACAGAACCTGCAACCCTGCCGTTATGGCTAGCGATCAATGCAGCAGCCTCGTTCCTGGAGTATGTCGGCAGTGTGCCGGTGATAACAAATGTCTTGCCTTTGAACAAATCCCCACGCTTCTCCTTAGCCTCGACAGCGGGCGAGACACCCAACTCCAGGAGCTCATCAACTACGCCCCATTGGGCTTCGCCGTCAATGAAAGACTTGATTGACATTGCGCTTGCCATGCCGAAGCCGTCGATTTTTGCCAAATCTTCCAAGCTGGCGTTCTTGAGCTGGGCAGGACCTTGGTAATGGGATGCGATGATTTTTGCCGCGTTGTGCCCAATCAGCGGGATTCCAAGAGCGTATATGAATGATGAAAACGGCATCCCCTTTGATGCCTCAATTGCCCCCAAAAGGTTTGAAATACTTGTCTGCCCAAAGTTTTTCAACTCTTGCAGCTGGTCTGTTTTGCCCTTTAGTTTGTAGATATCCGCAATATCCCTCACTAGCCCTTCTGAATAAAAGCGCGCGACCAAGGCCCGCCCCAAGCCTCTAATGTCAGCGGCTCCTTTTGAGGCGAAATGCGCAATAGCCCTTTCAAGTTTTTGCGGGCAATAGGGGTTTAGGCACTTCCTGTATGCGCCCCCGTTTTCCCTGGCAGCCTCATAGCCGCAGATGGGGCATGTTGTTGGAAACTCAAATTCAACCTCTTGGCCAGTTCTAGCGCTAATCTCTGGTCCAGACACTTCAGGGATGACATCGCCGGCTTTTGAAACTTTGACAGTGTCTCCTATCCGGATGTCTTTGCTCTTAATGTAATCTTCATTATGCAGCGTTGCCCTTGCGACCAAGCTGCCGGATATAAAGACAGGGGAGAGCTCAGCCACAGGTGTCAATACTCCTGTTCGCCCCACTTGGATGGTCACGCCAAGCAGTTTTGTCAATACAGAGTCTGCCGTGAATTTATAGGCGATTGCCCACTTTGGGAATTTCGATGTCTCTCCAATCTCTTGGCGCGCCCATATCTCGTCTACTTTGACAACCGCCCCGTCAATCTCATATCCCAGCGCATCCCGCCTCTCCCCAATTTGCCCAACTAGAGTTTTAGCGTCTGCCATTGTTGCCGCTTTTCCGATGTAGCCTGTTTTCAAACCTAGGCTCGAAGCGTATGCGAGCTGCCCAGAATGGGTGGCATGGCTGGTTTCCGATTCCACTGAGAATACCACGTAATCAAGCCCCCTAAGCGAAGATGCTTGGGCGTCAAGCTGCCTTACAGAGCCTGCAGCGGCGTTTCTAGGGTTGGCGAACAATTTAAGGCCCGCTGCCGCCCTCTCAGAGTTTAGCCTTTGGAACTCTTTGACAGGCAAGAACGCCTCAGCGCGCACTGCGATGTCGACAGGCTCGGCCAGTTCGCCGGGCAGCAACTGCGCCATTGAAAAGTTGGCTGTGACATCTTCGCCTACTTGCCCGTCCCCCCTTGTGGCCACATTTTCGAGCTTGCCTTGCTTAAAGCGGATAACCAGGGTCAAGCCGTCATATTTTTCCTCAACAGTGTAAGAGCACCCGGTAGCGTCCTTGCTTATCCGGGTGTCAAAATTGTCTAAGTCATGCATGCTATATGCGTTTTGCAAGGAAAGCATTTTTTTGCTGTGTTCAATCTTGCTAAACAACTCTGATGCTTTCCCCCCCACATTCTGTGTGGGTGAATCCAAAATTGCCAAATTCGGGAACAGCTCCTCAAGGCCAGAGAGCGCAGCCATCAGCCCGTCATACTCTGCGTCGCTGGCAACAGGGTCGTCACTGTCGTAGTAGCTTTCGGCAAGCGTGGCAAGCCTAGCTACAAGATCGTTGATCCGCTCTTGCGCTTCCGCTTCGCTGAGATCGCCCATGGTTTCAAAGTAGCTTTCTGTAGAAATCCCAAACTCTTCCTCTATTATCGTGTTATCTTGCCCGTTGCCATTGTCCATATATTAATTCCCCTTTTGATAGGTTTTTAAAGTGCAGTTTAGCTACTTGGGCAAGGGCGGCTTTCCCATACTCGCCAATAAAAGCAGCGCACGCCAGGTCGACAGCGCGGGACGCGCCAAGGGGCAGGTGTTGCCCAAAGCGCTTTGAGAGCCCGTCGGTGCTGGTGACAAAAGCGTCCCTCGCCAAAATGCTCGCCGCTGCGACAGCCAAATTGCGCTCAGCTCTTTCTGCTTCGATAATGTTTGCAATGCCCAACGCGCCCATCTTGTCTTTTAGAAGCCCTGGTATCGTTTTTTTGCCAGTGAACTTGTCTACAAGGACGTGCTTGCTAGGTTGCCTGGAAGCTATGTCGGCTATGGTCTCGGCATGCATGGCTGACAGCAAGTCATTCAAGTTGGGGTAGCTCGCCCGTAGGGCGTTGTATTGCTGAGGCATGCATATGGAGATTTTGTGGATTGGACAGGTTTTTTTTATTTGGGCAGCTAGTTTTGATACCTGGCTGCCTGAAAGCTCTTTGGAGTCCCTCACCCCCAATGAGGCAAGATTTTGGTAATCCTCTTTGCTGCAATAGACCCCTGCTACACAAAGCGGCCCAAAAAAGTCGCCTTTGCCTGCCTCGTCAGTGCCAATCAATGGGGGTTCGCATAGGGGGGCTGGGGCGTTTGCCAAACTGGTTTTTGTGCTATCGCCTTGGAGGCTGACAAGCGCTGCCAAGGCGGTGTCCTTGACTAATGAAACATCAATCTTGATTCTTCCTTGGAGGTTTTGGTACACTCGTATATTTTCTTTAGAAGCATTTTTCACAGCGGTTATCTGGACGCCATAGGAGATCTGTTTGGTCTCAGAAATCCGGTATCCTTGGCTGGCGAGCAGTCCGGATATTGTGTCGATTGTGTTTTGCATATTTTTGCCTTTGTGTTTATTCTTGTACTAGACAATTATATTGTGGCTTGGCTGGCGAGCAAATAGGTTGGGCAGGCAAAATAGGAAAAAGCAAGTTGACGATGACGCCTTTGTTTTGATAGAATAGTCTGGTCATATTTGTGGCATTGGAGGGTTGCTTTGAGTTTTGTAGAGTTGTTCCTGCTTGCGGCAGCGCTTTCCATGGATGCTTTCGCTGTGTCGATAGCGCTAGGTTTGACTTTTGTTGTGCCAGTGTTGGCAAAGTCTGCAGTCGTAGGTTTGTATTTCGGATTTTTTCAGGCAGCTATGCCGCTTATTGGCTATTTTGGCGCAAAGGTTTTCGCTGAGAAAATTATCGCTTTGGACCACTGGGTAGCGTTTGGATTGTTAGCCTTTTTAGGCTCAAGGATGCTCGTGGGCAGTTTTGCGAAAGACGATGGGGGCGAGGCTCAAAGCGGCGGGACCTGCCTTGCCGAGCCTCAATCAGAAAATGGCGAGGAGGAAAGCGCGCTTGCGGACAATGGGGAAGCAAGCCTTAGCCCGGCGAAAATGGTTCCCTTTGCAATTGCCACCAGTATAGACGCATTAGCGGCCGGGGTCTCCTTGGCATTTTTGAAAGTCAAAATCATCATGGCGGTTTCTCTTATAGGAGTCTCGACTTTTTCGTTTTCTATATTAGGGGTTGTGATTGGCAACAGTTTCGGCTCAAAACTCAAATCAAAGGCGGAAATGGCAGGGGGTGTGATTTTGATTTTGATTGGCGCAAAGATACTCCGCGAGCATTTAGGTTTTTGGGTCCAATAAGCGCCATTATTCTGAATGCAATGAAGAAATTGCTTTGCTGGGAAGAAAAATGGCATTTCTAGGCTAATTAAAGAGTATAATAATACTGCTGCACACTTGGCTCGCAATTTTATGAATACTTGCAGGGAAATCTATAGCTAAATGCTCGAAAGAAGGCTAATGATCCCCTTTGGCGTTGTAAAGGGCACTGTTTTCATATTTTTCTTTACATATTGACGACTTAGTGATATAATCAGATGTAAGTGAGTGGGCATGCCCGCTCACTGCCTTTATGCGGAGAGAATTTATGGCAAGTTTGATTGACAGGGCAAGAGAAGCTGCCGAACCGCTCATTGAGCAGTGCGGTTGCGAAATTGTTGATGTGGAATATAAAAAAGAAGGCGCAGAATTTGTTTTGCGGTTTTATGTGGAGCGTATTGAAGGCAATATCGACATAGAGGATTGTGTTGCAGTCAATAAGCTGCTTTCGAGGCATTTTGACGAAATAGGCCTTCTGGAGACTAATTATGTGCTCGAAGTGTCTTCTCCAGGGGTTGAAAGGGTGCTGAAAAGTCCAAAGGACTATGCCCGCTTTTCAGGCAGTCAAGTAGACCTGTCTTTATATAAGGCGCATGGAAGTGACGGGAAAAAGATCACATGCGAATTGTTGGGATATGATGAGGAAGAGTCCCAGCTTGAATTTTCGTATAAAGATGAAAAGTTTAAATTGAAACCGGAAGAAATAGCTAAAATGAACCTGCACTTCACTTTTTAACAGTATTTAGAGGTATTATATAAATGGCTACCAGGAAAAAGCAAGAGGATACTTCCTTCAAGGATTTCCTAAACGCCCTTGACGAGATCCAAAGAACCAAAGGTATCGACAAGGAAGAGCTGGTTGAAGCAGTGGAAGCTGCTTTGCTCACGGCTTTTAAAAAGGATTACAAAGGGGCTCAAAATGCCCGTGTAGAAATAAATAGGCAGACAGGCCAGCTGAAAGTTTACGCCCAGAGGATAGTTGTAGAGGAGCTAGAGAGCGCTGCCAACGAAGTGCAATTGTTGGAAGCACAAAAAATCAATCCGCTATTGCAGATTGGCGATGTGCTGGAGGAAGAACTGGATCCCAAAGCCTTTGGCAGGGTTGCCGCGCAAAATGCGAAGCAAATGATATTGCAGCGCATTAAGGAAGCCGAAAGAAACCTAGTATACAAGACATTTTCTGATAAGAAGGATGAACTTGTGACAGGTGTAATTTCCAGGATCGAAAAAAGCGATGTTTATGTGGAGATCGGAAAACATGAGGGCATGATCAATTACGCCAACCAAATCCCCACTGAACAGTATTTCCAAGGCATGAGGATTAAAGTCTACATCGTAGATGTCCAAAAGACTCCAAAAGGGCCGATGGTCACGCTTTCCCGCTCTAACCCAATGCTCATCAAGCGGCTTTTTGAGCTTGAAATTCCGGAAATCTATGACGGCACCATCGAAATTGCGTCACTGGCCAGGGAAGCGGGGAGCAGGACAAAACTTGCTGTAAGAGCGCATGGAAGCGACATCGATCCTGTAGGGGCTTGTGTTGGGCATAAAGGCGTGCGCATCCAGAGCATACTTAACGAGCTTGGAAATGAGCGTATCGATGTAGTCGAGTATTCGGAAGACAGTGTCCGTTTTATCAGGAACGCCCTTAGCCCAGCTGAAGTCAGGGACGTGTTTCTCGACGAGGAGATGAGGCGCGCCATTGTGGTTGTGGATGACTCACAACTCTCATTGGCGATTGGCAAAGACGGCCAAAATGTCAGGCTTGCCGCCAAGTTGACTGGATATAAGATAGATATCAAGAACCAAAGGCAATATTCTGAGATTATGCAAAACATGGAAAATGCTCCAGATATCAATGTCAGCTTTCCTGAGCTTATCGAAGATTATGATGAAGAAGTCATTGCCAGCATCGGCTATGAAATTGGTATAGAAGACGTAGATGAAATTGAAGAAAATGAACAGGATCTCATAGGCGCAGCTTTATTAAGCGGGGATCCGGAAGAGAACAGCCATGAGCTGGAAGAACTTCTGGAGCCGCTTGAGACAGTCGAGAGTGAAGCCAAAGCCGAGTAGGGGAGAGCGCTATTGATGAAAAGACAACCTGTGCGCACATGTGTAATATGCAGGGACAAGGATAATAAAAGGCAGTTGCTAAGAATTGTCAGAACCCCTGAAAAGGATTTAACCTTTGACCCTTCTGGAAAGATGAATGGACGCGGCGCATACGTGTGCGCAAAGGATGAATGTCTTAATCTGGCAAAAAACAAGAAGAGAATAGATGCTTCATTAAATCTAGCCGCTCCCGTTGGGCGCCTTGAGGAGATCGAAAATGAAATGCGTGAATTTTTAAACGCAAGGAATTAGAAAGGCAGCTGAATAATTAATGTCGAAGAAAGTTTATGAATTAGCCAAAGAATTTGGCGTGCAGAGCAAAGAATTTGCTAGCATGCTACAAGGCATCAACATACCTGTGAAAAACCACATGAGTGTGATGACTGACCAGCAAGAAAAATACTTTAGAAATAATTTTCTAGTCGTAGAAGGGAAGATTGCGCCTATTTCTGAAGCTGACCGGGCTCGTTCCGAAGCAGTTGCAGCCTCCCAGGCTGCTGCTGGGGCAAGAGCTCCTGAAGCAAAGCCGGAAACAAAAGCGGAGCCTCCAAAACGCGAAAATCCAAGCCAAGGCACTGCCCAAGAAACAGCTGTCAGAAAACAAGGATCATCAGTGCGCCAACCTCAAGGGAGAAGAAACGACGCCACGCAGGCAAACACTGCTACAGCAACCCAACAAGCAGAGCGCCCTGCGCAAAACCAGAGGCAAGGGCAAGGCCAGCAGCAGCGTAGGGAGCAGCGGCCTCAAGACCAGAACGCCCCCAGGCGTGATGGCCAAGGCCAAGCTGGTTACAATAACCGCAGGCCGCCCCAGCAAGGCACTGACCAAGAGAGGCGCCAGAACACCCAGCAGAGGCAGCAAGGCCAAGCAGGCCAATACCAAGGCGACAACAGGCAACGATCCAATTACCAAGGCCAACGCCAGCAAAACCAAGGGCAAAACCAGAACCAGCGCCAACCCTATCAAGGGCAAAACCAAGGCCAACAGGCCCAAGGGCAACAAAACCAGGGCCAGCGCCAACCTAGCCAAGGCCAAAGAAGCCAATACCAAGGGCAAAACCAGAACCAGCGCCAACCTTACCAAGGCCAAAACCAACAAAGAAACCAAGGCGGGCAACGCCAAGGATCTTCAAACCAGCAAGGTCAAGGTCAAAGGACATATAACAACAACAGAGATACCAACCGCCCTTACAACCCAAACCAACAAAGGCAAGGTGGAGGGCAGCAGGGCCAGAGGCAGACTGGTGTCCAAAATAGGCCATTCAATGGGCAAAATAGACCGCCTCAGTCCGGTGGCGCGGCAAGAACCCAACAGCAACCTGGGCAACGCAGGCCTGCAGCCACAAGCAGCGGACAAACAGGCGTTGAAAAGACAAAATCAAGCACTAACAAAAAAGAGAACAAGCAAAAAACAGAACAGCGCACAGCAAAAGCGAAAGACAACTTGTTCAATGACACCACCACTAGGCGCACTATTGACAATACCAAAAGAGTCAAAGGCTCAAAATCCACTTACCGCCGCAGAAAGATTGAAGCCAGGGAAGAGCGTCTAACCGGCGGCGCAGAGGGTTTAGTGATGATCCCCCCGACTATCAGCGTCTCAGAGCTTGCAGAGAAAGTATTGCTGTCTCCAGTTGAAGTATTGAAATGCCTCATGAACTATGGCATCATGGCAAACATTAACCAGATTATTGATTTTGAGACAGCTTGGATTGTGTGTGAAGAGCTGGGCATCGAGCTCAAGCTAGAAGAAGAACAAGACGTTTTCGCTGATTATCTAGAAAAACATATGGTTGACGAAAACAAATTGGTCAATCGTGGTCCGATAATTACAGTTATGGGCCATGTTGACCACGGAAAAACATCCTTGCTTGACGCTATTAGGCAAACCAGCGTCGCCGCAGGTGAATCCGGCGGGATCACACAGCGCATTGGCGCATATACAATTGATATCAATGGCATGCCAATTACCTTTATTGACACCCCCGGCCATGAAGCATTTACTGCGATGCGCTCAAGAGGCGCATCTGTCACAGACATTGCTGTTTTGGTTATCGCGGCTGATGATGGCGTCAAACCTCAGACAGTTGAGGCAATCAACCACGCCAAAGAAGCAGATGTGCCGATTATCGTCGCAATTAACAAGATCGACAAGCCGGAAGGCAGTGTTGACAGGGTAAAACAAGAGTTGACCGAGTATGGCTTGGTTTGCGAGGAATGGGGCGGAGATACGATCTGTGTCGGCGTTTCAGCCAGGACAGGAGAGGGAATCAGCGATTTGCTTGATAACATCCTTCTTGTTGCAGAGTATGAAGACCTGAAAGCAAATTTTGAAGAAAAAGCTGTGGGCACCGTAATCGAAGCCCGCATTGACAAGCAGCGAGGCATCAGCGTGACTCTCCTTGTAAAGTCCGGCACCCTAAGCGACTCTGACACACTTGTTGCCGGAAGCTCATATGGTAGAGTCAAAGTTATGCAAAGCGATACAGGAGAACGGATAAAGAAAGCGGAGCCTTCGAGGGCTGTTGAAGTCCTTGGCTTTGACGAGGTTCCATTCGCTGGCGAAAAATTCTATGTAGTAGAAAATGAAAGGGAAGCCAAGCGGATCACAGATAGAAGAAAAGACTGGAACAAGCTCAACCTTGTCCGCAACGTTGTTCCTGCCACTTTCGATGAGCTTTTCTCAAAGATTACCCAAGGCCAGATGAAAGAAGTAAAGCTTATTGTCAAGGCAGACTTGCAAGGCTCTTTCGAAGCGTTGAAACAATCGTTAGAAAAGCTGAATGAAAATGATTACTCTATCAGGGTCAATGCGATCCATGGGGGAGTAGGATCTGTGACTGAATCTGATGTTTCGCTAGCTGTGACATCATCTGCAATACTCGCGGCATTTAATGTGAAAACTGAGCCTTCGGCAGCGGCTCTAGCATTAAAAGAGAACATTGAGATAAGAAATTACGAAGTCATTTATGCATTGATTGAAGATATTGAAAAAGCCATGTTAGGCTTGAGGGATCCTGAATACAGGGAAGTCGCAACCGCCACCGCTGAAGTTCGGCAAACCTTCAAAGTGCCTGATTTGGGTTTTGTAGCCGGTTGTTATGTGACTAGCGGCACTATTTCCCGCCGAGACAAAGCGCGGGTGAACAGGGGCAGAAAAACAATTTTTGATGGGCCGATCACATCATTGAAACGTTTCAAGGACGATGTCCGCGAGGTCGCCACAGGCTATGAGTGCGGTGTTGGATTAGAAAAGTTCAACGACCTTGCTATCGGAGATGTCTTGGAGTTCTATAAAATAGAAGAAATTATGCCCAGCTAGCCAAGCTCGGCAAACGAGGTTAGGAATGGCTTTCAAGAAAGAGCGGGCTAACGAGATAATCAAACATGAGCTATCCATGCTAATAAGCAATGAGCTCAAAAATCCACGCTTAGCTAATAAAATTATTTCAATTACAAAAGTGAATACATCGCCTGACATGAAATACACAAAAGTGTCAGTCAGTGTATTCGGTGACGCTTCCTCACAAAAAGAGGTGATGGACACCCTTGAAAAAGCTAAAGGTTTCTTGCGCAAAGGCATTGCCCAGGCTTTGACAACAAAATTTGCGCCTGAAATCGTTTTTGAGTTGGATAACACTCTCGAATACGCAGCAAGAATTGATAAAGTCATTAAGGAAATTAACGATGGAGGCAAATAACCTGTCTGGCATAGAAAAAGCAATCAGGGAAAACTCCTCTTTTCTAATATTTGCCCACAAAAATCCTGACGGTGACGCGATTGGGAGCGCAGTGTGCGCCGGGGTTATGTTGAAAAAAATCGGCAAAAGCGTCGGGTACGCAATCTCCCATGACAATAGCGGACTGTCCAAACTCTTCGAAGAAGGCGAGTTTTTTATGTCCCAAATCATGGGCGAGTATGATGTCGCCCTAGTGCTGGACTGCTCAACGCTTGACTTTATGGATAACCAAGAACTCCTCGGCTTATGCAAATGCACGATGCTCCTAGACCACCACCAAACAGAGGGCGGGGAATCATATTGTGATTTTTACTTTGTCGATGCTGACAGGGCGGCTACTGGTGAAATTGTATATGAGCTTGCAACCATGCTGGATGTAGAGTTTGACCGCCAGATGGCGGAGGCGCTGTTTTTATCGCTTTCAAGCGATACAGGTTATTTCAAATACAATAATACTACAGCAAGGACACATGAGATTATAGCCTCGTTGTATCCACTTTCAAACAACTTTACTAATATTGCAGAATACGCTGACAGCTATAGTTTTGAAAAGTTGTCTTTGATGAAGGAGACAATCAACAACATCACTTTCTATCTTTCAGGCAAGCTAGGTGTATGCATTTTAAAAAATGACATTGCCCCTTACTATGTTGATATGGAGACTGACGGGCTAATTGACTTTGTCCGCAATGTAAAGGGCTGCGAAATTTCAGCTTTTATAAAACAAGTGTCAGATAACATGTACAAAATCTCGATGCGCAGCGTTGTGCCAGGCTTGGATCTTTCTGAGTTTGCCCGAAAGTATGGAGGTGGAGGCCATAAACAGGCAGCAGGGTTTGACATGAAGACTGACAACATCAATGATATCGTTATGGATTTGATAGATATGGCAAAAGGCGCATATGGACGGAATATTAATTTTAAATAAGCCACAGTGCATCAGTTCAAATACTGCCGCGAGGAAAGCGATGAGGATGCTTGGTGCGAAAAAAGGCGGACATGCAGGCACGCTTGACCCTATGGCTCAAGGCGTGCTTGTTGTATTATTGGGCAAAGCAACCAGGTTGTCTGAGTATGCCATGGACGGTAAAAAAGAATATGTGGCTTCAATAAAATTCGGTATAGAAACAGACACGCTTGATATATGGGGGGCGCAGACAAATGTTGATATTCCCTCCTTTACCTCCGCCCAGCTTGAAGAGTCGCTTGACGCGTTCATTGGGGATTTTGAGCAAATCCCGCCCATGTATTCAGCTATTAAAAAAGGCGGGGTGAAAATGTATGAGCTTGCCCGCAAAGGCCAGAAAGTTGAGCTTGGCGCAAGGCATGTGAATGTGGAGCGAATCGAGTTGTTGGGCAATGGCGCCCCTAACAGCGCTGACGTACTCTTGGTTTGTTCCAAAGGTTTCTATGTAAGGTCATTTTGCAGAGATTTAGCCCAGTCTCTTGGGACCATCGGCGTGATGTCTGGCCTAACCCGCGTGCGCTCCGGTGATTTTGGCATCGCGCATTCATATTCCTTCGAGGATATCGAGGAAGCCATCGGCAGCGGTGTCGCAGCTTCAATTGTCAAACCATGCGACAGCGTGCTTGGCCATATGCCTATGGTTGAATTGGAATACGAGCAAGCAAAGAGTATTTCAAACGGCAGGGCAACCAGGATCCTGGGGGACGAAGGGCTAGCCCGGTGTTACTTTAGAGGGTCTTTCTTTGCAATCGGCTCGATCAAATCGGGAACCCTTTCAGCGAAAAAAGTGTTGTTTGATTTGGAGGCTCTATAGTGGTTGTCATAAAAGGTTTTGGTCCATCTGGTGTTAAAGAGGGCATAGCGCTTGCCATCGGCAACTTTGACGGGATGCATATAGGCCATAAGCAAGTCATTGGCGCAGCTATTGGATCGGGTTATGTTCCTGGAGTAGCTACTTTTTGCAACCTTAACACCGAAAGCAAATCAAAAGGGTCTATCATGTCTTTAGATAGGCGCCTCGCTTCCTTCAAGGAAGCAGGCGTGGGCATTGTGTTTGTCCTTGAGTTCAATGAGGAGTTGCGCAATATGTCCCCTTCCTCGTTTATTGGCGAATTGTTTTTGAAAAATAACATAAAGCAGGTTGTTGTTGGATATAATTTTGTCTTTGGCGCAGGTCGCCAAGGAGACACATCTACTCTAAGCAAGCTTTGCGCTGAAAAGGGTGTCAAGCATGCCATTGTGGGACAAGTGGACTATAAAGGCAGCCCTGTCTCAAGCACTAGGATTAAAGCGGCAATAGCTGCCGGGGAAATGCGCCTTGCGTCTGAAATGCTGGACAAGCCCTTCACATTATCCGGAGAGGTCGTCATAGGCAGGTCTGTAGGGCGCACAATCGGCATCCCCACAGCCAATATCCATATGCCTCCAGGCATAATATCCCCGAAATTTGGTGTTTATGCAACTATAGCGCAATTTTCTGGAGAGTCTTTTTCTGCTGTGACAAACGTGGGCGTCAAACCGACTTTTGGAGACGGGTCTTTGAGCGTTGAAACTCATATCATAGGATATAATGGGGACTTGTATGGCGAGGAAATCACAATCAGCTTTATTGATTTTGTGCGGCCCGAGCAAAAATTCCCTTCTGTTGACGCGCTAAAGAAACAAATCGAGATGGACACAAAAGCTGCAGCCTCAATAATAAGTATGGTAGAAGGCGGCGCAAAGCCGTTGTAAAAAAAAAACAATGAAAGTTAAATTGATTACTCTTGGTTGCAAAGCCAACAGCTACGACTCAGATGAGATTATGAAAGAGTTGGCTGCTGCCGGGTTCACCGAGGCAGATGATACCGAAATTGCTGATGTGGCGATTATCAATACATGCGCAGTCACAAATGAGAGTGTGCGCCAATCAAGGCAAGCTGCTAGAAAAGCGGCGGCAAGCAACCCGTCATGCATCTTGGTGCTGACAGGGTGCGCCAGCGAACTGTCGAGAGAAGAGCTTAGGGCTCAGACAGGCGCGCATATTGTTACAGGGACTAAGGACAGAGGAGAAATAGCCAGGCTCTTGGCAGGCATGCAACTTGTGGCTGCGCCAGCGCCCATAGAGGTGAAGACACGTCGCCAACGCATTGACATCAAGATCCAGGACGGCTGTAATATGGGATGCAGCTACTGTGTGATACCAAAAGCCAGAGGCTCTTCTGTTTCAATGCCTGTAAGCGAGGTTTGCGCACGGGTTGGCGAAGCGGTGTCCAAAGGATACATGGAAGCCACTTTGTCTGGGATCTGCCTTGCAGCCTATCGCTCCAGCGGCATGGATGTTGCAAGCCTTGCCCAGGAAGTGGCGAAGCGAACTGGTGTCAAAAGACTTCGCATCGGCTCTGTTGAGCCATTTATGCTCACAAAAGAATTTTGCGAGAAGCTTTCGTCAATTGAGGCTTTTTGCCCCCACCTGCATTTATCTGTACAGAGCGGCAGTGACAGGATATTGAGATTGATGAATAGAAGGTATAACAGGCAGTCGTTGTTTGACGGCATCCAAACAGCTAAAAAGCAAATCGAGACTGTATCCCTCACTGCGGATATGATTGCCGGTTTCCCCTCAGAAAGCGAGGAAGATTTTGAGCAATCATTGGACATGATTAAGTTCGGTGAATTTGAGCATGTCCATGTCTTCCCTTTCTCGGCCAGGGATGGCACATTAGCAGCTAAAATGCCTTGCCAAAAGACCAAAGCGGAAAAGGCGGAGCTGGTGAAGCGGATGATAGGATTTTCTGGTCTGGTTTCAAAAGCAGCGCATGAAAAAATGGTCGGCTCTGAATTGCATATACTAGTCGAGCGGGAGACCGGCGGCTATTGGGAAGGCTTCAGCGAGCATTATATTCGATCAAGAGTAACCAGCACTGGCGACTTGGCAGGCAGCTTGGTCACCGCCCGAGCGGATTCTGTCTGGGAAAATGGATTAAACGCGACAATATCTCATCAAAAAGGAGATTGAATTGTTGTCGTGTATGTGCTAGAATGCGCTTAGTATGGGAGGATTCATGGAAGACTGTATTTTTTGCAAGATTTGTGGAAAAGAGATTCCAGCAGAGATTGTTCATGAAGATGAAAAAGCCATCGCTTTCAAGGATATCGATCCTCAAGCCCCGGTGCATCTGCTGATCATTCCCACTAAACATTATGACGGAATAATGAATGTGCCTGCAGGCAATGACATCGTGGCGCATATCCACACACTAGCCATAAAACTAGCACTGAGGTTTGGGATAGCTGATACTGGATTTAGGATTGTCACAAATTGTGGATCCCAAGCAGGCCAGAGCGTCAATCATTTGCATTTCCACCTCCTTGGCGGGAGAAGTTTTAAATGGCCGCCTGGTTGAGGAATGCGAAAGGAAAGCCAATAATCCACCGCTTAGCCTCTTGTGAGGCTTGAAGCGGGGATCTATGGCGGAATTTTGGCACATGCACTGCTTGGCTAGCCAAAGCCCCAATTGGCTGCATTGCATAAATTCTGAAATAAACGGTGCAGCTAGCATTTTGCAGATAGAAAAAAAAGCAAAAATCCCAATTGCGTTTACGCAAAAACTTGGCATGGGTGTCCAGCAAGCCATTAGTGCCAGCTATCAACTTAAAAACATGGTTTTCAAGTATTTCGTGTTTGATGTAAGTGTTGACATTCCAATAAGAAATGATATAATATTGAGTTGGAACGACTGTTTTATATCTCAGAATTGCATTTAGGCTATATCCCGCTCATATAGGCTGTTGTCAGCAAGCCTTGGATGGATATTGCCCCTAGCAAAGTATAAGCTGACAATAATCCCACCATAGAGGGGAGGGTTGAAGATGTCTGAAGTAAGAGTGCGTGAGGGAGAGTCCCTTGAGAGCGTTCTAAAGCGTTTTAAGAAAAAGACCGCGTTGGCAGGTGTAATGTCCGAGATAAGAAAAAGGGAGCATTACGAGAAGCCAAGTGTAAAGCGCAAGAAGAAAGCTGAAGCGGCCAGGAAAAAGAAAAATAAAAGGTAGCTGCTCTTTTGCCAGCTTGTTTTCAAACAAATCTCCTTGCTATGCATGCATGGAGGTTTGTCTTTTATATAGAAAAGCACAAATAATCTAGAAGAAACAGCAAACACGCCATAAAGCTTGGCATTGTAAGCTGTAGTGCCAAGTCGACAACCAGAAAAGCAAAATCTATAAAAGATGCTGTTCATAATCCAATTGATGCATGGTTATAGCAGGCATTTAAATTGCCAATTGTACAATTGATGTTGGTGAAGCATGTCAAAAGAATGGCATTATTGTTGCGCATAGAAAGCAAGCCAAACCTAGGCTTTGCCGATTCGTGCCATTGTCTGTAGCTATATGGTGGATGCTTGCCAGCAATTTTGATAAAACCGAATCGAGGTAAGGTTGCTGCAATTTTTTGCAACCATAATTAATGCAAGAGTTGAAAGTCAAACTGTTAGCCGATTTGAAGTCGGCGATGAAGGATAAAGACACAATCAGGAAAAACGCAGTCACCCTTGTCAGGGCAGGAATACTGCAAATTGAAAAAGACAAAAAAATTGAGCTTGATGACGAAGGCATCATCGAGGTGATCTCAAAGCAGCTTAAAGAAAGGCGCGACTCATTGCCAGATTTCGAGAAAGCCGGCAGGGAAGACCTTATTAATGCGACAAATGAAGAGATAAAGATTTTATTGTCATATCTGCCTGAGCAACTCTCCCTTGGGGAGCTCGATGAAATGATCAGGGAGTCCATTGAAAGGCTATCCATTGAAAGCATGAAACAAATGGGGGCTTTGATGGCAGACTTGGCGCCAAGAATCAAAGGCAAAGCTGACTCAAAACTTGTCGGCGAAATATCAAGAAATTTGTTAAAGTAAAAAAGCAGCAATTTTGGAAGGTGCCTAAGAAATGCAAAAATATGGTTTAAATGAGCTCCGAGATATTTTTTTAAGGTTCTTTGAGTCAAAAGGACATCTTGTGCTTGACAGTTTCCCGCTTATCCCTGCAAATGACAAGTCGCTACTGTTAATCAATTCGGGGATGGCGCCTTTGAAGCCGTACTTCACTGGCGAACAAACGCCCCCGAAACCTAGGGTTGCCACTTGCCAGAAATGTATCAGGACCCCTGATATCGAGAATGTGGGCAAAACTGCAAGACACGGCACTTTTTTTGAGATGCTGGGAAACTTTTCTTTCGGGGATTACTTCAAAGTCGAGGCGATCCAATGGGCATGGGAGTTTCTTACGGAAGTGATCGGGATAAGCGAAGATTTGCTGTATCCTTCCGTTTATCTTGAAGATGATGAAGCTTTTGCGATATGGAGGGATATTGTCGGCGTGCCCCCAGATAAAATTACCCGGCTCGGCAAAGAAGATAATTTTTGGGAGATAGGCAGCGGCCCCTGTGGCCCTTGTTCGGAGATTTATGTCGATAGAGGCGAGAAGTATGGCTGCGGGGAGCCTGATTGCAAGGTAGGCTGCGAATGCGACCGTTACATGGAAGTTTGGAACCTGGTCTTTACCCAGTTTGATAGGGATGAGCAGGGCGTATACACGCCATTGGAGCATCCGAATATTGACACAGGAATGGGCCTGGAGCGTTTGGCAGTGTTTTGCCAAGGGGTGGACAACCTATTTGAAGTCGACACGGTAAAGAGCGTTGTCGACACTGTCGCTGATATGGCCGGAATTGGATACCAGAGCGATGCCTTGGCTGATGTTTCTATACGTGTCGTGACAGACCATGTTCGCAGCACTGTATTTATGCTTGGCGATGGAGTAATCCCCTCAAACGAGTCAAGAGGGTATGTTTTACGGCGTTTATTGCGTAGGGCAGCAAGGCATGGAAAACTATTGGGCATTAAAGGCAGCTTTTTGTGCGATGTAGCAGAAAGAGTGATTGACGGCGCAAAAAGCGCTTACCCGAACCTCCTGGAAAACAAGGATGGGATACTTAAAGCCATCGATATCGAAGAGTCGAGGTTTGCCGAGGCATTAGCCCAAGGCGAAACTCTTATCAAAGAAATCTTTGACAAGATGAGAGGAGTGGGGGAGAATGTCTTGGATGGGGAATCTGCATTCAAGCTTTACGACACATACGGTTTCCCCTTGGAGCTCACTCTTGAGATGGCAGAGGAAGAAGGCTTTAGTGTAGATATTGGCGGCTACAACACAGCTTACGAGCGCCAGCGCAATTTAGCCCGTGGCGCGCGGTCTGCGAGTAGCGCAACAGGCTGGAAAGATGAGATTGCAGGGTTTTTAGCTGGGATGTCGCCAACCAGCTTTGTTGGTTATGACACACTTGCAGAACAAGGGACGGTTGTTGCAGTAATCGGGCAAGATGGCCTCCAAGACTCGCTGGAAGAAGGCGAAGAGGGTTATATTGTCTTTGACAAAACCCCATTTTACGCCCAAAGCGGTGGGCAAAACGGAGATATTGGTCGTTTGTCAAGCAGTTTTTGCAATGCTGTTGTCACAAACACCATCAAAGCCGGGGACAAACATGCCCATGCTGTGAAGGTCTTGGAAGGAATGCTGTCCACAGGCTCGACGCTGGAATTGGCGGTAGATCCCAATAACAGGCTTGATATACAGAGGAACCACACTGCGACCCATCTTTTGCATAAAGCCCTTAAGGAAGTGTTGGGCGAGCATGTCAACCAAGCAGGAAGTGAAGTATCAGCTGACAGGCTACGCTTTGATTTTACGCATTATGAGAAATTATCGCCCCAACAAATCCGTGACATAGAGGATATAGTCAATAATATTATTTTGCTGTGCGAGGATGTGGCGACACTTGAAATGGACTTGCAAGAAGCGAAGAATATCGGTGCGATTGCCCTGTTTGGAGAGCAGTATTCAAACCAGGTAAGGGTAGTGAGAATTGGCGATTTTTCAATGGAGCTTTGCGGCGGCACCCACCTTAAGAACACCGGGTTTGCAGGGGCATTCAAAATCGAATCAGAAGGCGCAATTGCGTCAGGCATCCGCAGGATTGAAGCGCTGACTGGGTCAGGCAGCCTTATGTCTTACTTAGACGCTGTAGATGCCATTGGAGAAATCTCTTTCACATTGAATGCCCAAAAGGACAATGTTGTTTTAAAAATTAAAGAGATGGCAATACAAAACCAGGAACTTGCTAAACAGCTTGAAGCTACAAGGATGCAAGAAGGCCAAAGGGTTGCTGATTCTCTTGCCAGCTCAACTGTTTTGTGCAGCAAAGGGTCATATATTGCTGTGGATGTTGGCGCAATGGATGCAAATGGCCTTCGCGGTCTTTGCGCTGCGACGAGAGACAAAATTCTTGGTGCGGCTATTGTTGTGTTGTTCTCAAATGAGGGCGGAAAAGCGAACATGGTTTGCGCTGCTTCCCCCGAAATTGTCAAAGCTGGTTTTAACGCTGGCTCCTTTGTGAAAAAGGTGGCTGAGCATATTGGCGCTAAAGGAGGCGGGCGCCCGGATATCGCCCAAGCAGGGATTAGTAATGCCTCGAGCATTGCCGCCGGGCTTGGCTTCGCAAAACAAGAACTAGAGGCATTTTTGGGATTTTAGTAAATTTCTATAAACGCCAAGAAGTTTCGGTATTGCTAAATGAACGGAAAAATGCTGAAAATTCTGCGTAAATTATGTTTATTGTTTATATTTTCTGTTGTAAACAAAATGCCGATAGTGTATTATAAAGAATAATAAAATGCATGAGAGCATGCTGCCTTGCCAGGAGTGTTTATGGATAGCAACTCGAGATTTGAAACTCAAGATACAGTAAATTTCAACTTCGAAAACGAGCGCAGCATCTTTGTCCAGCAGACGATGATGAATGTAAAAAACGCTCTAAAAGAAAAAGGGTACAACCCCATCAACCAGATTGTTGGCTATATTATGAGTGGGGATCCGACTTATATCACATCTCATAATGATGCGAGAACACAGATTAAAAAAGTTGACAGGGACGAGCTCCTTGAAGAAATAGTATCCTTTTATCTCGCCCAGAGAACTTGAGGGCGCTTTGGAGACGCGAAATTTAAACTGCGGGATTAGTGTGAGCCGGCTAGGTTTTGGTTGCCTTTGCATGGGATACCTGCAAAGCAACTTGAGCCACAAAGAAGGCGGGGAGTTGATAAAGCTAGCTTTCCAAATGGGCATCAACTTCTTTGACACAGCGCAATTCTACGACACTTATAGACATATTGGATATGCAGTAAAGCATGGCTGCAAAGACATGGTTCTTTGCAGCAAATCCTATGCATTCGATAAAAAAGGCGCCAAACAAGCGTTAGAAGAAGCGCTAATTGGAACTGGAAAAGATTTTGTAGATATTTTCCTTCTCCACGAAACGGAGGGGGAGCTGACAATAAAAGGTCATTACGAAGCCATCTCCTACTATCAAGATATGAAACGGGAAGGCTTAATAAAAGCGGTTGGAATTTCAACCCATCATATACAAGCTGTGGAATATGCCGCAAACATGAATGAGATTGATGTTATCGAGACAGTTGTCAATAATAAAGGCATTGGTGTTGCCGATGGCGGTTCCCAAGACATGGAAAGAGCGATAGAAAAAGCGAATGCGAACAACAAAAGCATTATAGCGATGAAAGTCTTAGGCGGAGGCAACTTGTATATGGAAGCGGAGGATTCTTTCCGCTATTGTTTGGGGCTTGGCGATGTTGATGCGATTTTATGTGGTATGTCTACAAGAAGCGAGTTGGAAGCCAACGTCGCTTTCTTTAATGGCGAAGATATAACGAGACGATTCGCAGAATTGGCGAAGACAGAGAAAAAGCTGCTTATCGAAAGTTGGTGCACTGCTTGCGGGCAATGTGTTGAGCGGTGCAGCGTGCGCGCGTTATCGATAGCAGGTGGAGAATTATGCTGGGAAGCCGCAAAATGTGCTAGATGCGGATACTGTTCCCAAGCATGTGGTGACATGGCAATAAGGCTGATTTCTAGTTAGCTGGAGGGATTAATGGACTACTCGAGAGTGCTGTGCCTTGATTTGGGCTCATCCAGGATTGGAGTCTCTGTAAGCGACCCACTGGGGATGACTGCCCAAGGCGTGGATGTGCTAAATGCTAACGGATTAAAAGGCCAGCTGTTGGAGCTGATAGACAGATACGGGTCGAAAACCATTGTAATTGGTTTTCCACTCAACAAGGATGGCTCAGAAGGACCAAAGGCAAAGTCTGTACGCCGCCAGAGCCAAGAAATAGAAGAGTACACAAAATGTGATGTCATTCTTTGGGATGAGCGTTTTTCCACAAAAGAAGCCCAAAGAGTAATGCAATATGATAATATCAACCAAAAAAAACAAAAAGAAGTTATTGACATGCTTGCTGCCCAAGTGATATTGCAAAGTTATCTTGACAGTGTCAGAGCGAACGCGGGCAAAGAAAAAAAACCTGGAAAAATTAGAAACGGGGTGAAGATTATGGAAGACAGAATAGTATTGATAAACGATGACGGGGAAGAAGTCGAGTTCATTATTGACGACAAATTCCAGTTCGAAGGCATAGACTATGTAGTTTTATGCGAGGACGAAGATAGCGATGACGCGCTATTATTCAGGCTTGAACCTGACGATGGCGGTGAAATGCTGTTAATCGAGGTTGAAGACGATGAAGAATTTGACAAGGTGAGCAAGTTCTACTTTGAAAACTGAGAAAGCCGTTAATTCGCCTGTACAAACACCAAAAAAGACAAAAGCATCTCCAGGTCAAACAGCAAGCAATAAATCAAGAACAGATAAGAAAAACAACTCGCCCAAAAATGTGGCTAAAATGAAGATAATCCCATTAGGCGGGCTAGAGGAAATCGGAAAAAATTTCACATTAGTCGAATGTGAAGACGATATAATTATTATCGATTGCGGCATCAAATTTCCCGACATCGATATGTTTGGTATTGATTATGTGATTCCCGATCTGTCATATCTTGAAGACAAGGGACATAAAATCAGAGGTTTGTTTATTACCCATGGGCATGAAGACCATATTGGCGGAATTCCTTATTTCTTAAAGAAGTTTCCCAATGTTCCCATTTACGGCACTAAACTAACTATTGGCTTGATAACCAATAAGCTTGTCGAGCACCGCATAGATAAAAAAACTACTATGCATACAGTGAGTTTTGGGCAAATCGCTAATGTGCGTGGATTTAGCGTAGAATTTATCCCGACAAACCATTCAATTGCAGACAGCGCAATGTTTTATATAAAAAACAAAGCAGGCTCTCTCTTCTTCACGGGAGACTTCAAGATCGATCTGACGCCGGTTGACGGCCAAATCATTGATTTGGCGCGTATCGGGCAAATCGGTCTTGAAGGGGTGGATTTGTTAGTTAGCGACAGCACAAATGCGACAAGGAAAGGATACACGCAGTCAGAGAAAACAGTTGGCGAGTCTTTTGACGTATTGTTCACTAATGTGAAAAAGAGGATTGTTGTTGCCACATTCGCAACAAGCATCCACCGTATTCAACAAGTTTTCGATGCAGCAAAGCAACACCGGCGCAAGGTCGTCATCAGCGGCAGGAGCATGGTGAATGTTGTCGGGGTTGCCCGGGAATTGAAGTATCTTAAGTTCAAAGACAATATCTTGCTAGATATAAAAGACTTGCCCAAAACCCATCCAGAGCAAGTTGTGTTATTAACAACCGGCACCCAAGGGGAACCGATGAGCGCATTGTCAAGGATGGCTTACGGCGAGCATAGGCAATTGTCAATTACCGAAAAAGATTTGGTGATAATATCAGCTTCACCAATACCAGGAAATGAGAAATCTGTAGCAAATATAATCAGCGAGCTGATGAAATTGGGCGCTGATGTCGTTTACCAAGGCGCAGGGCAAGTCCATGTTTCCGGGCATGGGTGCCAAGAGGAAATGAAGTTGATCCATGCCCTTGTGAAACCAAAGTACTTTATGCCATGCCACGGAGAGTATCATATGTTGCGCACTCATGCACAGCTAGCCGAGTCTATGGGCATGTCTAAAAACAATATATTCCTCATGCAAAATGGGGATGTGCTCCAGTTGGACACAGAGTCGGCTAAAATATCTGGAAGTGTCCCGTCGGGAATCGTGTTTATCGATGGCACAGGTATTGGCGATGTTGGGACAATTGTCCTGAAAGACAGAAAACGGCTCTCCCAAGACGGATTATTAATAATTGTCGCAACCCTTGACGACCATGGCTTGATCAGCGGACCTGACATTGTATCCAGAGGGTTTGTCTATATGAGGGAAAGCGAAAAACTGCTAAGCGACGCCAAAAACCTTTGCGAGCGGGTTATCAAGATGAATTACTTTGGATATTCAGACTACTCGTCTATCAAAAACACAATCAAGTTTGAGCTTGAGCGTTTCCTATATGACCGCACAAGGCGCAAACCACTTGTATTGCCAATACTGATGAGTGCAAAGAGCAATTTGGCAAAGCAAATTGACCGTATGAGAGGCTAATTTGAAAGACACTACAGGCGCCAAGTGAAACTTGGCGCCGATATATTGTTGAAAGGTGTGTCTTATAATCGATGAGCGTATATGACGAATTGTATTCATTGACAAGAGCATTGTCCAATTCAAAAGAGTACTTGGACTACAAGCGCACTGCTGAGAGAGTTGATTCAGATGAAATGCATAGCAGGATGCTTAAAGACTTTATTACTGCCCAGATGCAGATATCCTCAGCTAAAATGCTTGGCTCAGATCCAACAGACGAGATGATAAACCATTTTAACATGCTGTATTCTGCTATTTCAGGCATCGGAAGTATAAATGAGTTCTTAACGGCACAAGCAGCTTTTATGGTAATTTTAGACGATGTTACCCGAGAGATCTCAAAAGCTGTGGATGTGGACGTAAGCTTCTTAAAAATATTGCCAGACTTCAATTAGCATAAATTGATACATCCAAGCGTCATGGGCTTTGGCAGCATATTAAAAAAAGCGTCTTGAGAAAACCTGAGATTTCAATTTGATCACAGGTTTTTTTATTCTGCCCTAGGCTTTAGCCTGTTGATGGCATTGGGCACTTTGCATCGAATCGATGCGAGGTGTCAAATGCCATCAACAAAAAACCACCCGCTATGCGGGCGGGAGTAAAAAAGTTATACAATTGGGCCGGCTTTCATGTAGATTGGAATTGTCAAGACTCCAAATTGTAGCCGTGGCCATGAACTGGTCTGTCAAACCTGCAAAGATCCCCGCCAATGACTTTGGCTAGCAGTCGAAGAACGCAGGTGCTCAAGGAGGTGGCTTGTGGAAAACATCATCTCAGAGCAGATCCATTCCTTCTACTGGAACAAACGCAACCATCTATTGGTTGTATTGCAATCCTCCAGTTCCTCAGGGCATCCACAAGAGAGCATTTCTGTGTGCAGAGCAGACGAACTCAATTGTTATCTGTTGTTACTTTTCCCCTTGCACGCACTGTTGCAGCCAAATTCCACACCCCCCAACCTTCCATTTTCCTTCCAATACAGGAGCATGTGATGTCATCGTACAGATTTGCAATTATTGCGCTAAAACTTTATATTTCGAAAAACAATAGGATAATTTCCAGGATGTTTGGATGTCTATTGGGGCATGCATACATTTTATTAGTGGATTAGTGGTTTATTTGGTAAATATTGTGAGGCTTATGATTCTATTTTTCTCTTGCCATCTATATGGCTTTTTGAATTTTTTCTCATTAATCTCTTGCATCTTCAAAACCATGTAAAACACAGCAAATACAGCGCATAGCAAACAAAAGAGTATTGTTTCTTGAAAAACTAGGCTTGGCGCTATAGCGCCTGAGATGACAGTTGGTGATTCGCCGTGTCCGTAAACCGCATATGTGCCGGATAATGGTATATCAGCTAACAGGGCGTGAGACTTGATTCGCCCATAAATCGTGCCTGCGTTTGCTTGCCATAATGGAGTCACTGCAGTGTGTTGGCTGTCAGGCAGCATCAGGTTGGAAAACGCGACTTGTATGCTGGCTCCGCCCTCAATCATGTATTCAGTGCCATATAGCAAGTTGGTCAATTGGACTTCATAAAGCGCCAGGAGCTTTGTCCCGCTGGGCGCATTTTCATCAGCTTCGATGAACTCTGGGCTGCCTTGTTCGCTTTTTGCTATCTGCAGAGTGACATACCAAGGCAAGCTGCCTCCAACAAGGGAACCAGAGTTTCCTGTATGGGCAAACTCCTGTGCTCTCTCTATAGCATCAGCCATCAACAACTCCACATTTTTATCTAAATGCTGCAATTCTAACTCCGACAATTGCCTGTATGCCATATAAAGGTCAGCAACATTTTGGGCATCCCCGATTGATGCTATCCTTGCCGGCAAACTGTACGCCCTGTCTGAGACTTCCTTCATCATATTGGTCTCAACAACAACCATTTTACCTTTTATAAACTTTGCCTCGTAATTATCGAAGCAGGCAACGCCGTCAAGTACTATGTCAAAGGCACCCAAGCCATCTCCTGAGTATTTCAAGTTCGCACAGACAGTTTCATCGCCAACCAAATTCCCTTCGATAACACTCAATGACATTAGAGGGTCTGGCTGCCCAAGGAATTTCTTTTGGTCTATAGCTTTTATTGTTATTGCCCTTTTGGCAACTACCACTTCAGCAGAGGCAAATTGGCTGTCGTAGTTGTCTAGATCGGGATTATATAGGACATTGAAGAGTTTTGGTTTGTTTGAGATAGTGCCGACATATTCTTCAGGATTCTCCCAGCGGAAATGATCAGGAAGAGGCAATTCTTTGAGCTGTTGCCCATATTGGGCATGAATTCTGGCAGGAAGCTCCTGTTCATTTGGCAAAGGCGCGAAGCATTTATAGACCTCGAACTCTAAAGGACAGCTTTTTGATTTCGCAAATTCATTATTCCCAACTAGTGTTGCCGACACGTTGTGATTGCCAGCGTTGAGACCTTTAGCTGTATAGTTGGCGTATCCTTCGATACCGAGATTGATTGGCTCAGTTTGCTCCCCGTCAATATCGAAAACTACTTGGCCTTGCACTGGTTTTCCATTATCGGTCGCTCTTGCTGTAAAGAGGATGTCTTCGCCATATACTGATTTGGATCCTTTATTGTCGCTGATAGCTAGTTGGGCATCAGTCAACTTAGCCATTTTGGCAATTATTTTGTCTATAGAGATTTCTGGCTTCGCCCTGTTCTGGATGCGAATCTGGTTTGGTCCTTGGCGCAATAGAACCTTTGCTGGCTTGCTAAGATAAAAGCCTCCAAGGTTAGTGCTATCTTCAAGGCTTTGTATGGGAGTTGCCCCTTGCCCGTTGGCAGAAACGTAAAACACTGAATCTGGATATGAGCCAGAAAGCAGCATTGAAATTTCGTAGTAACCGCCAATATCGGTTTCAAGAGCGAATTCAAAATACCCGACTTCTTTGTTGGGCACCAAAACAGTTTCTCCAGTCGACAGATCGACTTTCATCCAGCCTGCAATTTTTAAAAAGGTTTCGGCTTCGAAAGTTCCTGATGTCTCCTGGTTCATTCGATTGATTTCGCCTGAAGAGCTTGTATGAACAGGAAAAAACGCAAAAAATACCAGCATTATTAGCAAAACCAACACTTTTTTTCTCATTGATATGTCCCTATAATAATTTGGTGAACTAAGCTGAAATACAAATAGCGATGTATTTCGACGATGGTTAGATACTTACATTATAATTGTCTATTAATATTCTTTCAATACTTATAACAGGCAAATATGATCTAAGATTATAGATCTTCATATTAGTGCTAACTAGAATAGGGCTGAATAACGTAATTTTTGCCTGTGGACATTGACGAATATGAAGTAATTTACGGATAACTATTTATATTTTTCTTATTAACAACCAAACTAATTGCATAGAATCGAATCCCAGTATAAGAATATGGTTAAGTTCGTATTATAAATCGTATTATTAATAAAGTAATAATCTGTAAAAAAAAGACACAAACCTCAAAGCTTTGCGAATATTTGCAGGCTTATGGATACTGGTTTATGCTTTCTATTTTGAAGAAAAAGTATTTCTATTTGTCATTTTTGCCCTGCGTCACTTAGCATCCTAGTCAGTTCTTCTAAAAAAGTATTAAGATCTTTAAACTGCCTGTAAACTGAGGCAAAACGAACATATGCCACTTCATCAACTGTCCTTAGCTTCGCCATCACTGCTTCCCCTATATCCTTTGAAGCTATTTCACTTTGGTGGGTTGACATCAATTCCGTTTCAATTTCCGAGACAATTGCCTCAATTTGGCTCATAGACACAGGCCTTTTCTCACACGATTTCAAAATACCGCGTATGATTTTGTCCCTGTCATAAGCCTCTCGCGTGCCGTCTTTTTTAACCACAAGCACAGGAGAAAGCTCGATTCTCTCATAAGTGGTGAAACGCAGCTTGCATTCCAAGCATTCTCTCCGCCTGCGGATAACAGTGAAATCTTCAGAGGGCCTTGAGTCGATAACCTTGCTTTCGCTGCAACCACATTTGGCACATTTCATATGAGCTTAGTCCTCAATAAACTCAATAGTCGCAGTAGTGGGCAACGCGAATTTGAATTCAGCTTCAATTGCTTTTAAGATGCCAATTGCAACCGAGCATGTGGTATGCTTTGCGTGCTCTTTGCATGCAGCATAGACTCTGCCTTCCGAAAGTTTGCCAAACAGCTCTATGTTTACATCCAGGTTTTCCAGCTCCTCTGAGATGCCATTGTAAAACGGGCATTCAGATTCGACTGTTGCGGTAGCCGTTTTCCTGTCAATTTTCTCAACCGATATTGTTGTCCGAAATTTACATGGCCCTGGCACTACTACTGTTTTCATTTTAATTCCTCCTAAATCCTCATTGTAATTAATTTGAAGTATACCATAACTTGGATTCTAATCAAACCAATTAAAATGTGCGCCATGTTCCCAGGCTCCCACATTATCATATTTATAAATGCTAGCACGGATATTTGATAAACTGAACCACCACCGCCTGGAAGGCGGTGGTGGTTCAGTTGTTGCGGCTGGAAGCCGTCTAAAGCACCTTAGAGGCTGTTTAATATGTCCATAAATGTCGATAAATGGTATAATAACGCTAAAAAGGCTGTTTACCATTATATGAGAAATAAATATCCAAGCGATATAACTCCAGATTAAGCACCGCGCTTTGCGCGGGAGAATAGAATAGCGGAAGCGATACTTATGATGAAATAGAGCGTAAAGCCCTCATCTGATAAACTTGACAAGGTTTCGCATACCTA
>Ga0082212_10001244_pt1 | contig 37476 bp, 41 predicted proteins | sample TergutNt197P3_FD_71548 | JGI IMG/M metagenome (GOLD analysis project Ga0082212, IMG submission 71548) | Neocapritermes taracua P3 segment gut microbial communities from Petit-Saut dam, French Guiana - Nt197 P3 | ecosystem: Host-associated > Arthropoda: Insects > Digestive system > Gut ...
CAGGACATCGTAGAGAACCTGAAACAAGACAATTTCGGCATCGACGAGCTCTAAGGTGCTTTAGGCGGCTTCCAGCCGCAACACCTGAACCCACCGCCTTCCAGGCGGTGGTGGTTCAGTTTATCGGTTTCACTTTCAAATGCTATAATAAGTGAAGGGATTTGCTTGTAGCCTTTAATACGCCTGAATCCCCTCTTTGCTTCCATGAACCCTGCGGCTGCCTGCCTAAGGGCTGTTTGCCCATTATTGAAATTGGATACCCTCCATATAACTCCAGCGCAAGCCGAGTACCTTAGTGGATGGAGCTGTGTTTTGTTTTGAAATTCTACGGAGCTTGGGACATCATCATTTTTATACAATTTATTACTATGACAGTGCCAGAGCATTTTTATCATGACGTATTAAACTGCTCATTTTCCTCAACGCCATTTTTAAGCGATGACTCAATAAAGCTTTGCGTCAACAAGCTGATTTTCTGATGGCTTCGCCAGTATATCGGATATATTATTCAATTGCGGTTGATATTGACGAGTGCCCTGGGTTAGAGGACACGATAAAGGCTTATTAATGCCGTTTTTATCGGTATCACCAAAAAATGGATAAAACTCCGAAAGCCGCTCGCAATACATCAGCATCCAGAGTTTTCTCATTTTGCCACTAACCCTTGCCTATTCCACCTATTCACGCCCAGTAAAGCATTTTTTCGATAAAACGTGTTTTAGCTTCGATTGTGCCGGCAGGGTTTTTTATATAAGCCACGACATCTTTGGTGTTGTGGCGGTTCTCATGGGACAATGGGTCGCCATGGCTCAAAATTTTGCTTGCAGAGCCTGCGCCCACTCCAATTATGCTGCCCCTGTCAGACATCATCGAGATATTATAGAAGGATTCATGGCCTTTTAAGCTATAGCCTACGTTTTCTGCTGAAGAGGCTGCATATTTCTGCTTGTACAAGTAGTACGGTTCAAACCCTGCGGTTGACAAGATGGCCCGCATCTCGTCATGTAGGCTGGACACGTCAAGTTGATTGCCTGTCACAGCGTCCAAGGGCAGCTCGCTGTTTCTTTTCTTGGCGAGGGAATGGAGGGTGATAGACTGGGGGGAGAGGGACATGACATCCCTTAAGCTTTTAATAGCGCTCTGGCGGCTCTCATGCTCCAACCCCAATAGCAAATCACAGTTGATAGTGCTGTAGCCCAGCTGTTTGCAGTTCTCGATTGCTTTGGCGAACAACTCGTTTGCGATATGCCTGTTGGACGCTTCGAGGGCGGCAGCAGTAGTTGTTTGGGGATTTATGCAAACCCTGTTTGCGCCCAAATGGCGCGTTATGGCAAGCTTTTCAATGGTAGAAGTGTCTGCCCTGCCAGCTTCGATTGTCACTTCCGCTCCGCCAGCAAGCAACGGGGAGATTAGCCCCATAAGGCGCCCAAGCTGCTTTTCTGAAAGCACTGTAGGGGTTCCTCCGCCAATATAGGCGCTTACTACCGTCATGCCTTTTCCAGAAAGCAGCGGGCTGACAGCCTCAATTTCCCTCTCTAAGCTGTCCAAGTACTTTTCAAGCAGCGCACGATCATTTGTCACTATAGAGGGAAAAGAGCAATATGTGCATTTTGAAGGGCAGATAGGGATGTTGGCGTAAATAGAGACCTGCTTCTCATTTATGCCAAGGCCAAAAAGCTGGTTTTGGTAAGTCTCTTCCACAAGGCTCATTTTTGGCTCGCTTATCAAATAGTTGCGGGCAAAATAATTCCTTGCCGCTTCTTTTGAAAACCCCGAGCGAATAAGCATGTCGTACTTCTTCACAGGTTTTACCCCTGTGAGCGCCCCCCATGCCATTGGCTTGCCTGAAATGCCTGCCAAGAGCTTGTACACAGCCAGCTTGGCAGTCTGTGAGGGTCCTTCGCCGCAATAAGGGATGAATGCCTCGTTTGCGCCCATTGAGGAAAATGCGCCTTCGTTGCTGGTCGACACATATACAGCCCCTTCCAAAAAACTGTAAGGTGTGAGGATTTCTGTAATAGATGATTCATTGAGCCCTTCTTGGGCGTGCAGTTCCAGCATATCACCTTTCCTTAAGGTATGGATTGAACTTCTTCTCATATCCCATCGTTGTCAGTTCGCCATGTCCAGGATATATAACGCAATCATTAACGAGCATTCCTGTTAATAGTTTTAATGATTCTTCAATTTGCCCGGGTTTGGCATCCCCTAAATCAGTTCGGCCAATGCTGCCGCGAAATAGTGTGTCTCCTGAAAAAAGGATCCCTGGCGCATAGAAGCAAACAGAGCCCCGGGTGTGGCCGGGGGTGAAAATGGTCTGCAGGGTTTCATCCCCGAATTTGATCAGGTCTCTGTCCTCCAAAGCGATGTCGGCATCCGGAGACCTTTTGGCTTCTTGCCCAAAAAGGAAAGGCTTGGCTTTTACCAAGTCAGGTACGGTTGGCGCGTCTATGCTGCTCATGGCGATTTTTGCGCCGTATTCGTCTTTCAAGCGCCTCGCCCCCATTACATGGTCAACATGGATATGGGTCAAAAGCACGTATTCCAATGTAGATCCCATCTGCTTGATTGCGGCATCGATCTTTTTGTCGTTTGTCGCAGGGTCAATGGCTACGCACTTGCCTTTTGATGATGCTATGTAGCAATTTGTGGCAAGCACGCCAACAGTTATTTTTTCAATTTCCATCAAATATTCCCGGCGCAAACCTCATTGCTAGCGAGCGAAATTGGTTTGGCGCGCATCTCCTTGTAGGTAATATATTTTGGGCTCAATTTAGGCTTATAAACAAAACCATGCATTGCTTCTCAAGGGTCATTTTCCAGCAGTATAGTCACAGGTCCATCGTTTTCGATTGATACAAGCAAGTCAGCCCCAAAGATGCCCCGCTTAGTGGCTACTCCAAGCCCTTCAAGCATGCCGGAAAACAAGGCGAAGAGTTTTTGGGCTTGCCCATATTCCATTGCGCTTGAAAAAGATGGGCGCATGCCGCTCTTTTTGGTCTCAGCATATAAGGTGAACTGGCTTGCCAGCAGGATTTCGCCCCCTGTTTGCAATATCGACTTGTTCATCTTTCCCGAGCTATCCTCGAAAATCCGAAGCCCGGCAATTTTTTTAGCCATTGCCATTGCTGTCTCTTGGCTGTCATTGGGACCAAAACCTGCAAAAACAACCAAGCCGTGGCTGATCTCGGCAATAGTTTCGCCTCCAGCCAAGATTAGCGAGTTCTTGGAGCGCTGCAATAGGGCTTTCATTCCCCCTCCTCGTCAATGTCAAAGTTCAGGCGGTAGGTCAGCGTGGTGTTCTCTGAATCTGCGCCGATTGAAGCCGAGTTCTCTGTGTATATCATGGCATCTTCCCCGTTTTGCCAGAAAATATGGCCTGTAAGCCGGGTGTTGGTTGTCAATTGGGCTTTCAAGGATGTGCCCAGGCTATATATCCAGATTGACTGGGCAGGTTGCAAATCTGTGGCCCTCGTGGCATAAGCGATATAGTTGCCCTTTGGGCTGACGCTGATCCTCTCCACCATGTCTTGGAAAATTACGCTGTTTTCGCTTGTGGACAAGTTGTAGGCATATACCTGGTCCTGGCCGCCTGTTGTGGAGGATTTGGCATAGAACGCAGTAGACAGGACCTCCGAATAAGTGAAGTCCATCACGTTTATATCGATGCTTGCCAGCTGTGGCGAAGCATCTGCAAGTTTTATGGAGTAAAGGGAGGTATTCGTCTTGTTGGCTTGGGATACACTAGCCAGTATCAATATAGTAGCGTTTTTGACTGACAAGCTCATTCTCTTGGCAGACAGCCCGGCAGGCAAAGCCATCACGATTGTCGGCTTTCCATTGTCATATACCAGCTCGTTTGAGCTGTTGATGAAGTAGACTCCGCCGGAGCTGGTGACAAAGGGGATTGTCGCGCCCAAGTCGGCGCTGCCGACCATAGTCCTGCTTGCCCCGTCTGAGGTTGTTTTGTTTAGCACGCTTTTGTTGAGATCCTGGTTTCTCTCAACAAAGTAGATAATGGGCTGGGAGCTTTCAAACTCGATTCTCGCAGCCGGGAATTGCTTGCCCTCAATGCTCAAGGGGTCTATGAGACCATTTCTATACATGGCAAGCTCATAGGAGGCGGTGCCGTCCGGGCTGTCGCTGTAAGGGTAAGTTATAACCCCAATCCCGGAAGGCGGGTCATAGGCCAAGACAGAGCCTTTGAAGATTGTCTCCAGGCTCCTTACTTGGGCAAATGATTTTTTTGTAGGGTTGCTTGCAGAGCCTGCGCTGTCGTAAACTATAAATACTCCCTCTTGACGAGAGCATGACATTAGGCAAGATGCAAAAACGGCGAGCATCGCCGCCAACATTAAGTTCTTCTTGAGTCGATTAGCCATTTTATGCTCCTTGGCTCTCTTTTTTTTGTGTGATAGGCAGTTTGACAGTAAAAAGAGTACCTTGCTCAGGCATGCTTTCTACATTGATGATGCCGTTGTGGTAGTTGACAATGTTTTTCACAATTGACAGGCCAAGGCCAACCCCGCCTCCGCGAAGCCTGTTCCTGTCTTCCTCAACTCTGTAGAAGGTGTCAAATATCCGGTCCCGCTTGTTTTCAGGGATCCCTTCGCCGTAGTCCCTGACATCGATCTCAAGGTATTCCTCATCATTGCTGGCAAGCACCCTGACCACATCGTCAGGGTTTGAGTACTTGACAGCATTGTCAATTATGTTGATTAGCACTTGCTTGATCCTGTCCCTGTCAGCCCTTATCAGCGGCAACTCCACCCTTGAGTAAGTGACAACAACCCTCTTTTCAGCGGCTTTCACATTCATCTCGCTGACTGACTCGAAAATCAGCTCGTCAGGCTCAAAATCAGTGAAGATATAATCAAAGCCGGTTTTTGACGAGTTTACACTCAACAAATCGTTGACCAGCCGCAAAAGCCGCTCTGTCTCTTTTTTAGTGGTGTCCAGCGCTTTTTCTGTCAATTCCTTGTTGTCTACGCCGCGCCTTTGGAGCATGTCGATATAGCCGGTGATTGTGGTCAGCGGCGTCCGCAACTCGTGCGAGATGCTGCTGATGAATTTTTGCTGCTCAAGCTCCATTTTCCGGATTGGCGTGATGTCTTTGATGACGATTAGCGCGCCGTCCTCCGTGTTTGGGTTTGCCACTAGGCTTGCGCTGATAAGATAATTTTTATCTTCATAGGCAAATTCGGTCATCAAATGCTCTTTGCTGGTCGTGACCTTGTGGATCACTTGGTCGAGGTGGCTCACAATTGCGAAATAGTCAACATCGCTTGGAAAAAACTCGTTGAACTTGTCATTGGTCGTAAATGTCACATTGCTTAAGTTGACTGCGATAACCGCATCCTGCATTGAGGATATCAAGCTGAGCAGTTTGTCTTTTTCGTAGCTTAATGCCTCTATGTTGGACTCAATTTTATCAGCCATGGATCTGTAGCCTTGCATTAAATCCATTATTTCATCGTTGACTGAGTAGACGATATCGAGTTTAGGAAGGGAATCCCCATCTTCCATCTGCCTCATAGTCGCAGCTATTGCAGAGATGGGGGCAAAGATCTTTTTGTATGTGGCATTAAACAGAAACATGCAGACTACCGCGACAACCGCGCCGGCAACGCAAAATATCGCGACTGTCCTATTCAAGATGCTGTAGATGGCGGTGGTTGGATAGTATAAAGCCAACGCCCCTACGATCTCGCCATCGATCGCCATTGGAGAGAAAAAAATCATGTAGCTGGCGCCTGAGACTTTTGTGAGCACATATCCGCTTGTGTTTTGGCTGATTGAAGCCATGACAAAGCTGGAGACATCCCCTTCTTCCACATCAGTAAGGGTTGAAGCCAACACAGTGGCATGGGCATCGAAAATCTGCGCTTTGTACGAGTAGGCCTGGTGGACATTCTCCACTATCTGCAGCGCCACGCGCCGATACGCCGCTTGGGGGGTAGTTGTGTCCTCTTCGATGCCCCTCAAGCTTTCAGTCATCATCAGCGACACCCCCTTCGCAGACAAAAGCAAGTTTGAAGCCCTCTCTGATACAGCGTAGGAGTACAGCCCGTTCGCCAGGGCGACGCAGGTCGCAGCTAAAAGCAGAAAAGCTATCAACCCGTTAGTAGCCAACATTTTGGCCTTGAATCTCATTATTAGCTTCCGCTTTCCGACAAGTTGCGCATTTTGTAGCCAATGCCAAAAACAGTGTCTATAAGCTTCTCCTCCATCACAGAGCCAAGCTTTTTGCGCAGCCTCTGGATGTGCATGTCAATTGACCGTGTGTCGACTTGGAAATCTGTGATGCCCAACTCCTTTGCGATAGCCTCCCTGGAGAAAGCCTTGTTGATGTTTGTCAAAAAAAGCTTGAGGATGTCAAACTCTGTTGCTGTCAAATGCAGCTCAACATCCTGCACTTTCGCCTCTTGGCTGTCTGGATACAAGACAAGAGGCCCGTTTGCCAGCTCGCTGGTTGCCCTCCTGCTTGCCTCGATTATGTCATATCGCCTCAGCAGGGCTTCAATGCGGGCAAGAAGCTCCCCTAAGTCAAAGGGCTTTGTTATATAATCGTCAGCGCCAGTCTTTAAGCCAAATATCTTGTCGTCTGTCTCTATCTTTGCAGTAAGCATTATTACAGGCACATCGCTTAGCTTGCGTATCATTGAGCACACTTCAATCCCGTCAATCCCTGGAAGCATCAAGTCAAGCAGAACCAAGTCTGGTTTGCCCGACTCGAACTTGCTGATTGCGTCGTAACCGTCAAAAGCAGCCTCGCAGATGTAACCTTCCATTGACAATTCTAGGGCCAAGAGCTCGCTGATATTCACTTCATCGTCTACAACTAGGATTTTCTTTTGCATCCTACAACCTCGTTTGCTCTACATTTATTCTCAACTTGATTATAGCGCTTTTCGCCGTTCTTTTCTAATCTTTGCTACATAGCCTGGTTTTGGCTTTTGCGCCGAGGCGACTAAAAGAGGCGCCATGTGGGCAACAGATCTCCCACTTCTCCAAACGACGTGGTATACTTGGCACATATAATAATAAAGAAAGCGGTGGTATTGCAAATGTCAATGGGCGTTTCATTCATTGGCTTTGGGAATATGGCGCAAGCGATTGCCAAGGGCTTGCTTTCCGGCGGGATCTGCGAGCCTGGTGATGTGTTTGTCTACGATATAGCCTCAGGGCCTGCAAAAATTGCGGCAAGTTTGGGGTTTTCTATTTGCGCCTCCGGGTTGGAGGCAGCAGGAAATGCCCCATTTGTGTTTTTGTGTGTCAAACCTGCCCAAGCCCTGGAAGTATGCAGGGAGATTTCGGGCGAAATGGATTCTAAAGTGTTGGTCAGCATAGCGGCAGGGGTCCAAGTGGGGCAAATTGAAGCTGCCCTTGGGCAGCGCGGCAGTGTGGTCAGGGTTATGCCAAACTTGCCTGCGACAGTCGGGGCTGCTGCCAGCGCCGTTTGTGTGCCCAAGCTGGGGGACGAGTCCCTATGGCCATACAGCCAAGTAAATTTGGTGTTCGCTTCCCTTGGAAAGGTTTTTACGATAGTGGAAGGCCAAATGGACGCTTTCGTTAGCTTGGCGGGCTCCTCGCCTGCAATGGTGTTTATGTTAGTGAACTCGATGGCCGATGCTGGTGTGGCATTGGGGATACCCCGAAGGGAGGCTATCGAGATGTCTGCCGCAGCTGTTTTTGGGTCAGCGAAGCTGGTTTTGGAGTCCGGCGAGCATCCAATGCTCCTAAAAGACATGGTTTGCTCACCAGCAGGGACTACAATCGAGATGGTCAGGTCATTGGAATCAGATCGCTTCCCTTCAGCCATAATCGAAGCGCTGGTCGCATGCCACGACAAATGCAAGCTTTTATGACTGGCTGGAAAGAGGCGCAAAACCAATGAGCGATGATGCCCTGAAGAGAAAAATAGAAAACCTGCCGTCACTTCCTGGTGTATACAAAATGAAAGATAGCGGCGGCGACATTATATATGTTGGAAAGGCCAAATCGCTGAAAAACCGGGTCAGGAGCTATTTTACGCCCCAATCAGCCGCAAGCTCTGCAAAGGGGGCGATGTTGGCGGCCAAAATTAAAGATATCGACTATATAGTGACTGACAGCGAAGTGGAAGCTTTGCTTCTTGAGTGCAACTTGATAAAAGCGCACAAGCCTTTTTACAACATTATGCTCAAAGACGACAAGACATTTCCTTTCATCAACTTGACAACAGAAGAAAACTACCCCAGGGTTCTTTTTACACGGACAAGGAAAATTGGCGTAGGCAGCAAGTTTTTTGGCCCGTACCATAATGCGGCGGCAGCGCGGAATGTTGTTGACAACATAAATTTGGTATACCCTTTGCAATCATGCGCGAAAAAGACTGCCCCAGGGAAAAAAGTGGGGGCGCCTTGCCTTTACTACCACATTGGCCAGTGCCTCGGCTGCTGCACAGGCCAAGTCCCAATCGGGGAGTATGGGGAGATTGCCAGCTGTGTTGCCGGCATTTTGTCAGGCAAGCACAATATATATATCGACAAGCTGAAGGAGCGCATGGGCCAAGAAGCCCAAAAGCAGAACTATGAGTTGGCGGGGGTGTTTAAGGAAGCCATCCAATCTGCCGAGTCTATCTTTGATGAAAGGCAAAAGATAGACTCGGCAAACGGCTCCAGCAGGGATCTTATCGCCATCGCATTTGACGACACTGAGGCATGCGCCCAAGTTTTTAAAGTCAGGGATGGCAAGCTTGCCTTTACGGAAGAGCGCTCAATGCGGGTTTCCGGAGAGGATTTAGCGGAAATACTGTCCTTTTTCCTGCTGCAGTACTACTTCTCCTCAGAAATCCCAAGTGAAATTGTAGTACAGCTGCTGCCTGAGGGCAGCCAAGCCATCCAAGACGCGCTTTCTAGCCAGCGGGGGGCAAAAGCTGCCTTGGTTGTGCCTGCCCGCGGGGACAAAGCCCGCCTTTTAAAGCTCGCAGAATCAAATGCGGCTATGCGTATCGACTTGAAACGCTCCAGGAAAGAAAATGCGCAAAACAAGATTGACAAGTCCTTGGCGCAGATAAGCTCTGCTTTGAATGTTGGATGCGCTCTTGGCAGGATTGAGGCGTTTGATATATCAAACACAGGCTCAAGCGAGATTGTAGCTAGCATGGTTGTTTATGAGAATGGGAAAAAAGCCCCAAAACAGTACAGGAAATTCCGCATCAGGCATGTAAAAGCCCAAGATGATTATGGGGCTTTGGCTGAAGTGCTGTTCCGCCGCCTAAGCCGGGCCAAGGATGAGGAAGAGAGCGGCGCCGCAAACCCAAAATTTTTGCCCCTTCCCGATTTGATGCTGATGGACGGGGGGACCAGCCATATAAATGTGGCCAAGAATGTTGTTGGCATGTTTGGATATAGGATTGCCATCGCCGGCATGGTCAAAGACTCCCGCCACAAAATCAGGGGGCTGGTTAATGCCGATGGCGAGGAGATGCCAATCAGCCAGCTAAAGGATGCTTCAAAACTCTTGTCGCAGATCAGTGAAGAGGTCCACCGCAGCGCCAAGGCTTACCATGACACTTTGCGCTCCTCAAGCATGTCCAAAAGCGTGCTGACGGATATTGAGGGGATTGGCCAAAAACGCTCTGTTGAGCTCCTTGGCTATTTCGGGTCAATTGAGGCAATTATGGCAGCCTCCCCCGAGGAATTGGCAAAAGCCCCAGGGATGAGCCAAAAAGCGGCCCAAGCGGTATTTAGCTATTTCTCGCAAAGCTCTTTGCGCTCTTGACGAGTTTTGCCCTTTCGTCAAGAGCCATGGCAACCATCATGGCAATGGACCCTGCCAATGCGCTTACCAGCCCTAGGCCGGATCCATGCATATGCCCTGTCTTGGTCGCGGGGGATGTGACCCCGACTATTGAAAAATCTCCGCAAAGTATGCTGCCGGCAGCGAGGACAGGGGAATTTGAGATGATGATCTGCCCGGGTTCGGCGAAATCGCAGATACCTGCGTCTATTGCCCAGATGCTTTTTTGGGGGTGCAAAACCTTTGCGGCGTCAATGGAAAAGGCCAAGTTCTCGCGATGCACAGGCCGCTTAAGCGCGCCATACACAGGAAAGCGGGTGAGCAAGGAGATAGCGTCACCGCATAAAGGGCCGAGGCAATCCTCGACAACTTTGTCTGTCCCGATACATAAAAAAAGGGGCTCTCTCTCCATGAGCGCGCCTATCTGTTTTGCAGCGAGAGCCAGGCTTTCGAAATCTTGCATTTTCGCAGTGATTACAGTGTTTATAGAACCCATTTGGCATCTCCTTTGGCCATTATGGTGGAATTAGTTTGCACATTTTAGCGAAAGGGGCCAATTTGCCACGCAAAGGCGCCAAAAGCTGTGATAGAATAGCCCTGCCAGGGCAAAATTAACTGGAATACAAAAAAAGGGAAAAATATAATTGTTTATAGACAAAGTGACAATAGATGTTTCAAGCGGCAGGGGGGGCGACGGCGCTGTCTCTTTCCGCAGGGAAAAGTACGTGCCCATGGGAGGCCCTGACGGCGGCGACGGCGGCAGGGGAGGGGATATAGTCCTTGAGAGCGATGCCAGCCTCAATTCCTTGGGCAATTTCAGGTTCCAAAAAAAATTCCAGGCCGCCCACGGTGAAAACGGCACGGGCAACAACCGCTCTGGAAAAGACGCTAAAAGCCTGTGCATAAAAGTCCCTGTGGGCACAGTTGTCTTTGACGAAAAGACAGGCTATCTGCTTTATGATTTCACTGAGGACGGCCAAAGTTATGTCGTAGCCGCCGGTGGCAGGGGAGGCAACGGAAACCAGCACTATGCCAACGCTACAAGGCAAGCTCCAAGGTTCTCAAAGCCCGGGGACGAGTCTGTCAAGAAAAAGCTGATTTTGGAGCTCAAGACAATAGCTGACGTGGGGCTAGTGGGATTCCCCAATGTGGGCAAATCCACCTTGCTGTCAAAAATCACCAATGCCAAACCTAAGATCGCAAATTACCATTTCACAACTCTTTCGCCCAACTTGGGGATTGTGGCCTACAAAGATGCCGATGATTTCGTGGTTGCTGACATCCCTGGCTTGATCGAAGGCGCAAGCGAAGGAGTAGGCCTCGGCCATGACTTCCTGCGCCATATTGAGCGCACAAAAATGATTGTGCATATTATCGACGCCTCCGGCTCTGAGGGCAGGGACCCCATAGAAGATTTTGGGAAAATCAACGCCGAATTGGCTGGCTACTCCCAAAAACTTGCAGAGCGCGTCCAAGTGGTGGCGTTGAACAAATGTGATTTGATCAGCTCCTCCCAAGCTTCAAAAATCAAAAGCCATTTTGCTGCCTTGGGCTATGATGTGTTTGCTATATCCGCAGCAACGGGAAAAGGAGTTGGCGAGTTGCTAGATTTTGTCATATCTATACTGCCGGGGATTGAAAGTGAGGTGCTGTTCTTCACTGAGGAGGACATCGAGATTTATTCCCCAGCTCCTGTCCAAGAGTATGAAACCAAAGTTGAGAATGGCATCTACTATCTTAGCGGCATAATGCCCACACGGCTGCTGCGCTCGGTGAACCTTTCAGATTACGAGTCTTCCACTTACTTTGCAAGGGTGCTCAAAGGCAAAGGCATCCTAAAAGAGCTGGAAGATTTGGGGATGAAGGACGGTGACACCTTGAATGTCTGCGGGTTTAGTTTCGAGTATTACAGCTGAGGAGAAAAAGAATTGTTGACAAGCAAGCAAAGAAGCTATCTGAGATCGGTAGCCAACACAAAACGCGACGATGTGATCGTTGGCAAGGAGTCCATGTCAGGCAATGTAATAGATAAAATCCAAGAAGCGCTATATAACGGGGAGCTGGTAAAAATAAAACTGCTCCAAACATGCCCCGATGGTGTGGCCGAATGCGCTGCCCGGCTCCAGGAACAAACCGGATGCGACATAATCGGCACAATTGGCCGTAAAATTATAGCCTATAAGCAAAACCCGGATAAAGCGGCAATCCAGCTGCCGGATGGCAAGCTATGACAACCCCGTCCCGTATCGGGGTTTTGGGTGGCAGCTTCGACCCTCCCCATATCGGGCATGGGAGCCTGGCGTCTCTTGCCATAACTGCCGCAAACCTTGAGAAAGTTGTGATGGTGCCTTCAGGCGACCATCCGTTCAAGCTGCATTTGGGGCAAACAAAACGCCAACGCTTTGAAATGTGCGAGCTGTTCGCATCGCTGAGGACAGGAATAGAGGTTTCGGCAATTGAGGTGGAAAAGCAAGGGGTTTGCTATACATGCGACACCCTCCTCGAGTTGCAACAGATATATGGCCCCAGGCTCTGTTTTGTCGCCGGTTCGGATTTGCTTTTTGAGTTGTCCGCTTGGAAAAGCCCAGAGCTGGTCTTTGGGCGGGCAGATTTTATTGTTTTCGCCAGGGAGGGGCAAAAAAACTGGCGGGATGGCGCCATTGCCGCAACCCAGATGCTTCAAAACGAGTTTAATGCGAACATCGAGCTCGTATTTGAGAATGTGCCCCAGATGGTTTCATCGAGCCAAATCCGGGAGGATGTCCATAAATGGAGCCATCTATTGGATTTAGAGGTGTATGAATACATCGTAAAAAACAGGATGTACGAAATCGGCTAGACACAAGGATTATTATGGAAAACCAACGATTCGGCGCTAATGCGCTGGGCTACGAACAGATAAACAAGAAACTAAAAGAGAGCTTGGAGAGCGAGCGGCTCCAGCATAGCTTTGGCACGGCAGACACTGCGAGGATGTATGCAAAACAGCTAGGTTTTGACGAAGAGCAGGCTTACCTTGCAGGCATTTTGCATGACTGCGCAAAGCGTTTGCCAGCCAAAAGCATGGCTGAGCTTGCAGCTGGCAGCGGCATGGAAGTCGACGAAATCCAGTTGCAAAACCCGTCATTGCTCCACAGCCATGCGGGCGCGGTTCTTGCCAAAAGCGAGTATGGGGTTGATGATGAGCAAATACTAATGGCGATAAAATACCATACGACAGGCAGGGCGGGCATGGGGCTTTTGGAGAAAATTATTTTTCTCGCTGACTTGACAGAGCCAGTCAGGGATTTTGAGGATGTTGAGGAGATCAGGGAAATGGCAGCTGTTGATTTTGACAGGGCTGTGTTGATGGCCCTCGACGCGTCCATTGCCAGTGTCATCAAAAAAGGCGGCCTGTTGCACCCTCATTCAATAGAGGCGCGCGATTATATAGCCAGCCAAATGGACGCGGCGACATGATAGCCGCATTCTCAAGGATATCATTAAGTTTTGGATCCCAAACTCTTTTTGAGGGGGTTTCTGCAACCGTCCAAGAGGGCGCGAAAATCGGGCTTGTAGGCGCAAACGGATCCGGAAAATCTACTCTTTTGAAAATCATCGCCGGACATTCGGAGGCCGACAGCGGGACGGTCTCTTTTGCAGAGGGGGCAAAGCCCGCATTGCTCCAACAAGAATCTGCCGACTCTGGCAAAACCGTTTTTGAAGAGGCTTTGGATGCGTTTTCTGCCCTTCTCGAGGAAGAAAAGGCGCTGGAGCGCTTGTCCCTGGCTATGCAAACGGAAACCGGGGAAGAAGAGCTGGGGCGCTTGGCAGCATCCTACACCAGGCGTTTTGACGCCTTTAGTGAAAATAAAGGCTTGTATTTCAGGTCCTTTGCCGAAGGGGTGCTCAAAGGGTTGGGGTTTGGCGCCGAGCTGCAGCAAAGAAGCTCCTCGCAACTGAGCTCAGGCCAGCGGATGAGGCTCTCCCTGGCAAAAATCTTGATGTCAGAGCCAGGCTTGATGCTCCTTGACGAGCCAACCAACTACTTGGACATACAAGCGTCTGCTTGGCTGGAGAGTTTTTTGTCTACATACAAAAAAGCGTTTATTGTGGTGTCCCATGACCGGTATTTCCTTGACAAAGCCGCAAGCGAAATATGGGATTTGGAAAACAAGTCCCTAGCTGTCTACAAATGTGGATACTCAAGTTATATCAGCCAAAAAAGAGAGCGGGAGGAGGCGGCTGGGAAAAAGAGGATGATTGCCAATGCCCAAGCAGAAAAAGAGCTTGAAATCATTGCCAGGCTGAAATCTTTCAACAGGGAAAAGTCAGTCAAGCAAGCCAGGAGCCGAGAAAAAAAGCTGGCCAAAATCCAAGTTGACGAGATTCCTTTAAAACCCCATTCTGCCCAGATCAATTTTGAGGCAAAGAGGTCTACAGCGAAGCTTGCATTGGACTGTGAGGAGCTTTGGGTCGGATATGGCGGCAAAGCAGTGGCAGGTCCATTCAATTTCCAGATGTTGCCTTCCGACAGGATCGGTTTTGCTGCAGGAAACGCCGAAGGCAAGAGCACTTTTTTGAAAACTATTGCCGGTATGCTTGCGCCTGTTTCCGGCAGCTTTGAGTTGGGCAGAGGCGTCAACCCGGTTTACTTAAGCCACGAATGGGAAGGGATGGACCCCTCGAACACCCTGCTTGGGGAGCTTTCCAAAAAAAGCGGCCAAGACACCAGCATCCTAAGAAACCTGCTTGCGGGAATGCTCTTTCGGGGCGAGCAGGTATACAAGCTGGTAGGCGACTTGTCAGGGGGGGAGAGGGCAAGGATGGCGCTGGCCCTTGCCATGCTTCAAGACGCGAACCTGCTGTTGCTAGACGAGCCGACCAACCACTTGGATATACAGTCGAAAGAGGCTTTTGAGGAGGCTTTGCTTGGATACAATGGCGCTGTGATTGTAGCGAGCCACGATAGGTACTTGCTTCGGGCTATTTCAAAACGATCTTTGTTTATTGAAGATTCAAAGCCTGTCATCTTCGAGGACGGGTATGACGCTGCCCTGGTTTCTTTGGAGCAGATGCGCCAGATAAAGGCGCCTGAAGGCCAAGGGAAGGAGGCGCAGAGCGCAAAGCGTCAGCCAAGCAAGCCGGCAGCCAGCAAAAATGCCATCCGCAAAGCAGAGTTGAGGCTTGGCGCGATTGAAGAGGAGATAGGCGGGTTGCAGGGGAAGATAAGCGAAATCGAGGAAGAGATGCTGCAAGCAGTTTTTTTTGTTGACAACAGCCAGGCTTTGGCAAAGCTCGATTTTATCGAGGAGTCAAAAAAAATAATTGCCGAGCTAGAGGACGAGTGGATCGAGTGCGCCCACTTTCTGGAGTCAGCGCTCGGCGAATAGGAGCTGGATATCCAATTCAACAAGGCTGTGCGCTTTCACAACCAGGCTTGCAATCTCCTTGTAAGCCTCCCTCATTTCGATGATGGACTCGAGCGCCTCCTCGTCTTCTATGCTCAAATCGGGCTCATCATCTTCCCCAAAATACAGCCCGAATCCTGGCAGCCTGGCTTTTTCCTCTTCATAGCCCTCTCCAAAATATTCTTCCAAAAAAGCCTCGCCATCACTATTAGTTGTGATGGCATCAAAGTCGATCCTGGTTTCCGCCTCCCCGGTAAAATCAACGGCGAGGGTGTAGAAAACCTCTTCATTGGCTTCGCTTGCCACTACTTTTGAGTATGTCCCCGCTAGCCCAATAGCTCTTTGCCCGTCAATGCCGTGGGGCAGCCTGGGCATGATCGTGTCCAAGAGCGCCATATAGTCTGTATAGCAAGCGAAAGCCGCAGCCTGCGCGTCGTCAGTCAAGGTGTTTTTTTGGTTTTGGATAAGCATGCTGTAGAGGTGGCGGCGCTCCGACTCTGATATCAGCGTCCTTGTCGCAAGCTCATTTGCTTCTTCGTCCTTTATCTCTGCTATGAATTGCCCGTCTATGTCAAAATAGGCAAAGAAGACTGAATTTATAATCCCATTTTTCACAGTCACCTGCATTGCAAAACCTAATCCCTCCGGATTTAAGTGCTGGGAATATGCGATGTATATTCCGTCGGCATATTTGTTGGCCAGCTCCCCTACGACAATGTTGCCCTCTTCATCGGTTTGCAGGCTTTGCTGGCAACCAGGCAAAAAGGCAAGTATCGCAACTAAAACCAGCATTGCGGCGATTTTTGTGCTATTTTTGGGGTTGCAGATTTTTGGCTGCTTTTTGCAGTGGCTCATCAAACCCTCCTTGTCCATGTGCCTATCCTTGTTGTATAATGTGCCCATGGCAGTGTTCGCCTGTTGAACTGAATTCTATTTGGAGGACAAAATGTCCAATTATTTGTTTGAGACCTCAGGGGTTTGCTCCCAAGCCATAAGCTTCTCGATCCAAGGCGACTCGATAGCGAATATCCAGATTCTTGGCGGTTGCAACGGAAACCTGAAAGCAGTGTCGAGGCTTGTAGAGTCCATGCCCGCATCAAAAGCCGTTTCAATAATGAAAGGGATAACATGCGGCGACAAGGCGACTTCATGCCCTGACCAGCTGGCGAACGCAATAGAGCTTGCAATCCGCGCAGAAAAAACCAAAGCGCTAAAAAATAGTGTCTTTGATGTTTGAATACATCACGATGGATGTCTCTGTGGTGCCGAAAGCCTGGATTTTTTCTATGAGCAAAGCCAAATGCTCTGTGTCTTCCACAAAGGCTTTGATAATAAGGGAATACTGGCCCGTTACATAGTAAAATTCGCTGATCCCCTCGGTGACTTGGGCAAACTCGACAAAATCATTGTAGTTGCTAGCTGGAATATCCAGGTTAATATACACTGTAATTTCAAGGCCCAGCTTTTTCTCATTAATTATGGCCCTATAGCCGGTGATTGTGCCGTTTGCCTCGAGGCGCCTGACTCTTTCGGCGACTGCTGGCGCTGACAGTTTCAACTCTGATGCCAAATCCTTCATTGTGATCCTGCCGTTCATGCCCAGCTTCTTTAGGATCATTTTGTCAATCTCATCCAATATTTTGCACCATTGGCGCAGGAGCCCCCGCTCCCTAAGCAGAGGGGAATGCGCCGCCTCCTTATTGGGGTGTAGTGTTAAATTAATGCCTGGACCGCTTGCGCCAAAGCTGATGGCCGCTTAAGATAAAACAGCTTTGCCTATGCTGCCAGGTTTTGTTTGCCCCAAGAGCCAGCATTGCGCGCGCAGCAATTCCAGTGCCCTCAAAGTCCGCATGATGCAGTGGCATCAATAGCAGCCGACTATGTATCGCAAGCAAACCATAGGCCGCCTCTTCCCAGGCAGGCAAGTTGGCGGCATCGATTTTGGGCAAATCCATAAATATATGGTTTAATTATACCATACTGCATGGCTTATAAAGCCAGGCTGGCCAACTTTGCTGCTTGTAGCTTTCTTTCACAAATATGCCAATTCTTAGAAAATAGCTTGCCCATATTTTAATATCTTGGTAAAATGAATAGACATAAATAGTCACTTTTTGATATTTATGTTTATAATTTCACTATCGGATGGCATATGGAAGACTCGATTTTATTAGAAGATAACCAAGAGCTGCATGTTACATTATTTTCAAGTTTTTCAGTGAGGCTGGGCTCCTATGACATAGTCGACTATTTAGGGAGCTCAAAGAAAAAAGCCGAACTGCTGGCGTTCCTAGTATTAAACAAGGACAAGCCAATCCAAGCATTCGACCTTTATGATGTGCTATGGCCAAACGATGAGAACTCTAACCCTGAAAGCTCCCTTAAAACACTAATGAGCCGCTTGAGGGCGAACTTGGACGAGTTTGGCTTGAAAACAGCTATCGTCACCAAAAAGGGTTTCTACTCTTGGAACCCGAAGATACCATGCAATATCGATGTGTTTGAGTTTACCGCTTTGGCTGATGAACTCAAAGGCGCCAGCAACTTGACTGAGCAAAATGAGCAGAAATTCAAAAGGGCTATAGCTATATACACCGGTGATTTGCTCCCCAGCCTTGCCCTGTCCTCTTGGGTAGTGTCAAAGAGCATGTTATACCACAATTTGTACTTGGACATCCTATATTCCTATGCATCATTGCTCTCCTCCAACGACAGGCTTTCAGAGACTGTCCACTATTGCAAAATGGGCCTTGACATCGACCCAAACGATTACCGCTTGTCACTTGAGCTTATTGGGACGCTGATCAAACTCGGCAAGACCAGGGAAGCCCTCACCCAGTACAAGAAATCCGGCGCAGGCTCAAACGACTTGGGCATGCCCCCATTCGAGGAGATGGACAGCTACTACAAGAAGCTCATAAAAATCGACACACAAGCCTCCTTGGACATCGACTCTATTCTTGTAGACCTCTTTGAAGAGGAAGAAGGCGCGTATATCTGCGATTACGCCATATTCAAAGTGATTTACCAGATTAACATGCGGAATATGAAACGCTTGGGCACATCCATGTTCCTTGCCTTGATCACCATCGATTGCCAAGAAGCCGACTTGATGCTTGTAGACAAAGTGATGGAAATCCTGGCAGACACTTTGCGCGGCAGCTTGCGGCGAGGCGACACAATCGCCCGCTACAGCATAAACCAATTTGCCCTCCTCTTGCCCACTGTCAACCACCAGACAGGCCACAGGGTTCTCGAGAGGATCAAAAAGGACTTTTTCCAGCGTTGCGCATCAAGCCAAATCAGCATGAACTTCAAGCTAAGGCCTGTTGGATATTTGTTGTAGGCCAAGCAAGAAAAATGCAAAACAGAATTTCTAGCAAAAAAAACCAGCCCCGGTTGGCTTTTTTTGCGTTTGCCGGGTTTCTTGCCTAGTTGAAAAGATAATTTTTCATGCAATTCCACTTTCCATTTCTGGCATTTGCATTTAGAATAGCAGTAAAAATGCGGCGAACGCCTGCAAAGGAGATTCCACAATGGGCGCAACAGATTATTTCGAAAAGACATATGGAAAATACATGGCAAAACTACCGAGCAAAGACGCATATCTTGAGCGCATCGGGCTTGGCGGTGTGGAAATTCCGCTGACAAAGGAAGGCTTGGATCTGGTCCAGTTTAAACATCTTTGTTCCGTGCCATTTGAGAACCTAGACATTTTTGATTTTGGAAAGGACATTGATTTTGGCATTGAGGGGTTGTTCGAGAAAATTGTAGCCAGAAAGCGGGGAGGTTATTGCTTCGAGCTCAACGCCCTCTATACAGCCCTTCTCGAAGAAATTGGTTTTGAAGTCTATCCTATCGGTGTGCGGCTTGTGGTTGGGGGAGGAGGGTTTCTCCCGCCTATTAACCATAGGGGAGCGATTGTAGTCATTGGCGGCAAGAGGCATTTTGCTGATGTTGGTTGCGGAAGCGTGACCGCGGCGGGAGAGTCTGTTTGCATCGACGAGGATAGTGTGCAGATAATCAGGGGCTTTAATTTCAGGGTGGAGGACAGGGGCCGAGGGAATAAAGCGCTTATCTCTGTCTCTGATGAAGGCGAACGAGACATGTTCATTTTCAATCCGGAGCCATTCAATATTCTTGATTTTATCGCTGCAAACTCTTATATGTCCCGCACTGGCTTCAGGGCTAAGCGGATTGCCAATCTGCGCACTGAGTCAGGCAGCGTTTCGGTCGACGGGGATATCTTGAGAAGGTACATAAACGGGCAAAAGTCCGAGACTCCTTTAGAGTCTGCCCAAGAGGCATATAACGCTTTGACGGAAATCTTCGGAATGGAGATAAGCGAGCCCCTCTCTGAGTCTCCCTTCAGCCAGGCCTAGAATCGGCAATATCCAAAGAAGCCGCTTTTGCGGCTTCTTTGTCCTGCCATTTTTTTCACTAATGCTTCCAGTGGCTGCAAAACCATAATCAAAAAACAACTGGAAGGTCGGCATTCGCACAAGCGCCGCCAATCCCTTTCTCCAAGAGTTGTTTAATGGAAACTTGGGCATAGTTTCTATATAAAGCACTTTTTTGCAGCCAGCCAATATTTTGTGTATTGATTTTGCAGCCAATATATAATATCCCGATGCTGCCATTTTTGATAATGAATTAAACCAGAGCATATCCTGCATGTGCGTAGGGGATGCTTGTCGGAGCATTTAATATTGTGCCCAAAAATAATATATGGCATAGAAAAACCGGGCAAAGGCTATTGCATAAATCCGATAACTTTTGTATGATATAAAAAACAAAAAATGAGAGGTCATTTATGGCAATAAATAAGGAAATGTCAATTACAGATTGTGTGAGCCAGTTTCCAGAGACAGCAAGGATATTTATGATGTTTGGCATGGGGTGTGTTGGCTGTGCCGCAGCTACCTATGAATCTATAGAGCAAGGCGCGACAGTGCATGAATTGGATGTCGACATTCTGGTTGATGCCTTGAACGCTATTGTGGCATAGGCCGCAAAAAGATATTAAGCAACAAGCAAGGGGATGCCGCCAGGCATCCCCTTGCTTGTTGCTGCTTTGCGGCGCCCAACGCTCAATTTCAGCTGGTTATTGCAAGCCCGAAAAAAAAGATCAAAGCCCCGCATACGAGGCCTGCAGCCATGCCTTTGTTGCGGAAATTTGCTGACACTACGTCCCCTATCTCGAAAATGGATATGTAAACAAGCATGCCTGCGGATGCTGCCATAAGGGACGCGGACAAAAGCGAGCCGGCAAGGCTAAGGCCAAGGGCTCCAACAACAAGCCCGCCCATCATGGGGCTTGCGATGAGGCTTAGCAATATTAGGGATGTTTCCAGGTTATTCCCGGAGTTGGAATATGCGCCTCCAATAACCAAGCCGAAAGGGAAGCTGTGAAGGCCGGATGAAAGGCTGAACATTATAGCGAGCCTTGGGTTGGCCATGTATGCCACGTAAATAGCCGCCCCTTCTACAATGTTGTGGATTAAGAAAGCCAAGCTGGATATTACGCCGATGTGCTCCAATGCGGTGTGGCTGTCCCTGCCAAGCCCATGGTTGTGGGGCAATGCCCAGTCCATGGCCTTAAGGAGCGCTATGCCGGCAAGAAAGCTGAGGGCTATGTGCATCAATGAGCCGCAGCTGGTGAAAAACACGCTTGCGAGCTTGTATGATTCAGGCAGCAGCTCTGTAAAAGCCAGAGTCAGCATCGTGCTGAACGATAGCCCGAATGCGAATTCCAGCCTTGCGCCCAAGGTGTTTGACAGGTGGGCAGCCAAAACGCCCGCAAAAATGAAAAATCCGTTTAGGAAGCAGACGAGCAAGGCTCTAGTGTCCATAATTATTTCCCATTAAAAAATGATTATTTTCCGGTATGCATAAAATGTAGAAAACGGTTTCATATTGTGCAAATAGCTGGTTACACTAATGTTTCAAAACCGTTTCAAACAGAAATATTATATTAAAGCGTGTAATATAGTCAATTACTGTGATTATTTGACATTATTATTATAATGCCTTAAATAAATTGCTAAATTGCGACATTCTATTGTAAAATATATGTAGCGTGTAAACCCCAGATAAACGTGGAAAGGCATTTTATACATAATATGCAAAAGTTTAATCGTTTTTCAAATGCCTACTATGGGATAGTACTTTTTTTCCCGCGAAAATTATGTCAATTGCTCGCTTTGTGCATGGAAGGGCTTTTGATCTTCGTGCAAGACTGCATAAGCATGGCGGGAACCCTGATGGTAGTAATTATCGCTCTATTGCTGCCTGTTGGGGTGTATTTCGCGTTTCACACTGGTATTGACTTGGCAAGGGGCGTAGAGTTTTGGCAGGCTGCCAATATTGGCCTTACAATGGTTTTTTTCTGTTTCCCCCTTGCTTTGATGACTTTTGTCTTAATAGCCTCTCTTGTGAGCGAGCGAAAAGCCAAATAAGCTTTTGGGGCCTACTCTGTACTCTACTATATTCCCATTTTTGCGGGATGATGCCCCCTTATCCAAAAACAGCGGCAAAGGCTGCTGCTAGGCAGGGCAGGGGCTGTTCCTTCCTAACTTGCCTTCACCAAAGCCAATAATGTGCTGCCGGTTTCGATTCTTGTAGCCCGGTGTCTCTTCCACGAGTTTTTCAGACCATTTCTTGGGGCAGGCAGGCGGATGCAGGCATGAAGAGCAACACTATAAGCCAGAATCAAGCTATTTTTCATGTTTCAAATTATTCTGTGAAAATTGCATTCCACGCAAATATTATCGGTTGTGCGTCCAAGCCCGTGCTTTGGTTTTTGCTAAGTCCGCTGGAATCCCCAGCGGCTATTTTCTTGCCTTTGGGTTGCACAAGCCAGAATATGATGATGTTTTTTAAGATCAGCGCCAACATGTTCATCTGGATCCAGTGGATGAACAAAGCTGGCATAATTCTCTTGCTTGCCAATGCAGGCCGTTATGAGGATATGCTGCGTCAGGAGCAGCAAAACACTTTTTATCCTGCTGATTCGTATAGTTGCCCAAAATTTTTGTGCAGCCTGGGCGGGATGGCTGCCCGCTCTTCTATATGTCTTTATATCTAGGCTATTTCCAGATTAACATAGGGAAATAGCATCCTTGCCTTGAACTTGAAGAAAGGCAGGGATGGCAGCAAAGAGGAGGATCGCGAATTAAAAACCTGCCGCCAATTAAAAAACCTGCCGCCCTATGCAGAAGGCGGCAGGCCTTTATAGCAAATGAAAGCTAAACTATGCTGCTTAGCCCTCCGTCGATTGCAAGGAATTGCCCGTTCAGATAGTGGGCTCCTTCACTGGCGAGGAAAGCAAGTATTGGGGAGGCGTCCTCATAGGGGTCGCCCACATAGCCGACAGGCACAGCTTGCGCCAAGCCCGCAAGGGCAGCCCTGCCTTGGTCGCTTGTCAAGAACGAGTCAGCTTTTGTTACTGGCAAGAAACAGTTTGTGATTACGCCAAATGGGCCAAACTCCTTGGCGCACAGCCTGGTTAGCGCTATTATTGCGGCTTTTGCCATGCTGTAAGCAGTAAAGCCGACTGTCGCGCTCATTGCCGCCCCTGAAGCGCAAGTGATTATGCGCCCGTAGTTTTGCTCTTTGAAATATGGCATGCATTTTTGCACAAGCAGCATAGTGTAAATTGGCCCGCCATCAAAGTGCTCGAGCGCATTAGCCCTGTCAGTATCCATTGTATAGCGCTGGTCTCCAAGCCCGGCTTGCGCTATGCAGGCCAGGATGTCTATTCTCCCAAAATTGTCCGCGCAGGCTTTTACAATCTTGTCTAGATCCTCCTCATTAAGCACATCGCATTTCACAGGGATGATTTTCCCTGGAAACCCTCGCTCTTCAGCCGTCTTTGCAAGCTCCTCTAGATTCTCAAGCCGGCGGGCGGCAGCTATTACATCAGCGCCTTCCTCGGCAAAGCGCAGCGCAGCTCCATATCCTGCCCCAGAGCTTGCCCCGACTACAATAGCTTTTCTTCCGTCTAAAAGACCCATGTTCATTCTCCAATTCTAAAGTGTCGCTCAAAATATTGTATTGCTTGCTGTATAACTTAAATTATAAAAAATCCTGGGTATCCAGTCAAGAAATTTTAGGTATCTAAGAAAAAATAGAATCAAACTCTAATCTAACACCAGCCTTCCCATCGCCTGGAAATCTTTAATATGACTAAAGTTGCATTGCGCTTCCAGCAAAATGCTGCAAAACTCACAAGGTTTGATGCACACAACATTTCCTTTGCCTGCCTGTGGGCTGCTTGCTATGCGCGGCGCAGTGCAGTGGGAGAAAAATTGGGCACCTTCGCTGGCAATATTTCTCGTGTTTTGCCTAGCCAACCAAGGCATTGTGCCAGGCTTCGCTATAGGCCGCTAAAGCGCCATCGTGCGTGAAGCAGATGGTTATTGGCGTCATTCTGAAAAGCGGATTGATGAGATTATAGAATCGATAGCCTTCAAGTTTCCATCAGATATCGAATTGTCTTGGGCAAATATGAACACATATGCTCTTCTTTGTGTCTTCAGCGCGTATACAACGGCTTCTCTTGGCTCTGAACCCGTTGTTCCTGCCAAATGGATGCGCCTGTATTGCGCTTCCCCCCCCAAAGCTTCGTCTTCCGCTTCCGATAGGATTTGCGCCTCGTTGATGCCGACGACTTCGGGGAAAGCCAGAGCCGTGCCAACAGCCTCATTCAAGGAGATGAGCATATCCTCTATCACAGTCACATGTATAGACAACCCGTCAGTGGTATAGTATGCGCTTTTAGACTTTTCATGGATGCTGTCCCATCTGGATGATGTCCTATATTGGATTTCAGCGAGTTTGTTAGTGGCGTCATAGTTGCTGCAAGAGCACAAGGCGCAAAATGCTATAATAACAAGGCTGGCAGGTGCAATTCTTCTAATAGCAGGTCTGGCAGACAAATTCTCCATAAAACACTCCATTGTATATATAGATATTATAGCAAACAGCAGCACGAATGCAATGATACAGGGCTCGATGCCCTGCTGCAAAGACAAGTTTTCGTTTTTTTTAGGCGCCTGTTGGGCACACTAAACGCTATTTCCAAACAAGCAACTGTGTTATAATTCTCAAAGCAGCAAAATATAGAAAGAGAAAAAATCTCGACAAGGGGGCAAAATTGAGAATCCTCCTTTTAACCGGGATGCTAGCCAGCGGCAAAAGCATCGCCCTCAGGGTTCTCCAAGACCTGGGATATTATTGTATTGACAATCTCCCTCCAGCACTAATAAAGCCATTCATTGAAATTGCAAAAAACAGCACTCCCCAGATTGAAAATGTGGCAATAGTAGTTGATATGCGCGGAGAGGCTTTTTTCTCGTCTTTGAACGAATCCATTGAATTTCTGTCAAACGCAGGGGATTTCACTGTCTTTTTCTTTGATGCCAACGACGAAGTCTTGATCGGCCGATACAAGCTGCAGAGGCGCAAACACTTGCGTGCGGGCAGTGAGCGCATTGAGGAGACAATACTGCGGGAGAGGGCGTTCCTCGAGCCGCTAAAAGGTTTGGCTGATTATGTGATTGACACATCAGAAACTACAGACAAGCAGCTTACAGAAAAGCTCGTCACACTCCTCAGCGATCCCGGCCAGCTGTCTATAGAGTTGATATTTGTTTCCTTTGGCTTTAAATATGGCATACTGAGGGACGCTGATATAGTAATGGATGTGAGGTTTTTGCCAAACCCGTATTATGACGAGGATTTGCGGAATCTTAGCGGCACTGATGAGAAGGTTGCCGCCTTTGTGCTTAGTGACCAAAAAACGACAGACTTCCTCAGCCACTTCATGCCTATGCTTGAATTTTTAGTGCCCCACTTTGTCACGGAAGGCAAACGGCAGCTTGTGGTCGGAATCGGGTGCTCAGGCGGCAGGCACCGCTCTGTTGCTATCACAGAGTATGTCGCCACCAGCATGGACCACAGCAAAAACAAAATCCAAATCCGCCACAGGGATATATCCAAGGACAATTATGGTGATTAGCGAGCATCTTTCAGACAAAAAAATAGTGTTGATCGGTGGCGGCACAGGCAGCTCCGTCTTCCTGAAGAGCCTGAAACAGTACACAAAAAACATCACAGCAATCGTGGCTGTTTCCGATGACGGAGGCAGCACAGGCTTCATCCGGTCAAGATTTAACATTGTAGCGCCCGGGGACATACGCAACTGCATCGTCGCATTGGCCGACGAGGAGTCCCCCATCAAAGAGCTGATGGATGTGCGCTTCACTGAAGGCCCTTTCAAGAAACAGAGTTTTGGCAATATTATGCTGGCAGCAATGAACAAGGTGACTAACAACTTTCCTCTAGCAGTCAAGCATGTCAGCGAAGCGCTCGCCATAACAGGGAAAGTGCTTCCTGTAACCACAGAGAATGTGGTTTTGAAAGCGTTGGCCTCCACTGGCAAAACGATACGGGGCGAGTCCAGGATATCGGCTTATTGCGCCCGGAAAAATTGCCGTATCGAAATGGTGCGCCTGGTGCCTGAACATGCTATGGTATTCCCGGAATGCTTGCAAGCTGTCGGGGAGGCGGACATAATACTCCTTTGCCCAGGCAGCCTCTATACCTCTTTGATACCAAACCTGCTTGTGGGAGGCATGCAAGAAGCGCTGTCAGAAAGCAAAGCGAGCAAGTATTGGGTAATGAACATCATGACGCAAAATGGCGAGACTATCGGCTATTCCTTGGCAGAGCATGTGCGCGCCCTCAAAGCCCATGCCAAGGCTATTGATTTGTGTGATATCGCAGGGACAATTATTTACAATACCAACATACTGCCCTCCACAGCTCTACATATGTATAATCTTGAAGGCGCGCGCCAAGTCGCGATAGACTTGGATGACCCAATCTTGTCGGGATACAAGTGTGTTGGTGTTGACAGCGCAATCTCTGTTGACGGGGTTATAAGGCATGACCCCGATCCAGTTTGGCGGGCGATAATTGATATGGAAAACGGCGCCAGCTAGGGCAGTTTCCATGGGGGAGGCAGCTCATGGCATCCAGCGGATATTGCTGCATGCCAAATGGGCAGGGAGCAGCTCTCTTGCTATCTTTGCCTGTCGACAAGCCCTCTATTGGAAGGACAAAACGTAAACATACCTTAATAATAATAACTGCAACAGTAGCAACCGCTTTGGTTTTAGCCATGTTTAGTTATCCTGTTTGCCTGATGCTTAATATCGCAATGCGGCGGCGCAATCCAGCCGGCAGCTTGCAGCATTTGGGCTAGCAGAGATTTTAGGAATTTGAAAACAGCTCTTAGTTTCAAAAAAAGAGGCTAAAGAGCCTCCGCAAGCCCAAATGGTTTGCTTTTTTTATGCTTTTTGTGTATTTTTGTGAGACAAGCTATTGTTTATAGTATATCAAAATGATAGAATTTTTCCGGCAGTTAAGCCATATTTTTTATAGTTGGAGACAATTGTTTGAAAATTTTTGTTGTAAATTGCGGAAGCTCTTCTTTGAAATACCAGTTTATTGACACCGAAACGCGCGAGGTTCTCGCTTCCGGGTTGGCAGAGCGTATCGGGCCAAGTTCAACAGGCGAGTTTACCCACAAGCCATTGGGAAAAGAGCCAGTGGTGAAGCAAGTCACTATGTCAGAGCATTCTGTGGCAGTCAGCCTTGCCCTTGAGCACTTGGCAAACCCGGATTTTGGCGTTGTCTCATCCCTTGGCGATATCGACGCTATCGGCCACAGGGTTGTCCATGGGGGCGTGAATTACAGTGAAAGCGTGCTCATTGATGAGGCGGCAATTGATGTCATCAAGGGTAATATCCCTTTATCGCCCCTGCACAACCCGGCAAATTTGATGGGTATTGAAGCCTGCGCAAGGATACTGCCATCCCTGCCGCAAGTAGCTGTGTTTGACACAGCATTCCACCAGACTATGCCAGAGGTGGCGTATGTTTACCCGATACCTTACGAGTATTATGAAAAGCATAAATTGAGAAAATACGGTTTCCATGGCACTTCCCACAGGTATGTTGCAATGAGGGCTATTGACATGCTCCAAAAGGCAGGCATGCCTACATCCAGGATTATCACATGCCATTTGGGCAATGGATCCAGCTGCGCGGCAGTGCTCAACGGAAAATGCATCGACACCAGCATGGGCTTGACTCCTCTCGAAGGCCTTGCAATGGGCACTAGGAGCGGCTCTATTGATCCTGCTATTATCAAGTTCCTTTGCGAGACAGAAGGTTTGTCATTGGCTGAGGTCGATGAGATCTTGAATAAAAAATCTGGAATGTATGGCATCAGCAAAGGCCTCTCCAATGATTTTCGTGATTTGATAGCCGCAGCCGAAGGCGGGAATGCCTTGGCCCAGCTAGCCCTTGACATCTTTTTCTACCGGGTGCGGGCGGTAATCGGCTCATATGCCGCAGCGCTTGGCGGTGTTGACGCAATAGTCTTCACAGCCGGGGTAGGGGAGAACTCTTCTTTTGCAAGGGAAAAAATCCTTGAAGGAACAGGTTTTCTAGGTGTTGAGCTTGATTATGCCGCCAATAATAGCCAGTGCGGCGAATCTGATGTTTCCACCCCTGGGGCAAAGGCGAGAGTGCTTGTTGTCCCGACAAATGAGGAGTTGATGATCGCACTTGACACACAGCAGGTAGTAAATAATTCCAGCAAGTAACCGCAAGCCGGCAAGCTGCTTTTTGGCATATAATTGCCGGCTAAGAATTGTTTGCTTGACATGGCTTGCCTGCTGCTATATAATCGTATCGCGTGATTTGGAGCTGTTTTTTTATTGGCAGTTCCGGGGAGGATCTAAAATGGCAGTACCAAAGAAAAGACAATCAAGGTCTAGAAGAAACAAAAGGCGCGCTAATTTCAAGCTTGCCATGCCTGCAATAACCCCATGCCCGAGTTGCGGCGCAGCAAAGCTTTCCCATAGGGTTTGCCTAAGTTGCGGCACTTACAAAGGAGTCGCAGTATTTGAGGTCAAAAAGGATAAATAGCCGCTAAAAGCTGCGATGAGCGGCTTTTTTCTTATTTTTTGAAAAATGTCTGAAAGAAAGAGGTTTAGCATATGAGCATTTATCTTGATGTGTCCGGCGGCGATAATCCTCTCGAGGTTTTGAAAGGCGCATTGCTCGCCAAGAAAGAGGGCTTGTTGTCCGACATAGCCCTTATAGGGAATAAAGAAACAATTATCAAATCGCTTGAAGGCTTGCAAGCAAAAGCAGATGATTATGAAATTATTGATGCTCCAGAAGAGATCAGCATGGGGGAGGATCCTGCCAAGGCTGTGAGGAGCAAGAAAAACTCTGCCATTGTCGTAGGCTGTTCATTGATCAAAGGCAAAGACGATGCCGCTTTTTTGTCAGCTGGGAGCACAGGCGCGGTTTTGGCTGGCGCGCTGATGTATACAGGCCGCATCAAGGGGATCTTGCGTCCTGCAATGGGTGTAGCCCTCCCGGGCAAGAAACCTGTGCTGCTCATCGACAATGGCGCCAACGCTGATTGCAAAGCCGAGTATTTCCCCCAATTTGCTTATATGGGCACCGCATATGCAAAGAGCGTATTTGGAGTTGCGTCTCCGAGAATCGGCCTTCTCAACATAGGCGCTGAGGAAGGCAAGGGCAGCATGCTCGTCAAAGAAGCATACGAGCTATTAAAACCCAACCCTCTCTTTGTGGGGAATGTTGAGCCAAAAGAGCTGCTTGACGGTGTAGTGGATATAGCGGTCTGTGACGGGTTTACAGGCAATGCTGTGCTCAAGGCTATGGAAGGCGCGCTCAATTACGCCGCTGGTATTGTAAAAGCTACCCTCAAGTCGGGTGCGGCAGGAATGGCTGCAGGTTTGCTGGTTCAAGGCAAGCTGAAAAAAGCCTTCAGCGCTGTCTCAGACCAGGCAGTGGGCGCAGCCCCTTTCCTGGGTGTTGATGGCTGCGTGATGAAAGCCCATGGCGCAAGCGATTCAATGGCTATCAAGAGCGCTCTGTTCTTGGCTGATGCGTTTGCAAAAAACAAGGCAATATCCACAATAAAGGAATTATTGGCCGAATAGGCGGATTCCTTGGCGCAATAATCCCGACTATAGCCAACTTGGCGCATTGCCAGTTGTTTATTGTTGTGATAGAATCAAAAAACGAAGCACTACATATATTTTTCCAATGGAGGCTAGAATGATCTTAGATAGGATTAAGCAATTAGTTTCATCACAGTTAGGTATCGCTGAAGACGAGATCACTTTGGAGACAAGGTTTATTGACGATCTGGGGGCAGATTCCCTTGACGTGATGGAAATGGTGATGGCTTTTGAGCTTGAATTTGGAATTGAAGTTGATGAGACTGCCCTTGAGAGCATCAGGCAGGTTAAAGACGTTGTAGCATATTTCGAGGCGCTTCAGCCCTAGCGCATCCCAACTTGGCCCCACAGCAACGGGTTGCGGTTGGCAAGCAATAAACAGCCAAAATGCAGGAGGAACGATTGGATCGGCTTCAGGATAGAATAGGTTATTGTTTCAAAGATATGTCGTTATTGGAGACTTCTTTGACCCATAGCTCGGCAGTGAACGAGTTCAAGAAAGAGAGCAACCAGCGCCTTGAATTTTTGGGGGACGCTGTAATGCAATTGGCAGTCAGCTCTTTTATATTTTTAAATTTGCCGGAATTGGATGAAGGCGCGCTGTCAAAGACACGCTCCCTGATTGTTTGCGCTGATTCCCTTTTTATTGCTGCAAAAAAGATAGGGCTCCACGATTTTTTGATCTTGGGAAAAGGCGAGGAGATGAGCGGGGGGCGCAACAAAAAAAATATTGTCGCTGACGCTCTTGAAAGCTTGATTGGCGCGGTATTCCTTGATGGCGGATACGAGGCCGCAGAGAAATTTCTGCTTTCTGCGCTGTCTGATGTGATAAGGATGGCCCTGGCTGGAGAGTTGACATACGACTACAAGACAACGCTCCAAGAGCTGGCCCAGTCCCTTGATGTCGGCAAGCTGAGTTACGAGTTGCTGGGGGTTAACGGGCCTGAGCACGACCAGGTTTTCTGTTCAAGGGCTGTGCTCGGAAAAAGGGTTTTCGGCGAAGCAAATGGGCATAGCCGCAAGCAGTCTGAGCAAAATGCGGCCGAGAACGCTTTGAAAGAGCTTGGAATATGGAGGGTAGGGCTATGAATGCTTAAGCGCGTAGAAATTTTAGGCTTCAAGTCGTTTGGGGCAAAAGTGGCAATTGATTTTGACAGCGAGGTGACTGCCATTGTGGGGCCCAATGGCTCCGGAAAATCCAACATCGTCGACGCGATTTGCTGGGCTCTCGGGGAACAGAAGGTAAAACCCTTGAGGGGCTCGAAGATGGAGGATGTGCTATATTCTGGATCCACTGGCAAACGCCCAGTGGGGCTCGCCCAAGTAAGCCTTTTTATCGATAACACCAACCGCATTCTAGATGTGGATCTTGACGAAGTTGTAGTCACCAGGAAACTCTACCGCTCCGGTGAAAGCGAGTACATAATAAATAAACGCCAGTGCAGGCTCAAGGACATCCTTGAGCTTTTTATGGATACAGGAATTGGCCGTGAAGGTTATTCAATTATCGGACAAGGCCAGATTGACTCCATTGTGATGGCGACACCGCTTGAGCGGCGCCGGATAATCGAGGAGGCTGTTGGCATCGTCAAGCACAAATCTAGGAAACGAGAGGCTGAAAAACGCTTGGATGCCACAAAGCTGAACATGGACAGGTTGTATGACATTGCAAGCGAAGTGGATATGCGGCTGCCATCCTTGTACGCCCAAGCCCAGGCTGCCCTTGAGCACCAAAGCTTGTCAAGCCAGCTTGCCAGTTGCGAAAGCAGGCTTCTTGCGTTCCAAATCCACGAATATGCGGCTAAGGAAGCTAGCCTAAAAGAGTCAATGTCAAAAGCTAACAGCCAGCTTGAAGCTTTTGATGCCCGCATTTCCTCAATCGAGGGAGAAATTGCTAACATTGCTCAAAAGTCAAAAGTGTTTGACACAGAGGAGTTGGCAATCAATGTAGAAATCCTTGGCATAGTGGAGCGCTCTAGCCGGATAGAAGCCAGGCTTGGTTTGCAAGCCGAGCGCATCAGCCAACTTAAAGACCGGACCAATGAGCTGCAGGACACAAAAATTGCTTTGGAAGCCCAGCTTGCCGAGTTCGCGAGCCAGCTTGGGCGCAGCCTGTCTGAGGAAGAGCTGGCCAAAGCCTCATTGGATAAAGCAAAAGCCGAGTTTGAGTATGCGTCTGGGCGCCATTCGAGGATCGAGCAGCTCAAGTCAGAGTACGACTTGGCCCACCATGAAATCTTGGCAGCCAGCCAAAAAATCGCCGCAGAAAAAGAAGACCTGTCGGCAAAGCATATGCATGCCTCATTGGCTGTCGCAGGCATTGAGGCAGACATTGCGCGCATTGAGACTGAGCTTTCAATGCTCCAAGGCAAACTCGTGCATGTGGTGGACAGCTCCTACAAAGAAGCGCAGGATTCCTTTGCCGCCCGCTCCTCCGAGCTTGGGCAAGCCCGCAAAGAGCTTGAGGACCGAAAAAGGACCCTGTCAACACTGGATGGCGCAATTTCCGATGCCATGTCCAAAATCAGCTATAACGCTTCCAGATATGACGCTTTGAAAGGCTATGAAGAATCCTTCGGGGCATACAAGAACGCAGTGCAAAAGATCGGCCAGGCAATGAAAAAAGACCCGTCACTGGCTATTGCAATCGCAGGGCCTGTCGGCGAGGTCATAAAGGTCAAGGACATATACAACACAGCAATATCAAGGGCGCTTGGCGCGTCTATTGAAAATATAATCGTCGACACAGAGCACACTGCAAAGAGGCTCATCAAGATGCTAAAGAAAAACAAATGGGGCAGAATCACTTTCTACCCTATGAACATAATAAGAGGCAGGGCATATGATTTTTCCCGATGTGCAGATATGCCCGGGTACATTGGCAGCGCTGCCGGGCTTGTTGAATGCGAGGCCAAGTACAGGCATATAGTTGATAGCCTTCTTGCCCGGACCTTGGTGGTGGACAACCTTGACAATGCCAACAATATCGCAAAACGGATGAACCACCAATTTAGGATCGCTACATTGGAAGGGGAGGTTTTGTTTCCAGGCGGGGCAATCGTAGGAGGGGCAAGCGCAGGGGTGGACACAGGCGCCTTGGCGCGCCGCTCGGAGATTGACAAGCTTTCCGGCATCCTGGCCAGCCAAAGGCTGGCCTACTCCAAAATGGCTGCCAAGAGGAGCGGGTTGGCGTTTGAATTGGAAGGCGCAGAATCATCGCTCCAATTGGCGATAGAGCGTGCCTCCCAGGCGCGCAGCGAATGTGACTCGCTGCAAGCAGCCTGCCAGGAGCAAACCTTCCAAGCCCAGCTGTCATTAGCGAGGCAAGCAGAGCTGGATAGTCAAATGGCTGCGCAAAAAGCCCAAAAGACTTCTCTAGAAACGCTCATGGAAGGCTACTTGTTTGCTATTGACACAGCTTCGAGGGCAGTTGCTCAAAACGAGGCAAAGCTTTCAGGATATAATTCCAGGCAAGCCCAGGGCGAAGATGCCATGGAAAGCCTGGATTTGAAAGGGAAAGCAGAAATAGCGCTGTTAAAAGCCCAAAGCCGCCTCGAGTCGGCGCAAAACGAGACCAAGCTATTATACAGCCAAATCTTCAAGGCAGAATCTGCGCTATCATCAGCGATTGCTTCCATAGCACAATTCGCCCAAGATATGGAGAAGCTCGAATATGGGGAGCAAGAAATGGCTAGCCAACTGGAAGTGGAGAAAGACCATTCAAGGGAAGTAGAAGGCAAACGCTCCAGGCTATTGGAATTAAAAGCAGGGCAGAGCGCGCTTTCCGCAAAGATGTCTGCAGACTTGGCAGATGAGAGCAAGAAGCGCACAGCACTGTCAGAGCGGATATACAAAATTGGCTCTGATATCAAAAATATCGCGTTTTCAAAGAGTTCTTGCGAAGAGTCGTTGATGTCGAATTATGCCCTCTCCTACGAGGGGTTGGTGCAATCAATCCAAGAGCAGGGCAAGATGGGAGAGTTTGAGGCTCTTGACCAAAAAAGCGAGTCGAAACGCGCAAAGTCCCTGCGTTCCCAAATCGCTGGCCTTGGGCTGGTCAACTTGGCGGCAGTAAGGGAGCATGAGGAGCTCCAGGCAAGAAAAGACGCGATGGATAAACAGCTTGATGATATGCGTGCTTCAATGGAAGATCTGGCACAAATAATCAAAGACTTGGCCGACGCGATGGCCAAAGCGTTCAGGGAAAACTTTGAGGCAATAAACCGGGAGTTCCAAGAAGCATTCACAAAAATGTTCAATGGCGGATCCGCATCCCTCATTCTGCAAGAAAGCGATGAGGGCATGCCCAAAGGCATAGAGATTATCGCAAAACCTGCCAAAACCAACATAAAAAACGTCGCCGCTCTCTCTGGCGGGGAAAAGGCCATGTGCGCTATTGCCCTGGTCATGGCGATTATCAAAATTAAGCCTGCGCCCTTTTGTTTGCTTGACGAGATTGACGCAGCCTTAGACGAATCAAATGTCGAACGGTTTTGCGATTATATCTGTGGGGCAAAGGGCAATAACCAGTTTTTGATAGTGACCCACAAGAGAAAAACAATAGAAGCCGCAAATGTGCTTTGCGGCGTGAGCATGGGGGCAGACGGCTCAAGCAGCTTAGTGAGCCTCAAGCTCTCTGATGTTGAAAGCAGAGGTTTTGCGTATGCCTGACAACAAAATGCAAGCAAGTTTTTTTAGGACAAAGCGGTCTTTGTCTGACAGGATCAAAGGGGTGTTTTCAGCCAGCATCGGCAACGAGCTGTATGACGAGCTTATCGAGGCGCTGGTCTTGTCTGACATCCCCTACCTGGTTGCTGAGGAGATAGTAGAAACTGCAAGAAAAAGCCTGGCGAAAAGCCAAGGCTCAGACGAGGAGGCTGTGAGGCAAGCTGTCGGCGAGGCAGCCTGCCAGCTGCTGGAGTCTGCAGGCCATTGGGAAGGCTTCCAAAAGCCGTCGATTATACTTGTGTGCGGTGTCAATGGCGCAGGCAAGACAACAACCATTGGAAAGCTCGCCAGCCTTTTCCTGGCGGAAGGACACAGCGTGCTCTTAGCTGCAGCCGATACATTTAGGGCTGCGGCAGGGGAGCAGCTGTCGATCTTGGCACAGAGGGCAGGCGCGCCCCTTGTGGGCAGCGCCCAAGGGCAAGATGCGGCAGGCGTTGTGTTTGACGCTATCGCTTCCGCAAAAGCGAGGAGCATTGATTATCTGATATGTGACACTGCCGGCCGCCAACACACAAACAAAAACCTGATGGCTGAGCTCAATAAAATATACCGGGTGGCAGAACGCAACAAAGAGGGCTACAACCTCTATGTGGCTATAGTGCTAGACGCCATGAGCGGGCAAAACTCCATTGCCCAGTTGGAGCTGTTTGGCAATTCCTTGCCAATCGACTCGATATTGCTGACGAAGATGGACGGGTCTGCAAAGGGCGGGGCTATCTTGGGAATGGCAAAGCCGTCAGGGCCCAAGGTGGCGTATATCGGCACAGGTGAGCGCTTGGAGGATTTGGAGCCATTTGACGCAAGGGTTTTCGTTAACGAAATTTTTTCGTAAAAAACAAAACGCCCAAGCAAGATCCAAAGGCGCAATGCGAACAAACCGTACATTGCGCCTTGATCTTTTTGGGGCGCGCATGCTGGAAAAAGATATATAGCATGGAAAAAATAGCTGTATGGAGCCTGTTTTTTTTGCTACATATGAATGTGTGGGTTGAAAAAAGCATTTTTTTCGTGGATACTGTGATTGTAAAGATTGATTCGCATAACAAACAAGGGAGGAAATATTATGTATAAAAACAAACCACACACAAGGATTAAAAACAACCCCTTGCGCACAATCGCGTTGTTGGCGCTAGCTGCCATCATTGCGTTGCCAGGGTCTGCATGCTCGCCGTCACGCTCAATGTCAAATCCGCCTGCAAGCTTTGGCGGTTTGGACACACGGGCATCTGCGTCGCTTACCTTTGGAGAAGATGTCCTCGGGGATGTGGGCTCAGGCGGGGAGCCAGCGCTGACCGAAGATGCGGTTGATTTGGCTCCCGGCAACAAAGTCCTTTCGCTAAAGGATTTTATGGTCCATGCCACTGCTACCCGCAAAGATTTTCTTTCACGCTTAGGGAAAGCTTTTGCGGAAGCCGGTGTCCAGACATCCTATGAAAACGAGATAATCCGTTTGGACACTTTGGAATTCGCAGACTTTTTTATGGTTTATTCTGCCTGGGATGATGGTCCCGAAGCAATCCTAGAGGCTTGGAAGACTATATTTGCTGCCAGCGGCACATGGACAATTGAAGTTGAGGTTAAGGAAAATGATGTCAAACATATGCTCTTGAGCCGCAATGGTATACCCACCGTAGAGTTTGTAGCCAAGTTTTTAGAGCCCACCCAATACTTCTACGGAATTTACCGCACTGTAGACTATAGGCTTGAAATTGACATCGCGCGGACAAGCTTCGGTTTCGCATGCCAAGTTTACGAGCCAGAAACTCCAGCATTGTACCGTTTTGCGTATGCCGATGATGGCAGCAATGACGGAAGCATAGGATACACATTTGACATCAGCCAGCAGCCTGCCGAGTTGACAGGCGATGAGGCTCTGACATTCGCAAGCCATTGGCCGGAGCTTGCTGGCCAGCAAGAAGCCACCTACATAACGGTCATTGGCCCAAGCATGTCAGTGAGCCAGTCAGGGGTTGCCAGCGAGTATCCAATAACCGCTACTGCTCCAATCCTAGACACAATAAACACAACAGACGGAAATATGCAGTCTGACAGCACAGCAACTACCCAAACTGCAAACCCCTATGCCCGCCTTTGGCATGGGTCTGAAGTGTTGGCATCGAATTGGAGCGAGCGGTTTGCTTTGGAGGAAGATGGATCCTTTATCTGGTGCGCTAATGAGATGGATGGCGCCTCAAGGGTGCGTTACCTGGCAGGGGAATGGGAAGTTGTAGGGGGAGAATTGGTGTTGGCTGTCCAAATGATGATTGGATGGGATGGCGGAGAAGTTGTGGAAAACAACGGGATCGCCCATTATGCCAGCTCCCAAGTAATCCTCAACCCGACACTTACGGCAATCCAAGTTGACGAGGTTTTAAGGGTGCCGATCAGCGAAATTTCCCATGATAGCGAGAGGGGGCTTGACACGGTCAAGATAAACGAACTCCAGTGCTGGGATTACTCCAGCCAAAGCGAGGATGCCCTGGTTGGCTTTTGGGAGGCATTTGTCGAGGCATTGTTCAATGAGATGGGCACGATGAATAAATCTGATGTGAATCTGCTTTTGGATTGATGCAAACCAAAGAAATATGTTTAGATTGCGTTCTTTTTTAACAAGCCAATGAAATTTTTTAAGCAGGCAGCCGGTCATATTGATTGGCTGCCTGTTTAGGAGATAAGATAATCTGCCTTCTATTGTATGAAAATTTTGATTGTTGCAAGCACAAGCCAAAGTCAAACTTGCGCATGGAATGCAAATGCAATGATTTCGAGAACATATTGAAAAAACAAACAAGCGGCATGTTTCTCATGAAGGCAAAAACGCAAGGGTTTGCATCCCTCCGTCGCTAGTTAATTTTTTAGTATTCGAATGCTGTTATCCTTTAGAATTTCCATTTTGGGCGCTCGCTGAGTATTCAAGTCGAAGGGCTTCAATCAATGCTGATTGCAAGGCGAAAAATCCGACATAAGCAGCCACGTAAAGAACACTGTGGATAGTGACTTCAAACGGGCCAATAGTGAAGAGCAGCTGCCCAAGAGCATTCCAGACGGATTTGTTATAGAGCGCATTGGCTAAGATAGCAAAAACACCAGATGTTATACTGAAGAGTATAATTTTGGTACTCTTTTTCATTTCAAAACTCCAATCGGCTTATTATTTGTTGCTCTCGGCCAATAATGGGGACGTATCTCGCGCCAGTCCATTTGGCAGGTTGGTTGCATTGCTCGAGAGATGCCTCATAGTTTGATAGAATTAATTGATGCCAAACTGGAAAAGTTTGCTTTTAGTTTGGCTTGTGAGGATAAGAGGGATGTTTAGTATCTCCTCAAAAGAACTGAAATAAATGACAATACAAACATTTGGCAAAATGTGCTCAAGCGCCTTTCGCAAACCTTCCACAGCCTCCGGCAATTATCAGCCCATCCGAATGATCTTTCAACAATCCATCTTTTGGGAAGGACAATGAACATATGGGCCTCGTTGCGCTTGACAACTTCGACAT
>Ga0082212_10001245_pt1 | contig 37473 bp, 26 predicted proteins | sample TergutNt197P3_FD_71548 | JGI IMG/M metagenome (GOLD analysis project Ga0082212, IMG submission 71548) | Neocapritermes taracua P3 segment gut microbial communities from Petit-Saut dam, French Guiana - Nt197 P3 | ecosystem: Host-associated > Arthropoda: Insects > Digestive system > Gut ...
TGCATAAAGGCCAAAAATCTCGTTCAAATCCCTAATTCTGTTCCCTAAATACATTTTTTTATAAAGGCTGTATATTCCTTTAACGCGCCCTTCTATTAAGGGCTTAGGCTTCATGTCGCTTAAACGCGCACTTATTTTATTAGTGACCGTTTCTATGACAAAGCCGCGCTCTTGACTGTGCCGCTTTAAATCCTCCTCAATTTCTCGGTAAGCGGGTTTATCGAGATACAAAAGAGACAGATTCTGCATTTCGTCTTTAATATGCGCTATGCCCAAACGATGCGCCAAGGATGCGTATATAGACATTGATTCGTGTGCTATTCGTATACATTTTTCAGAGCTGAACGCGTCTAAGGTTCGCATATTGTGAAGTCTGTCTGCGAGTTTTAATATTATCACGCGCTCGTCATTAGACATCGCAAATAATATTTTACGAATATTCTCGTTCTTTATTTCTTCCTCTAATGAACTCTTTAGCCTTTGTCCTTCGGGATTTTCGGGAAAGCTCATCTTGACCGTCTTAATTTTTGTTACCCCGTCTACTATATATGCTACATCGCTTCCGAATCGCTCGCGTAATTCTTCAAGAGAAATGTCTGTATCCTCAACAACGTCATGTAACAATGCGGCGACTATTGTATCTGTATCCATCGACAGCTCCAGTAAAATGAAAGCGACGGCAATCGGGTGGGAAATATACGGCTCGCCCGTTTTGCGAGTCTGTCCCTTATGCGCGGAATCTGCCAATTCATATGCTTCGAAAATCTTTTTTTCGTCATAATCCTTATCTGCCTTACGCAATTCACTCATTAAGGTTTCAATCGTGTACGTTTCCATGCTCCCCTCCCTTTCTTAATCTCATCAATACCGAGGATTTTTCCAAATCCTTCTTTCCTTCTGTTTTAATCGTTTTGATATAACCGGTTACCGGGTCAAATTCCACAAGTCCCCTTTCTTTAAAGACATCTATAATAACGCAAAGCATACAATAATTAACCCCCGCCGTAAAGCTTTTTTGGGAAACCTCATCAATGCAAAACGACGCCTTAATAATATCGTACACCTTCTTCATTTCCGAATCACCCGGAATTATGCGCGGATACAATTTTTCGTCTATTTCCTCGTTTCGCGTAAACTTTTCATATATACATTTTGCAGAAAAAAACCTCTCTTGTGCGGTAATACTTATTTCGGAAAGTCGCATATCTATAATTTTTGCATTTATACTCTTATTATCATTATATTCGTTCACATTAAGGTTTACCATTAAATCAACGGTATCGCCGACTTTATACCAAAAATCGGCATAACAACGACCAAAATCGAGAACCTTTATTTCACACCCGTTATAATCAACCGTAAAAGAAATGTACTTCCCTTCCTTTAAAGGTCGCTTATACTTGATTTTACAACGCGGAAGATAAAAAACGGGGACGGGGCTTTCTTCTCCAAACGGCTGTAACGCCTCTAACCGCTCTATATTCTCAATTGTAATTTCATCTGCGTCGGGCGACAAATCGGCGGTTATCTCCGCGGGCGGCATACTGTCGTGTGTTTCCTTTGCGTAAAGGAAAAGCTTTTCTTTAAAAGCGGATATGTTTTTATCTTCTACCGTAAGCCCGCCCGCACCGATATGCCCGCCGTATTTGACAAGCAAATCGCCACAGTAGGTTAACGCCGCATGAATCGAAAATCCTTTAACGCTTCGACAGCTCCCCTTTGCCGTAACCCCGTCGGTTGTGATAATTACGCAAGGCTTGCCGAAACGGGATACCATTCTTGAACAAATTATTCCTATAATCCCGTGATGCCAATTTGTACCCGTTAAAACGAGTACGCGTTCGTTTAATGCCTCGGGATAGTTATTAAGATAAGCTTCAATCTCGCCCGTTATAACGAGTTCTTCTTCACACCTTCTTTTGTTTAATAAATTTAGTTCTTCCGCCTTAGTCATAGCGAGTTCGTGATTCTCACAAAGAAAAAGTTCAACCGCTTTTCCGGGGTGCGAAAACCGCCCCGCCGCGTTTATCCTCGGACAAAGCACAAACGCGATTGACGACGAATCCATACCGTAGGTGTCCGAAAGCTTTTCATAAAGTCCCGTCGTTTTCATAAGACAATGCAGCCCTAAGTTTTCCGAACATTCTATATTTTGAAGCCCCAATGAAACAATATGCCTGTTTTCATCTTTTATGGGGACAATATCGGCAACCGTTCCTATTGCGGCGAGGTCGCCGTATTGTTCTATTACATCGAGTCCGCTCGTTCCTTCCAATGCAGAAATGAGCTTTAAGACAACGCCGCACCCCGCCAAATCTTTAAAAGGATATTCACAATCCTTTTGCTTGGGGTTTACAATTGCGTCGGCAATCGGCAATATGTCCGATACGGTATGGTGGTCGGTTATAATGAGCGATACGCCCTTTTCCTTGATTAATTGTGCTTCGGCAAAGGCGGTAACCCCATTGTCGACGGTTATAATTAACCCCGTTCCCTCGGAAATTATTTTCTCGATTGCGTTCACGTTTAATCCGTATCCCTCATCGCGGGAAGGAATATACCACTCCACTTCGCCGCCGAGCGCGCTTAAATAACTGTACAACATGACCGTAGCGGTTATTCCGTCACAATCATAATCGCCGTATACCGTGATTTTTTTGCCCTCGCTCAATGCTTCTTTTATTATTTCCACCGCCTTTGACATATCCTTCATCAAAAACGGGTCGTGAAGTCGGTCTGCGGAAAAGAAATCGTGTGCGGCGTCAACGCCGACAACACCTCGGACGGCAAGTATATTTTGTGCGAGCGACCCCAACCCCGCTATAACGGGGCTTATTGTCTCGGAATCGTTCAGCTCATTGTCGATTTTTTTAACCGTCCACTTTTTCATCATCTCTCCCTTTAATAATCTTTAATAATCCTTCATTTCCATATTTTCAAACGCCTCTTTTTTTGTGCGGAGCATTACGCGCGCCGTCTTATATCTCCCCAATCCTTCTACCGTCAAAAACTTAGCCGTATCCCCCTTACAAAGCCAAATGTTCGTTCCGCTTTCCTCGGGGTCAAAGCGAAGGGTCGGAACCTCTATGCGAAATATACCTTTTATGGTGCTGTTATCTCTTGTGTAAGAATATTTGCACAGTAGAAAATAGCTTTTAAAAAACGAACCTTTTTCCGACTTTACTCCCCACTCTGTTATTTGACAGGGGTATTTTTCGCCGAGAATCGTCGTGTTTGAATCCAGATAATTCCATTTATTTGTATCGAGCTTAAACTTTGCGTTAATTGCTATAACCGCCAATACAGAAGCGGCAAAGCCGTATATTTGGTTAAGCGCGAGGGTCAATAATAACCCAAACAAGAAAAAAAGCGTAAACGACCATACGAGCCTCTTCTCCGCCGTTACCGGGAACAAAGCGTTGTCTTCTAATTGGAAAACGTAGGTATTGTTTAATTCGTATTCTAAATTAATTGCATTAACGTGTTTTTTTGATTTTGTTTTTTTGCCGTTGCCTAAACCCGCCGCTATTTTTCTTGTAAATGTGTATAAGAGCATTAACGCGGTACCCGACATGAAGGTTATAAGAATTTCATCAAACACAATTCCGTTTATGAATATATTCATAACTATTATCAACGAAAGCGTCACAAAGAATAAAAATATTCTTAACTTTAAATATTTCATACCCTCCCCCTCTCCTTATTTATTCAATAATGATTTCTTAATTCATGCCGCGAAATTTTAGACAATCGTTTAACTAAAACAATTAACACAATAATTAAAAGAATATCCGCAAATAACCAAGCTAACGGATTGGCGAAGCATACCGCGTTGAACCCGAAAAACGGAACCAACATAAAAGCGACGCCCCCTCGCGCAAGAAGCTCGCTCACCCCCGCGAATACCGTAACCCGACTATAGCCCAAGCCTTGTACCGAATTTCTGACGATAAATAGTATTCCGAGCAACCAATATAAAGAGCCGTTCACCAACTGGAACCGTTTTATATACCCCATAGCTTCTTTAATACTCTCCGCGTCGGTACCGCTCGTTTCGCCCGAGCCTATAATAAAGAACGCCAAGACCCGCCCCATAAATATGATGAAAAGCCCCGCGCAAACACTGTACACTAATACGGTAATCATGCTTAAAAAAATCCCTTTTTTTATTCGATGAAGCTTTGCCGCGCCGAGATTCTGCGCGCAATATGTCGCCATTGTTATACCGAGAGCTTCCATTGGTTGCATTATTAATATTTGAATCCTCGCCGCCGTCCCGATTGCGGAAACGACGACCGGGCCAAAGCCGTTTACCGCGCTTTGAATTATAACGCTCCCTACTGCGGTTATCGAGAATTGTAACGCCATCGGAACGCCGTTTTTTATCAACTCGGCACAGCGTTTTCTGCAAAACCTAAGCTCTTCTTTTTTAAACGCCAAAACCGGATGGTTCTTCTTTATGTGGAACAAACACACAACGCTCGAAAGGCTTACCGAGGCAACCGTTGCCCAAGCCGCCCCCGCCGTCCCCCATTTGAACGCGGCGATAAACAATACGTCTAAGAGAACATTAATAAAACCGCCTATTGCCAAAAAATAAAGCGGAGTCCTCGAATCGCCTAATGCTCTGAGTATCGCCACCATAATCTGATACGACATTATTGCGGAAATACCGCCGAACAATACGATTATATAACGATAAGCGGCGTCAATCGTTTGAGGCGGCGTCTGCATAACGAGAAGCAGTTGTTTGATAAAAACGACCGTTATGACGGTAAGCGCGATTGAGAATATTCCGCTTAAATAAAAAGCATTTACGGCGCGCTTTCTCATTTCCGAAACATTTCCCGCGCCGAACGACTTTGATACAGGTATTGAAAACCCGGTGGTTAGACCGATAACAAAGCCTATCACAAGAAAATGCAGAGAGCCGGTGGACAATACCGCCCCCATTTCATCAAGCCCCACAAATTTGCGTATTATAAACGCATCGGCGAGATTATAAATTTGTTGCAAAAGACTCCCTAAAAAAATAGGGACGCAAAATCTTATAATTATGGGGAAGGGTTTACCCTTTGTCATATCGCGTATCATAATTGGGTATTTTACCACGTTTTCATATAAATGTCAAGCGGGACAAAGCTTTCTAAAAATTTTTTGAAAAATTTTCTAAAAAACGCTTGACAAATTTTAGAAATCGTTATATAATCATTCATTATTGTCAATATGGGGTCGTATGCACTAATTTTCGTTAAAATTAGTCAAAAAGCCCGTTTATTCGCCGGGTAAAACGATTAAGAACAGTAGGAATAATGAAACAATATTAAACGGAAGGAAAAAGCATATGGTTAATGTTAAACCGGTACAATTGGGAAGAACCGAACGAATGAGCTTTTCGAGGATTAACGAGGTGCTTAACGTGCCTAATCTCATCGAGGTTCAAAAAAACTCGTACAAATGGTTTCTTGAAGAGGCTATAAAAGAAGTTTTCGCGGATGTTTCCCCTATAACCGACTCAAACGGAAAATTGTCCTTGAGCTTTATCGACTACCGGATTGACGATAAACCCAAGTACACCATAGCCGAATGCAAGGAGCGCGACGTTACTTACGCCGCGCCGCTTAAGGTTCGTGTACATCTGCGTAATGAAGAGACGGGCGATGTAATAGAAAACGAAATATTCATGGGTGATTTCCCGCTCATGACCGACTCGGGAACATTTGTCATAAACGGAGCGGAGAGGGTTATTGTATCGCAGCTTGTGCGTTCTCCCGGTGTTTATTTCGGCTTTGATTACGATAAAACCGGCAAAAAGCTTTTTAAAGCGACTATAATCCCGAACAGAGGCGCGTGGCTTGAATACGAGATGGACTCGAACGATATATTCTATGTTCGCATTGATAAAAACAGAAAAATTCCCGCTACTGCGTTAATTCGCGCATTGGGGACGGGAACCGACGACGATATATTTGATTTATTCGGAGAAGACGAGCGACTTGTTCAGACAATAGCCCAAAAGGATACAACTAAAAACAGTGAGGAAGCTCTTTTAGAGGTTTACAAAAAACTGCGTCCGGGCGAACCGCCGACCGTTGAATCGGCACAGAATCATCTCGACACTTTATTCTTCGACGCAAAGAGATATGACCTTTCTCGATTCGGAAGGTACAAGTATAATAAAAAATTGGGTGTTGCGTCGCGTATCGCCGGACATAAAGCGGGGGTACCGGTTATAGTCAATCGTACCGGCGAGCTTCTTGTCGAGGCGGGCGATGTAATTACACAGGATAAAGCCGTCGAAATTGAACAATCGGGTATTAAAGAGGTAATTCTTGATGTAGACGGAAATCTCGTTAAGGTCGTCGGAAACGGAATGGTTGACATTAAGCCGTACCTCCCCGCGAGCATTAATCCCGAGGATTACGGTTTAAGAGAAAAGGTTTCGTTTGACGTTTTATGGGGGATTCTCGAAAACGCAGATACCGAGGAAGAAATTATAGAGGGGTTGCGTTCAAAAGCAGACAGCCTTATTTCTAAACATATCACCCTTGACGACATAAACGCGTCGGTGAGTTATTTTTGCAACCTGAGCGAGGGTGTAGGGGTACACGATGATATTGACCATTTGGGCAACCGCAGAATACGCTCGGTCGGCGAGCTTTTGCAAAACCAATTCCGAATCGGTTTTGCGCGCATGGAACGCGTTATAAAAGAAAGAATGGGGCTACAGGTTCAGGACGTCGATAATAAAGTCACCCCAAACTCGCTTATAAATATCCGCCCCGTTGTGGCTTCTATTAAAGAGTTCTTCGGCTCATCGCCGCTTTCACAGTTTATGGACCAAAACAACCCTTTGGCGGAGCTTACTCATAAAAGAAGACTTTCGGCACTCGGCCCCGGGGGATTATCGCGTGAACGCGCGGGGTTCGAGGTGCGCGACGTGCATTACTCGCATTACGGCAGAATGTGTCCGATAGAAACGCCGGAAGGCCCTAATATAGGCTTGATTTCTTATTTAGCGTCATTTGCTAAGATTAATGAATACGGATTTATTGAAGCACCTTACAGAAAGGTTGATAAAAAGACGGGTGTTGTTCTTGACGAGGTGGTATACATGACCGCCGATGTTGAGGATATATATAAAATTGCACAGGCGAACGAGCCGCTCGACGACGAAGGAAGATTTACAAGAACGAGGGTTACCGGCAGATACAGAGACCAAATTTTAGAGGTTGACCGTAAAGATGTCGACTTTATGGATATTTCACCCAAAATGGTTGTTTCGGTCGCGACGGCTATGATTCCTTTCCTTGAAAACGATGACGCAAACCGCGCTCTTATGGGTGCTAATATGCAGAGACAGGCGGTTCCGCTCATGATTCCGGACGCGCCGATAATCGGCACGGGCATGGAGTATAAAGCGGCAATGGATTCGGGAGTAATCGTTACCGCGAAGCACAACGGTACCGTTACCGAGGTTACCGCCGATTCTATTACAATCACCGATTTTAAGAAACAAGAGCATAAATACGAGCTAATCAAATTTAAGCGTTCAAATCAGGGGACTTGTGTTAATCAACGTCCTATTGTCAATAAAGGCGACGCGGTTTCGGTTGACGATGTAATTGCAGACGGGCCCGCTACGCATAACGGAGAAATTTCTCTCGGAAAAAATGTGCTTGTCGGATTTATGACGTGGGAGGGTTACAATTACGAGGACGCAATTCTAATTAACGAAAAAATTGTTTATTCGGATATGTTTACCTCTATTCATATTGAGGAATATGAACTCGAGTGTCGCGATACAAAGTTGGGGCCGGAGGAGATTACGCGAGATATCCCGAATTTGAGCGAGGAAGCTTTAAAAGACCTTGATGAACGCGGCGTAATAAGAATAGGCGCAGAGGTTCAGTCGGGGGACATTATGGTGGGTAAGGTTACGCCCAAGGGTGAAACCGAGTTGACCGCAGAAGAGCGACTTTTACGCGCAATCTTCGGAGAGAAGGCGCGCGAGGTTCGCGACAATTCGCTTAAAGTCCCGCACGGTGAATCGGGGATAGTTGTTGATGTTAAGGTGTTTACGCGACAAAACTGTGAAGAGCTTCCCCCCGGTGTAAATATGGTGGTGCGTTGTTATGTTGCTCAAAAGCGCAAGGTGAGCGTCGGCGATAAAATGGCGGGACGTCACGGCAATAAGGGCGTCGTATCGCGGATTCTTCCGCAAGAGGATATGCCGTTTATGCCCGACGGAACACCGCTCGACATTGTATTAAACCCCCTCGGCGTTCCGAGTCGTATGAATATCGGACAAGTTTTTGAGGTTCATTTGGGGAGAGCGGCGAAGGAATTGGGCTGGAAAATCATGTCGCCCGTATTCGACGGCGCGGAAGAAAAAGATATACTCGATTGTCTCCGTGAAGCGGGGTTGCCCGACGACGCAAAAACCGAATTGACAGACGGTCGTACCGGCGAAAAATTCGACAGTCCCGTAACGGTCGGTTATATGTATTACCTTAAACTCCACCACCTTGTTGACGACAAAATCCACGCCCGTTCAACCGGCCCGTACTCACTCGTTACGCAACAGCCGTTGGGCGGTAAAGCACAGTTCGGCGGACAGCGTTTCGGAGAGATGGAGGTTTGGGCATTAGAGGCATACGGCGCGGCATACACGTTACAGGAAATTCTCACGGTTAAATCCGACGACATTGTCGGGCGTGTTAAGACGTATGAGGCGATTGTGAAAGGCGACCAGATTCCTAAGGCGGGTGTTCCGGAAAGCTTTAAGGTTCTTATAAAAGAATTACAGTCGTTGGGATTGAATATAAAAGTGCTTGACGAGAGCGAAAACGAAATTGACCTTAAACAAACCTTTGACGAGGAGGACGACGTCGGTATAGTCAACGCAGATGATTTCGATTATATTGCCGATGAAGCGGAGCTTGAAGAGGCGTATACGGTAGGCAACGTAGAGGACAGCGAGCTTTTCGGCGGCGAAGATGACGATGATGACGATGATGAGCTCGGCGAGGATTTGGGCGCGGAAGACATCTATAATGATGAAGAATAATGTCAATTGTCAATTAGGAACTGTTCCTTATCAATTGTCAAACTGTAAAAGAGGTGTATATGGCTACTGCATTTGATTCAATGAAAATCGGACTGGCTTCCCCGAAACAGATTCGCAATTGGAGCTACGGAGTTGTTGAACGCCCCGAAACTATAAATTATCGTACGCAAAAACCCGAAAAAGACGGGTTGTTTTGCGAACGGATTTTCGGGCCGCAGAAGGACTGGGAGTGTAACTGCGGTAAGTATAAAAGGATTCGTTTTAAGGGAAAGATATGCGAACGCTGTGGCGTTGAGGTTACCCGCAATAAGGTTCGCCGCGAAAGAATGGGGCATATTGAATTAGCCGCCCCCGTATCACACATTTGGTATTTTAAAGGAACTCCGTCAAGAATAGGACAGGTGCTTGATATTTCCCCGAAACGTCTTGAAGAAGTTTTATATTTCACCAAATATGTGGTTATTGATAAGGGCGAGACCTCGTTGGCAAAGGGTCAGCTTCTTTCTGAAAAAGAATACATGGACGCAAAAGAAAGATACAAAGAGGACAATGCTTTTTTTGCAAAAATGGGTGCCGAATCAATAAAAGAGCTACTTTCCGAATATGGGAGCAATCGCTTTGATTACTATATTTTAGAACACATTAAGGATTTTTCGGCGATTACCGGGCTTTCAAAAATGGAGATTGAGGACTATTTGGCAAAACGCAAGAGAATAGTCACCTTTTTCCCGGAGGGTATTACCGAGGAAGCGGGATATTCGCGACAGGAAGCGTCTTTTGCCGAGGGCGATATTATCCAACGCAGGGATTATGAAGATGTAATTGTTCCTTTAAATATTAAGCGCAGGAAAAACGGCTACAAAATAGTCGAAACCGTTACCGGCTCGGAATATATCGAAGAATTGTTCGAGCAAAACGATGAACACCAATTGGTACAAAAACACCCCCGCGAGGAATGGGTCAGCAATTTGGTTTGGGTATCGGAGGAGCTGAAGGAGCTTCTTCACAATACCTCACAGGGACAAAAAAAGCTTAAGCTTCTTAAAAGGCTCGATGTTATTGAGGCTTTCCGTAAAAGCGACGCTTGTCCCGAGTGGATGGCACTTGATGTTATTCCGGTTATTCCGCCGGATATTCGACCGATGGTATTACTTGACGGCGGTCGTTTTGCAACCTCGGACTTAAACGACCTTTACCGTCGCGTTATTAACAGGAATAACCGTCTTTATAAGATGATTGAGCTTCGCGCACCCGAAATAATAATACGCAACGAAAAGCGTATGCTCCAAGAAGCGGTTGACGCTTTAATTGATAACGGAAGACACGGGAGACCGGTTACAGGCCCGTCCAATCGTCCGTTAAAGTCGTTATCGGATATGCTCAAGGGGAAACAAGGGCGATTCCGTCAAAACCTTTTAGGAAAGCGCGTCGACTATTCGGGGCGTTCGGTTATCGTTGTCGGACCCGACCTCAAAATGGACCAGTGCGGACTGCCCAAGGAAATGGCAATTGAATTATTTAAGCCTTTTGTAATGCGGGAATTGGTTGACCGCGGATTATCTAACAATATAAAGAGTGCGCGGAAAATGGTTGAACGCGCAAAAGATGAGGTATGGGACGTTCTCGAGGAGGTTATTAAAGACCACCCCGTATTGCTCAACCGCGCCCCCACCTTGCACAGACTCGGGATTCAGGCGTTTTCACCCGTTCTTGTTGAAGGACGCGCACTTAAGCTGCATCCCTTGGTTTGTACCGCTTATAACGCCGACTTTGACGGCGACCAAATGGCTGTTCATCTTCCGCTTTCGAACGAAGCGCGACATGAAGCAAAATCGCTCATGCTCGCGGCAAAAAATCTGCTCAAGCCGTCTGACGGGCGACCGGTAGCGGTTCCGACACAGGATATGGTTCTCGGCTCGTACTACCTTACTCTTTCAAAGGACGGCGAAAAAGGCGAGGGCAAGGTATTCCGTGATTACAATGAAGCTTTAATGGCGTTCCAGGACGGGATTATATCGTTGCACGCTAAAATAAAGGTTCAGGTTAAGGTTAATGACGACGAAACCGGCAAATTGCTCAAAAGAGGGCTTATTGATACTACCGTCGGTAAGATTATTTTCAATGAATATATTCCGCAAGACCTCGGTTATATCGACAGAAGCGACCCAGCCAATGCTTTAGAGCTCGAAATAAACTTTAAAGTGGGTAAGAAACAGTTAGGGCAAATTATAGATAAATGTATAAAAATTCACGGGACAAAAAGAACGGCAAGGGTACTCGATAAAATAAAGGCATTAGGATTCAAATATTCCACAAAAGCGGCAATAACCGTTGCGGTCTGCGACGCGTCTATACCTCCGGCGAAAAAGGATATTCTCGCGACGGCGGACGAAAAGGTTGACGACATTAACGATTATTTTAACCAAGGTTTGATTTCCAACGAAGAGCGCAAGGATGCCATTCTGCAGATATGGAACGACGCCACAAACGATGTTTCCAACGCGCTAATAGACAACCTTGATGAATTTAACCCCATTTATATGATGGCGGACTCGGGTGCGAGGGGAAGCATTAACCAAATTAGACAGCTTGCGGGAATGAGGGGGCTTATTGCGAATACCTCGGGCGAAACAATTGAAATACCGATTCGCTCAAATTATCGTGAAGGATTAAACATTCTCGAATACTTTATCTCTTCTCGCGGCGCGAGAAAAGGATTGGCAGATACTGCGCTCAGAACCGCCGATTCGGGTTATTTGACCCGTCGTCTCGTTGATGTTTCACAGGAGGTTATAATAAGAGAAGAAGACTGTTCCACCAAAAACGGAATTGAAGTCTATGAAATACGCGAAGGAAAAGAGTTAATTGAGCCTCTTGAAGAAAGATTACTCGGCAGATATTTAGTCGACAGCGTCAGAGATAAAAAAGGAACAGTTATCGTACCGAACGACCGCCTTATCACAGATGAGGACGCAAAAAAGATAAAAAACGCGCTTATTGAAGCGGGGGTCGAGACGGTAAAAATCCGTTCGGTATTAACCTGTGAGGCGGAACAAGGTGTATGCGCCAAATGCTACGGTGCGTCCCTCGCAAACGGAAAGCCGATAAGCAAGGGTGAGGCGGTCGGAATTATTGCGGCACAGTCGATAGGCGAGCCGGGTACACAGCTCACCATGAGAACCTTCCAGGTTGGCGGTATCGTATCGGCAGATGATATAACACAGGGGCTTCCCCGTGTTGAAGAACTTTTCGAGAGTCGCCGACCCAAATCGAGCGCGATAATGACGGAGCTTAACGGCGAGGTTAAGCTTGAGGAAATAAAGAAAACCCGACACGTTACTGTAACCGATGATGAAGGCAATTCAAAGAGCTATGCGGCTCCGTTCGGATACCGCCTGAAGGTTGAGGAGGGGGAACGCGTAGAAGCGGGTGACCCGCTTACAGAAGGAAGCCTTAACCCGCACGATGTTCTCGCCGTAAAAGGAGAACAAGAGGTTCAAAATTATATCATAGCCGAGGTACAAAAGGTGTACCGTTTACAGGGCGTTGACATCAACGACAAGCATATTGAGGTAATAGTGCGACAAATGATGCGTAAGGTCAAGATTGACGACCCGGGCGACAGCTATTTGTTGCCTAACTCGAGCGTTGACAAAAGCCAAATTATCAGAATTAATGCCGAGCTTGACCAACGTAAGGCGAACGGTGAGGATATCGTGTATCCTACCTATACGCCCATGCTTTTGGGTATCACAAAAGCGTCGTTGGCAACCGACAGCTTCCTTTCCGCCGCATCGTTCCAGGAAACAACCCGCGTATTGACCGAAGCGGCAATTCACGGTAAGGTTGACCCGTTGATTGGGCTAAAGGAGAATGTCATTATCGGTAAGCTCATTCCCGCCGGTACGGGAATGACCTACGACGGCAGTTGACGGACAGTTGACAATTGACAGTTGACAGTTGACAGTATAATTAACCAAGCGAACGCCGCAGTGTGTCATCACTGCGGCGTTTATTTACTGTTCCTTAATGGTCATTTTTGACAAAATACCTCTACATTATACCTCGTAATACAGTAAAAGTCAACGATTTTCTTTAAGAAACCCTTTATTCGCTTGACTTTTATTGTGTTTTGGTATAATATTACTTAGTGTGCTTAATACTAAGTATACAAGTATTAAGTATACACGATTATAAAAAGAAAGGAGAAACAAATTGCCGACTTTAAACCAATTAGTCAGAAAAGGGCGAGAGGTATCCGAAAAGAAATCGAAATCGCCCGCGCTTCAAAAGGGTCTCAACACCTTGAAAAAAGCGACAACTGACCAGTCTTCACCGCAAAAGCGCGGAGTCTGTACCGCAGTAAGAACGCATACGCCGAAAAAGCCTAATTCCGCTATGAGAAAAATAGCGAGAGTGCGCTTATCGAACGGAATCGAAGTTACCGCTTACATTCCGGGAATCGGTCATAAGCTTCAAGAACACAGCGTTGTTCTTATCAGAGGCGGACGTGTTAAGGATTTACCCGGTGTGCGTTATCACATCGTAAGGGGTACTCTTGACGCACAAGGCGTTGACGGCAGGATGCAGTCGAGGTCAAAGTATGGGGCGAAACGCCCAAAAGCGGGAAAATAAAAAACGGTTGACAATTCTAAATTGTCGAGTAAGGTAAGTAAGCGAAAAACAACCGCATAAGCGGAGATATATATATTAGTATTTCTCTGCACAACGGTAAATTAATTGTACATTGACTATTGTCGATTGTACGTCGCCGAGTACCAATGAATTCAATCTTTTGAAGGAGGGAAGAAAAGTGCCGAGAAGAGGTAATGTACCAAAGCGTGAGGTTTTACCCGACCCAATGTACGGTTCGGAGCTGGTGACGAGACTCATCAACAACATCATGCTTGACGGCAAAAAGGGAGTCGCCCAAAAAATCGTTTACGGAGCTTTTGATATCGTAGGCGAGAAAACGGGCAAAGATTCACTTGAAATGTTTGAACAGGCGTTGGAGAATATTAAACCCCGCCTGGAGGTTAAAGCGCGCAGAGTGGGCGGCGCGACTTATCAAGTTCCGATGGACGTGAGCCAAGGCAGACAGAGGACGTTAGGACTCCGTTGGCTGACAATGTTCTCAAGAAAGCGCAGTGAAAAGACAATGCGGGAAAGACTCGCAAACGAAATTCTCGATGCGTTAAAGGGACAGGGCAGCGCCTGTAAAAAGCGGGACGATACACATAAAATGGCGGAGGCTAATAAAGCGTTCGCACATTTCAAATGGTAAATGGCTGCCGTAACAGCTAAGAGAGAGGTATCTCTTGAAAAAACCCGCAATATCGGAATAATGGCTCACATCGATGCGGGAAAAACAACCACCACAGAAAGAATATTGTTCTATACCGGTAAATCGTATAAAATCGGCGAAACACACGAGGGAACCGCCACAATGGACTGGATGGAACAAGAACAAGAGCGGGGAATTACAATAACCTCCGCCGCGACGACGGCGTTTTGGGCTGACCACAGAATCAATGTAATTGACACCCCGGGACACGTTGACTTCACCGTAGAGGTCGAGCGTTCGTTGAGGGTTCTCGACGGCTCGGTAACGGTATTTTGCGCTAAGGGCGGCGTCGAACCGCAAAGCGAAACGGTTTGGAGACAAGCCGATAAATATCAAGTTCCGCGTATGGCATATGTAAACAAAATGGATATTATGGGCGCGGATTTTTTCCGTGTCGTGGATATGATGAAGGACAGGCTTAAGACAAATCCCGTTCCGATTCAGCTTCCAATCGGCAAGGAAGAGGATTTTAAGGGCATGATTGACCTCGTGGAAATGAATGCCCGGATTTACGGCGGCGATAAAGAGGGTAAAACCTTTGAGGAATGTGAAATTCCCGACGATATGCGGGCAATTGCGGAGGAATACCGCAACAATTTGCTCGACGCCGTATGCGAACAGGACGACGACATCTTAAACAAATATCTCGAGGGCGAAGAGCTCACTGTTGATGAGATTAAGATGTGTATTCGAAAGGCTTGTATAGTGAATGATGTTGTGCCGGTGGTTTGCGGAACATCATATAAGAATAAGGGCGTTCAAAAGCTTCTCGACGCAATTGTCGATTATATGCCCGCTCCAACCGATGTTGAGGCAATTAAAGGCGTAAACCCCAAAAACGGAAAGGAAGATGAACGCGCCTCGTCCGACGACGAACCATTCGCGGCTTTGGCGTTTAAAATCGCCACCGACCCGTTTGTGGGTAAGCTTTGTTTCTTCCGCGCTTATTCGGGCAAAATCAAAACGGGCGACAGCGTTTATAACGCCTCTAAAGACAAAAAAGAGCGTTTCGGAAGAATACTTCAAATGCACGCTAATTCACGCGAGGATATTGAATACTGTTTCGCGGGGGATATAGCGGCGGCAATCGGCTTAAAAAACACATCTACGGGAGACACTCTTTGCGTGGAAAGTCACCCGATAGTGCTTGAATCTATGGAGTTTCCCGAGCCGGTAATTGACCTCGCTATTGAGCCTAAGACAAAAGCCGGACAGGAAAAGTTAGGCATTGCTTTAGCGCGATTAGCGGAGGAAGACCCGACATTTAAAACCTACACCAACTCCGAAACGGGACAGACTATCATAGCGGGAATGGGCGAGCTTCACTTGGATATCATTGTTGACCGACTTTTACGCGAATTTAAAGTCGAAGCAAACGTAGGTAAGCCACAGGTTGCGTATAAGGAAACAATCACGAACGCGGTTGAACAGGATACAAAATATGCGCGACAATCGGGCGGTAAAGGACAATTCGGACAGGTTAAAATTAAGGTTGAGCCTAACGAATCGGGTAAAGGCTACGAATTTGTCAATAAAATCGTCGGCGGCGCGATTCCCAAGGAGTACATTCCGGCGGTTGACGCGGGAATTAAGGGCGCGATGATGGCGGGCGTTTTAGCGGGATATCCCGTGGTCGATGTAAAGGTAACCTTATACGACGGCTCATATCATGATGTTGACTCGTCGGAGATGGCGTTTAAAATTGCCGGCTCAATGGCGTTTAAAGACGCCTGTAAAAAAGCGGGGCCGATTTTGATGGAGCCGATTATGAAGGTAAGCGTTACGGTTCCCGAGGAATATATGGGCGATGTAATGGGCGACGTAAGCGCGCGGCGCGGAACAATTATCGGCATGGAGGACAGGAGCGGCGTTAAACAGATAAACGCAAATGTGCCTTTGTCTGAAATGTTCGGATATTCCAACGATTTGCGTTCTAAAACACAAGGTCGCGGACAATATGTAATGGAACCGAGCCACTATATTCAAGTTCCGAAGTCAATCGCGGAAACTATTCAAAAATAATTCAAAAAACACTTGAATTATTTAACAGAATCTGATACAATGTAATTTGTATTTAAGTAAATTAACAATTTGTTTATTTTTAGGAGGAAAAAATGGCTAAACAAAAATTTGAACGTACTAAACCCCACGTTAATATCGGTACAATCGGTCACGTTGACCACGGTAAAACGACATTAACGGCTGCGATTACTAAAACCCTCGCGATTTCGGGTAAAGCTAAATTTGAAGATTACGACCAAATTGACAGAGCTCCCGAAGAAAGAGAACGCGGTATTACGATTAACACGGCTCACGTTGAATACGAAACCGACGCTCGTCACTACGCGCACGTTGACTGCCCGGGACACGCCGACTATATCAAAAACATGATTACCGGCGCGGCACAAATGGACGGAGCTATTCTCGTTGTTGCCGGTACCGACGGCCCTATGGCTCAAACCAAAGAGCATATCCTGCTCGCTAAACAGGTTAATGTGCCTTCAATCGTTGTTTTCATCAACAAATGTGATGAGGTTGACGATGAGGAATTGCTCGAATTAGTAGACATGGATATACGTGAAATTCTTACAAAGAACGGTTTCCCCGGAGACGATACACCGATTATCCGCGGTTCGGCAAGAGATGCTTTGACGTCCTCGAGCCAAGACCTTGCCGCTCCCGAGTTCGCTTGTATTCACGAATTAATGAAAGCCGTTGACGAGTTTATACCGACCCCCGAGCGCAAATCCGACCTTCCGTTCATGATGTCGGTTGAAGCGGTTACAACTATTCCCGGACGCGGAACCGTTGTTACCGGTCGTGTGGAAAAGGGACAGCTTAACTTAAACGATAAGGTTGAAATAGTCGGACTTGCCGACGAGCCGCGTGAAACGGTTGTTACCGGTATCGAAATGTTCCACAAGCTCTTGGACACCGCCGAAGCCGGCGACAACATCGGCGCATTGCTCAGAGGTGTTGCGAGAACGGAAATCAGACGCGGACAGGTACTTTGTAAGCCCGGTTCAATCAAACCCGGAACAAAGTTCAAGGGACAGGTATACGTTCTTACTAAGGACGAGGGCGGACGTCATACGCCGTTCTTCACTAATTACAGACCGCAGTTCTTCTTCGGAACAACCGACGTTACCGGCGTCGTTACACTTGCGGAGGGCAAAGAAATGTGTATGCCCGGCGACCACGTAACGATTAACGTAGAACTGATTACACCTATTGCGATAGAAGAAGGTATGAGATTCGCGATTCGTGAAGGCGGTAAAACGGTAGGCTCGGGTTCTGTAACGGGAATCGGCTGATTTTATCAATTAAAAATTCCCTCTGTGTTTGACACGGGGGAATTTTTTTGTTATAATGTTTTTATGAAAAACAGTTCAGCTTTTAAAATAGCATATTGCGGTATAGTATGCGCCATGTCGACATTGATTATGTTTACCTCGGTTATACCCGCTATGACCTATATTATGCCCGCGCTCGCCGGTATAATCATATGGAGCGTAAGCGGACAAATTAATCGCGGGTGGGCTTTTTTAACATTTGCGGCGTCGGCTTTTTTAGTCTTATTTTTGACGCCGGAAATGGAGGCAAAGACATATTTTATAATGTTCTTCGGCTATTATCCTCTTATTCGGGCTACGCTTCACAAAATAAGCTTTATCCCCGCGCAAATATTAGCTAAGTTAATATTATTTAACGCGGCGGCGGTGAGCGGGTATCAAATTGTGATTCATATTTTCGGAATAACCGACGTTCTTAACGATTTGTCTGAATTTGGCGAAAACGCGGTATATGTATTTTGGGCTTTCGGTAATGTAGCTTTTTTTGCGTATGATTTTGCTCTAAAATACGTCTTTTATGCGTTTGACGCTTGGATTAAACCGGCTATTAATAAAAAAATAAAATAACACTTGAATTTGTCTTAAAATTGGTATATAATGTATATAAATTATTAAAACAAAAGGAGAACAAAATGAACATATTAATCGAAACGTCGGCGAGACACGTTCATCTTACACAAAAGAGCATCGACACATTATTTGGCGCGGGGTATCAGCTCACTAAGGTCAAAGACCTCTCTCAACCGGGACAATTCGCGTGTCAGGAGCGCGTAACAATTGTTGGGGAGAAAAACAAATTAGAGGGCGTTTCTATATTAGGCCCGGCGAGACCGGCTGACCAGGTTGAGATTTCCGCAACCGATGCGCGTTCTATCGGCGTAAAAGCACCGGTTAGAGAATCTGCCGATTTAGCGGGAAGCCCCGGCTGTACAATAATCGGGCCTAAGGGCGAAATTAAAATTTCCGAGGGTGTAATTGTTGCTAAGAGACACGCGCATCTTATTCCCGAAACCGCCGAAAAATGGGGAATAACAAACGGGCAGGTTGTGAACTTAAAAATTAATTCAAACGGAAGAAGCGCGGTTTTAGGCGACGTTGTTGCGCGAGTAAGAGCGGATTTTGCAAACGCCGTTCACATTGATACCGATGAATCAAATGCCGTTTCTGCGGCACCGGGAATGATGGGCGAGGTAGTGTTATAGTCGGTCGGCTTAATAACGGTTATCAAATTAATATAAAGAACTGTTCAATAAAACTGGGGGTATACGATTATGGCTAATCAAATAGAACACAGGTTTTGTCAGAGTTGCGCTATGCCTATGGGAATAACCGATGAACATTACGGAACCGAAACGGACGGAAAAAAGAGCGACGATTATTGTAGCTATTGTTATATGGACGGGAAATTTAAAAAGGAAATCACCTTAAACGAAATGCTTGATATCGCGGTGGGGTTTGCGGTCGATGATACAGTCACAGAGAATCAAGCGCGCAGAAGATTAGAAAAGCTTATGCCGACCTTAAAAAGATGGCAAAATAAGCAATAATGAATATATATCCTTATATTCATTAACCGCGCCCGTGGCGGAACTGGCAGACGCGCCGGATTTAGGTTCCGGTGGGAAACCGTGGAGGTTCAAGTCCTCTCGGGCGCAAGTTAAACAAGAGCCGAGGTGCGGCGGGCTTGCTCGACGGCAGTCGGCTTGACGACGGTAGGTTAAACAAGAGCGGAGGCGTCGGTGGCTCTGCCGCCGAACAGTCCGCTTGACGTCGGTAGGTTAAACAAGAGCGGAGGCGTCGGTGGCTCTGCCGCCGAACAGTCGGCTTGACGTCAATAGGTAAAACAAGAGCGGAGGCGTCGGTGGCTCTGCCGCCGAACAGTCCGCTTGACGTCAATAGGTAAAACAAGAGCGGAGGCGCAACAATTCAATTTTTATAATGAGGGCTATTATGAAGGAACTATGCTTAGAAACGAAAAATTTAACAAAAAGCTTTGGTAGATTTACGGCATTAGACGGGGTAAATCTGCAAATCGAAAAGGGCGAGGTTTTTGGATATATAGGACCGAACGGAGCGGGAAAAACGACGACAATCCGCACCCTTCTCGGAATTTTACAAGCGAGCTCGGGCGAGGCTTTTGTATTCGGAAAAGACGCATGGACAGACGCCGTGGAAATCCATAAACGATTGGCGTATGTTCCGGGCGATGTCAACCTATGGGGGAATCTCACGGGCGGCGAGGTTATAGATTTATTTGTAAGCCTGCGCGGGAAAAGCGACAAAGCGCGAAGGGAAAAGCTTTTAAAGGATTTTGACCTTGACCCGACAAAAAAATGTCGTACCTACTCAAAGGGTAACAGACAGAAGGTGGCGTTGGTTGCCGCTTTTGCATCTGATGCCGACCTTTTTATACTCGACGAGCCGACATCGGGGTTAGACCCGCTCATGGAACAAATTTTTCAGGAATATGTACTCGAACAAAAGAACAAAGGAAAAGGAATATTCCTCTCGAGTCATATATTGTCCGAGGTTGAGCGGCTTTGTGACCGCGTTGGTGTAATTATGAAGGGTAAGCTTATAAAAACCGGCACCCTCGACGAGTTGAAGCAAAGCGCGGCCGACTCCGACGGAAAGCTCCCCGATTCAATGGAAACGCTTTTCATGCGATATTATAGCAGTTCAGTTTAACCTACGCAGTGTCTATACTTGCCTAAAGCCAAACAAGAGATAAGACAAAAGGACGGGCTTTGCTCGTCCGAGGGGCGAATCTTGACGTCAGATTAAGGGAGTGATTTTTAACAATGAATAAAGGGAATTTTGACAATACGGGGCGTCTTGTCCGCTTTATGCTTAGGCGCGAGCGTTTAATCGCGACAATATGGATTATTATTCTCGTGTTGTTTTCTATGGTATTGGCACCGGGTCTCGACACAATGTCTGTCGATGACGAGGCGCGGGCACAAATCGCGGGAATATTCGACAACCCTATAATGGTATCAATGATGGGACCGGCATACGGAGATTCAACCGGCGCATTGTACAGCGGTATGATGTTGTTATGGTATTTAATCGCGGTTGCCGTAATGAACATTTTTTTAGCCGTTCGCCACACCCGCGCCGACGAGGAGACCGGGCGCGCAGAGGTGGTACGTTCGCTTCCGGTCGGACGTTTGGCGGGAATTAACGCGACAATGTTCACCGCTTTAATTATAAACACAATTCTTGCGTTATCGACGGGACTCGGTTTAGCCTTAACCCAAACGCCCACAATGGATTTTGCGGGATGTATGCTTTATGGTGCGGTTTCGGGCGCGGCGGGGCTTGTGTTTGCAGCAATAACGCTCGTATTCTGTCAACTCTCTCAAAGCACAAGCGGGGCGGTAGGGTTGTCGTTTTTATCATTAGGCGTGTTTTATATGCTGAGAGCCTTCGGCGACATAGACTCCGATTTTGAAATTCTGTCGTGGTTAAGTCCGCTCGGCTTGGCGTCGCGTGCAAAAACCTTTGCGGGAAACAGTATCGTTCCGCTTTTCATTATGTTGATAGCCGCCGCCGCAATTGCCGCGTTAGCATATAAGCTTAATTCGATGCGTGACCTCGGACAAGGATTTATCCCCGCAAAGCCGGGCAGAAGCTCTGCCGCCGAATCATTGTTATCCCCGTTTGGCTTATCGTTCAGGCTTTTACGAAAAATGATTATAATATGGTTAATTATTATGTTTTCGTTAGGCGGTTCCTACGGTACAATAATCGGCGATATAGGCACATATGTATCAAATATGCCGCAATACCTCGAGATAATCGGTCTTCCGGAGGAGGTTGTAGCTACCTTAACGGACGAACAAATGACCGAGCTTACCGACGAATACGCCGACATGATTATCGAATATTTTGGCGTATTTATAACGAGTATGATGACATTAATCGGGTTAATTCCGGTAATGCTCGCCGCGACAAGGCTTCGCGCGGAGGAAAAAGAGGGGCGCGTCGAGCATATACTTTCCCGAGCGGTTTCGCGAAAGAAATACATCGTCGGGTTTGTTTCAATTGCTTTTGTCGTGTCCGCCCTTATGCAGCTTGCGACCGCGGCGGGTTTATACCTTGTAGCCGCAACCGGCGAGAAAAACCCTTTCTCATTCGGCGGATTATTAAAGGCGTATATTTCATATGTACCGGCTATGTGGCTCATCATTTCTGCGGCAATATTGCTTATCGGTTTCCTTCCGAAAATAAGCGGGGCAATTTGGGGGTATTACGGTGTTGTGTGCTTCTTGGTGTTCATAGGCGGTATGCCGGGGCTTCTCCCCGAATGGCTGACATATATCTCACCGATGAAGTTTATACCGCAATTGCCGCTTGAAGAGTTTAGTCTTTCTGTGATGTTGATTATGACGGGACTCTCGATAATGCTTACCGTAATCGGAGTTATCGGATACGGCAAACGGGATATGACGCTTTAGATATAGTCGGGTCACGATATACCAATGTTTTACTTCCAACAACGGAAACAAGAACATGGGTGTATCGTGACCCGTGGGGAAAAGGGAGCATATGCTAATCCCAATTTATATCATGGTGATTTACATATTCGCCGTTTCTGATTTCATTACGTCCTTTTTCAATCGCCTCTATTTCGTCGTGCAACGGTGTATCTTCTGATATAAATTTTGATAATACACAAAAAAGCACATCTAATTCGTTAGGATTTACAACATCTATTAAATCGTGTAATTGTTGACGGTTTACGCTCATAACTTAAATTCTCCTTTTGATTATCAATCTTTGTACGCTTCTCCACGAGGATTATTCATTTTATTTATCGCTTTAACAGCTTGCTTTGAATATTTTATATCCATTATTCACCGTCCTTGTTGTGATTATAGCACGGTTTCGGAGAATTGTCAATGAATAATCATCGACAAAGCTAAACAAGAGCAAAAGCCCAAAGGACGGGCTTTTGCTCTTGTTTTGGGCTTATCGTGACCCGTGGGGGAATCGAACCCCCGTCACCGCCGTGAGAGGGCGGTATCTTAACCGCTTGACCAACGGGCCCTATTTTGTACAATTCCTAAAACTCTCTATTTCAACTACACTCCTTAGTGAAAGCTAAACAAGAGATAAGCCCAAAGGACGGGCTTTGCTCGTCCGAAGGGCGGAATCTTGACGTCGGGTAAGCCGAAACAGGGGGGGAATCGCTAAAAAACATCATGACCCGTGGGGGAATCGAACCCCCGTCACCGCCGTGAAAGGGCGGTATCTTAACCGCTTGACCAACGGGCCTTATTTACAGTGTACAGTTGACAATTGACAGTTAAAGTCGTCATAGCGGCAGTCGGATTTGAACCAACGACACCCCGGGTATGAACCGAGTGCTCTAGCCAACTGAGCTATGCCGCCTAAACACACAACAAGGCATATTCTAACACATATTTTCATATTTGTCAACAACTTTTTTAAAAAAAGTTGTTGATTTTTTTCTGTTTATTTCTTAAACTGTCATTAAACTGTCATTAACCCGTCTTTTTTGCGGAAAACTTTGCCTTTATATTACGATATATTTCCACGCCTTTTTTCTGACCAAAACGCTTCACCGTGCCTATATACAACTCATGCGACGACTTCGCCTCGGACAAAAGCTTATCTACCTCTTTGATTACCTCGATATCCATGCCGTCGGCTTGCGCTGCGGATTCTTTCTTGTTTTCATCTTGAGCTTGCTCAACAATGACTTCTTTTGTTTCATCTTGTGCCTCAACAGGAAAAAGCGCGAGCGGCTCGGGTTGTTCCGCATTTTTTACGGGGCGTTTTGCAGATTTTATGGGCTTTATCGGTTTTGCGGGCTTACTCGGTGTAACGGAAACGGCGGGTGCTTCGGCTGTTTCAACCGGTTCAACGGGGATTAAAGGCTCAACCGATTCCTGTACCGTGTTTATTGGAAGCTCTGCGGTGTTACCGAGCATTTTAACGGGTTCACCCGACGTCAAGATTCGCCCCTCGGACGAGCAAAGCCCGTCCTTTGGGATTATCTCTTGTTTAGCTTTTACCGTCTTTGTTTGCCCAAATACCGCTTTTATAGTGAAAAATCGCTTTACACAAGGCTTTACGTCGATATTGCCCGACGCCCAAAAGTCGATAACAAAATCAAAGCCCGCATCCCTGCTTATAAGATAAAACTCCGTTTTTTCGTGCGCGTCGGAATGTACATTTATTAGATAACCTAAATATGTTGACATTTGAAAATCGAGAGCGTTACGCCCCCCTCTGCGTACTTTATAATAACTCAGCTTTGCCGGACTGAACATAAGCTTATGCATCATTTCGAACGTGATTGTATCGGCATTAATGCTGTGAAAAATCACAACCTCATCGTTTTCGGTGAGAGAATCCACCCCCGCGAGCCCTTCAGAATGTACATTTTCAAAATCTATCAAAAAAATTTTCATTGTTAAGTATTTCTCCTGTATTTTTTATATGTTTTTTCTTTATCAGAAATATAGTATATCATACTTTTGAATTAAATGCAAGTTTTCGGGAAATAATATTATTACAATTTTATACTAAGGAGGATTATTATGACACCGAAAGAACTGTTATACCTTGAGGATTCGTTGGGAATGGAGCAACAGCTTCATGTAAAATGTACCGATTACTCATCGAAAATCCAAAACCCCGCGCTTAAAACAATGTGTTCACAAATGGCGCAGCAACACCAAACTCATTTCACAAGCCTTATGAACCAACTCAATGGTTAAGCTAAAAAGAGGGAATTTATTTCCCTCGTTTAGCTTGACGGTTAAAGGCTAAACAAGAGCCAAACAAGTAAAGGAGAATGTAAAAAACTATGCAAAACAAACAAATGACCGACAGAGAGTATATGGAGGATTTATTGATGACCTCTAAAACCCTTAACGGAATGTACCACTATGCAACCACAGAGGCGTCCACCGAACCCATACGCAGACAATTTAAATCCAACCTTTCCGATTCGATTGAAATGCAACACAGTATCTATTCGGCAATGCAGCAAAACGGCTGGTACCCTCAGCAACAGGCTCCGACACAACAAATTAGTCAAGTTAAAACTAAGTATCAGTCTTCTATGTGAAGTTAAACAAGAGATAAGCCAAAAGGACGGGCTTTGCTCGTCCTTTGGGCGAATCTTGACGTCGGGTAAAGCTAAACAAGAGATAAGCCCAAAGGACGGGCTTTGCTCGTCCTTTGGGCGAATCTTGACGTCGGGTAAAGTTAAACAAGAGGTAAGCCCCCGACATCAGTTGGGGGCTTCATATTATATCGTTTAACGCTATTTTGATTCAGTTTTTTTTGAGTCTTTTGAATCTTTTGAGTCTTTATCGGGAGCTTCACCGGCGCTTATTTCCGCATTGTACAATTCAACCCGATTTCTGCCGTTAGCCTTAGCCTTATAAAGTGCTTCATCGGCGGCTTTTATCGCTTCATCATAATTGCGGTCGGGCGACATTTGCGCTACGCCGATACTCGTGGATACCGGAATATCAATCCCCTCAAAATGAACGGGGGATTCATTGACAATTAGGCGTATACGTTCGGCAAAGCTTATTGCGATTTCCGAATCCGGCGCGGATAAAAACATTACAAATTCCTCGCCGCCGTAACGTCCGAAAAGGTCATACGGTCTTACCGTTCCTTTTATTTTTTCGGCAACAACCTTAAGAACCTCGTCGCCGGCGGCATGACCATAAGTATCGTTGACTTTTTTAAACAAATCGAGGTCGAGCATACATATGAAGGTCGGCTCGTTTTTCTTAGCCGCAATAACCGCATGGGTTTGAATTAATTCGCCAAAACGCCGCCGATTGTAAACGCCCGTGAGCGCGTCATAATGCGCGGAGTTTTCAAATTTTTCGGTAAGCCCCGAAAGCTTCATAATATCGTCTATATGCGTCTTAAGCTGTTTCGTCATTTTGAAATAAACGCTGTTAATCAACGCTATTTCATCTTCCGTATCGTCAGCCATAACAATTCCGATTTCTTCAAGACCCTCATTAGCCTTCCTTATGCTGAGAATAAGCTCGAGCATTGGCTTACAGATGGCTTTGTGAAGAATTTTTATGGATTTTTTCACAACGACAAAGGTCAGCCACCCGGTTATAACTAAGGTGAGTATGGAAAATAAAATACCAATATTCCTAACCGCTTCGGTTCCGTCGGAATTATCTATCTGCGACATAGAATAAAGCGTTATAACTATTATCGAAATAATAGAAACCAAAGCGAAAACAACCGCCAATCCGACACAAGCAATTAAAAAAGTCTTTTTAATTTTACTGTCTACCGACGATTTCGCGTAAACAACCTTTTTCTTATCCATTCTATGCTTCCCCCGTTCGTCTTTTTTTACATTATAGCATATGTAGCGCGTAATGTCAACAAATTTTAGGCTCGGTTGTTATTTTCTACAAAAAACACATATTTTGGTAAATATTTTTGTGAATATTCACCAAATAATCATGTTTTTATCTTGCTTTCGGTATCTGTTCGATATATTTATCTTAACATAACCTATTATGAAACAACCGCAAAATGCGTTTTAAAAAGCCGCGTTTATAATCAATTTATTTAAAAGCTCTTGACATAATAGGTTAATTAAATTATAATAAGCTTTATTATAACCATTTATAATTTTAGGGGGAGTTGCTTGAAATATAAAATTAAAGAACAGTTTATAAAAAAATTATCGGAGGCGATTCGCTCAATACTTCCGGTCACCGCCCTCGTACTCGTTCTCTCGTTCATAAATGTTCCTATGTCTTTTAATTTGACCGTCAGATTTATAATCGGTTCGGCGTTTTTAATAATAGGAATGGCTTTGTTCACTTTAGGCGCAGATGTAGCCATGACGCCGATGGGGAATTTATTGGGCGCGTTCATCTCAAAAAAAGGAACGCGGCTGTGGTTTATTGCGGCAATGGGTGTAGCGTTAGGCTTTATCATCACCGTTACGGAGCCGGGGCTACAGGTTCTCGCAAATCTCGCGGACGATATCCCGACATTTGTTCTTGTTGTTACGGTTGCCGTAGGGGTGGGGATTTTTTTGGCGATTTCTTTTCTCAGAGAGGTGCTTCACTTTAGCTTCAGATATCTTCTTTTGTTCTTTTATTCGCTTTTATTTCTCTTGACGTTTTTAGTCCCAAAGGGCTTTTTGTCAATAGCCTTTGATTCGGGGGGCGCGACAACCGGCTCAATGACCGTGCCTTTTATTATGGCTCTCGGCGTAGGTATCGCGCTTAAGCAAAGAACGAGCGGCCCAAAGGACGACAACTTCGGTTTAATCGCCATATGCTCAATCGGGCCTATCCTTACGGTTATGATATTAGGTTTAGTTTATACGCCCGACGGCGAATCGAATTATGCGGCATATCTTCAAGGAATGAACAACGCCGATTCTATTGCGTCGGCATATATAAGCGCGTTGATTAAAAACTTGCTTGAAACGCTCATTTTGCTTGCGCCGATTGCCGCCTTTTTTGTTATATTCAATTTTATTACCTTAAAAATATCAAAAAAGAAGTTAATTCGCATTTTTAAAGGGCTTTTTTATACATTTACCGGACTCGTGTTCTTTCTTACGGGGGCAAACGTGGGTTTTTTACCTGCGGGGAGCGTTATCGGACATTCGCTCGCCGAATCGAATTACAAATGGTTATTGGTCGTCGTCGGTATGATTTTCGGATACTTGATTATTTCTGCCGAACCCGCCGTACCGGTATTAATTCATCAGGTTGTGGAAATTACAAAGGGAACGGTTTCCTACAAAGCCTTGAAGCTGTCATTATCAATCGGGGTTGCGTTAGCTATAGGAATTTCTATGTTCCGCGTGCTTACCGGTCTGCATATTATGTGGTTTTTGTTACCCGGATACCTTATCTCGGTATCTCTCGCCTTTATCGTTCCGAAAATATTTACATCAATTGCGTTTGATTCGGGCGGCGTGGTGTCGGGCCCGTTATCATCGGCTTTTTTACTCCCTATCGCTATAGGCGCGTCCGATTCATTGGGGGGGAGCATAGTGAACGACGCTTTTGGGCTAATCGCAATGGTTGCGATGACTCCGTTAGTCACCGTACAGATTATGGGGTTATATGTGACATTTTTAAATCGTCGAAAGAATAAAGGTGCTTCTAAATGAAAGGTTTTCGGAGGTTGCCCTATAAAGCCCCCGGTGAAAAAAGCACACGTTCAATCCCGTTAAAATCTTTTCTCTTCTCAACGCGAAGCCCGACGTTCTCCATTAATTGACCGACCGCCCCCGCCTGTCCGTCGCCGACCTCACAGGCGAAAAGACGGGCTTTTTGAAGTCGTTCGCCCCATACGTTGAAAAAGGCGCGGTAAAAGTCAAGTCCGTCGTTTCCACCGTACAATGCCGTTTGGGGTTCATGGCGAACCTCCGCCTGTAAGCTTTGCATTTCACAGCCCGACAAATACGGCGGATTGATGACAACGATTGACAATTGCTCTGTAATAAACAACAATTGTTTTAAGCTTAGTACATCGTCTTCGATTATTGTGACATTATTTTCGACGTTATTAAGCTTTATGTTTGATTTGAGGTATTCTGCTGCCTCCTTGTATTTTTCGACCGCAATTACGTTACAGCCGATTTCTTTTACAAGGGATATCCCGACGCAGCCCGTTCCGGCGCATAAATCTAAAACTGTTGCCCCTTCGGACGAGCAAAGCCCGTCCTTTGGGCTTATCTCTTGTTTAGCTCTTATGCAATACTCCTTAACTAAATCAACTAACAATTCCGTTTCGGGGCGCGGAATGAGTACCCCTTTTCCCACTTTGAAAGGATAACCGTAAAATTCCCACTCGCCGAGAAGATACTGTAGCGGTTCTCCTTTAATTCGACGATTAACCGTTTCTTTCACAGACGGTGCGTCGAGGTCGCCGAGACCCGTATATTTTATAATCCAATTTGCTTCTTGTACGGCGTTTTCTATTCCCGCGCATTTTAGAGCCTGTTCAATATCTTTTTGTCTCCATTGTTTTGTCAGTATATCTTTTTGGCGACCTTCGATAAGAGTTCAACCCCTTTTTCAATTTGTTCATCCGTAGGATACGAAAAGTTCAACCTAAACGAAAGACAAGGGTCTCTCTCGTCTACTAAAAATGCGTTCCCCGGAACAATAGCGACCTTATTTAATACCGCTTTTTTACAAAAATCAACCATATCCCCCCCCGGAAGAGTTCCCCATATAAAAAGCCCCCCCTCCGGTTCGGTGAAATCAATCGAGACGGGCATAGAAAACTTTAACGAGTCCAACATGAGTCTCGCTTTATTTTTATATAGCATTTGAACCTTTTCAATATGCGCGCTAAAATCCGTTTGGGAAACAAACCTGTGCGTCAACATTTGCGGTAATATGGGTGTATGAACCGTCGACGCCTGTATACAAACTACCGCTTTTTGGGTAATATGCGTCGGCGCGCACATGAACCCCACCCGTAACCCGGGCGCAAGCGTTTTTGAAAAGCTTCCGGCATATACAACCAAGCCGTCGGAATCGAGTTCTTTTAAAGTGGGAATATCCGCACCCGCAAAACGCAAATCACCGTAAGGATTGTCTTCGACAATCATAACGCGATACTTTTTCGCTAATGCCAAAACTGCTTTTCTGCGTGCTAACGACGTACATTTACCGGTGGGATTTTGAAAATTCGGGATTAGGTATATAAACGCGGTTTTCGGGTTTGCGCGCAAGGTCGCTTCGAGCTTTTCCAACTCTATTCCCTCGTTGTCCATAGGTACACCCGCCAATTTAGCTCTGTAAGAGCGGAACGCATTGAGCGAGCCGATAAAAGACGGTGCCTCGCATATGATTGTTTCGCCCTCGTTGCACACTAATTTGGTCATGACCTCCATAACCTGTTGCGCCCCCGCCGTGATAATAACATCGTCGTCCTCCGATTTATATATCCCCTTTTGGAGAAGGTCGGCTTTAATCCATTCCCGCAACGGCGAATACCCCTCGGATATGGAGTATTGAAGCGCGGTTATGGGGTCTTTTTGCATTATTTCGGCGGTAATTCGCGATATTGTTTCAACGGGAAACGCCTCGGGAGACGGATTCCCCGCCGCAAAGCTAATCATCTCCGGGTCGTTCATATATTTGAATATCTCGCGTATAACCGATGGTTGAAGCGAAATCATTCTTTCCGCAAAAATGTTCATATACTAATATCCTTTACACAAGCTCAAAATCCACAAGCCCCATTGGTATATTACAACCGACACACTTAATTTTTACTTTGTCGCCGAGGGTATATTTTACACCCGTGACGGAATTCGATATGCTTACGCCGTCCGACTGATACCCTCCCGAGCCGTCGCCGGTTGTTTCGCGTGCGGCGGATATATCGCTCCTGAAGCTCACCCTTCCTTCGACGGTGTTTTCGAGCATGACATATATGCTCATATCGGTAACGCCCGAGATAACCCCGTCAAATTCCTCATCTATATGCGCCGTCATATATTCGGCAAAGTAAAACTTGTTACAATCGCGCTCGGCGTTGACCGCCCTAAGCTCTGTGTTGGTCGATTTTAACGCGGCTCCGTGTGCAAATTTTCCGTACCGTTTTTTCATTCGCTCCGGTTTCTCTTCGACAATATAATCCGATAAAATACGATGAATACTCAAATCGGGATATCGGCGTATAGGCGAGGTGAAATGTGCGTATTCGTTCATGACTAACCCAAAATGTCCTAACGGCTCGTGTGAATATTTTGCCTTCATCATAGCGCGTAATACAGCCATATTCACAACGTCAAACCCGCTCGTATCTATTGGGCTTATCTCTTGTTTAGCTTTAGCGGCGCGTAAAACGCCCGAAAGACTTTCGGCGGTCGGCTTTAATTCGGGAACAGAGATACCCAATCCTTGAAGCGTTTCCGAGAGTCGCGTAAGCTTTTCGGTTGCCGGTGCCTCATGAACGCGATAAACAAAGGGGAGTTCTTTTTCCATTGCGAGTCGCGCCGCGGCGTTATTCGCTAAGAGCATAAACTCCTCAATAATGCCTTCCGAAACGGCATTATTGCCGCTTTCTCGCCTTTTTATATCGACAACGCTTCCGTCGTCGCCGCATATAATTTTACATTCGGGAGAATCCAACGCGGGGGCGTTTCTTCCCTCGCGATTCTTTTTGAGCGTTGTGGAAAGCTCGAGCATATCGGGTAACTGTTCAATAACGTCCTTGTACTTGTCGTTGAACTCATTACTTCCGTCGAGAATGGCGTTAATCTCGCTGTACACCCCTTGTACACGCGACCTTATAACGGTTTTCTTAAACTCAAAGGATTTAAACTCGCCGCTTTTCCCAACCTCCATAAGACAGGAAAAAGCAAATCTGTCTACGTTCGGGTTAAGCGAGCATATGCCGTTAGATAAAGCTTTTGGGAGCATAGGCACCACCAAATCGGCAATATAAACGCTCGTCCCCCTCGAAAACGCCTCTGTGTTCAATTGACTTTCGGGGGTAACATAATGCGAAACGTCGGCGATATGAACGCCGAGTCGGTATCCGCCCCGCACCTTCTCGATACTTATTGCGTCGTCTATATCCTTTGTATCCGCGCCGTCAATTGTAAATATAGAAAGGTCGCGTAAATCCAACCTCTTTGGTATTTCTTCGGCGTTAATGGTACTCCCGCACCATTGTGCCTCTTCCTCCGCCTCCTCGGAAAAGGCTCTTTCTATGTTCTTTTCCTCTAAGTATGCGTCGACGCATACCCGCGCACTTTGAGAAGAGCCGTAGACGCTCATTATATCGGCTATGTGCAGATGATGCTTCGCGCCGCGCGATTTTAGCGCAAAGCTTACCTTATCGCCCGCTTTGAGCTTATTTCCCCCCCAACTGCCTATTTCGAGCGGGTAGCGCGAACCGAAGCTGTCCGGTATCAGACACAGCGTACCGTCATTGTCGACGACGGTACCCACCAATAAAGCGTCGCTCGCTTTTAAAATTCTCGTAACCTTTGCCTCGGGCAACTGGGTTTCTTCTTTTGTTTTTGGGAGTCGCGACGATTTGCCCATTCTTTCAAAAAGTATTGTATCGCCCGGAACCGCGCCGAGCAAATCTCTTCCCGATACAAAATATTCCTGTTCCGAGCTTTCCTCTTTGATAAACCCGTGTGTTCTCGCGACGCGCAGTATTATGCCTTTAAAGGCGGCAACGCTTTTAACACGTTTGCCGCCTTTTTTCATATTCTTATTTTTGATTTTTAGTTTTTTGGGCTTTTTAGACATTATTACTCCTCAGTATTCTCGCCGTCCTCAGCTTCGTTGTCGCCTTCATCGGCATCGTTGTCGGCGTCATTACCCTCGTTGTCAAGTTCTTCGTCGCCTTCGTTGTCGCCAATCGCGTTCCCGTCGTCCATATCGACATCGTCAAAATCTTCTTCCTCGTTTATATCGGCGTATTCGTCGTCATAATCGCCCTCATCTGCCCAATCGTCGTCGAGAACGAGCGAATTGTCATCGGCGGGAGCCTCCTCGGTATCGTTACCGAAATACACGGCTACTAAATTTACGGCAATTGCCACCGTAAAGAAAACGGTAGCCACAACCGCGGTCAGCTTTTTTAGCTTCATTTCCTTTGACCGCCCCATATTACGTTGATAATAATTATCGTTACTTTGTCCGGTGATACTCTGTGACATTCCGCCTTTTTGCGCCCCTTGAAAAAAAACGACAACTATTATTAATATGCAAGATATAATCAAGCAAATCGCGCTAATTAACTCAAATGGGTTCATTGTTTTATACAACCTCCTGATATTTTTGTGAATTTTCATGTAGGGTTAAGTATATATTGTTTTTTTGTATTTGTCAATAGAAAATATTATATTTTCTCAATTTTTACGAAATTTGCCATAATTTTCTTTGTGCCTACTCCGTCAAAGCTTATTTCGAGGAGCGAATCGTTGCCCATTTCCTGAACATCAATAATCGTCCCGTCGCCGAATATTTTATGCTTAATTCGCTCGCCGTTCTTGTATTTTACGGCGCATGACGGCGGCGACTGCGGCTTTATTCTCGATTTTTGGCGGGCTTTATCTGTGAAAGGAAAACTGCCCGACGTCAAGATTCGCCCCTCGGACGAGCAAAGCCCGTCCTTTGGGCTTTGCTCTTGTTTTGCCTTATTTAACTTTTTTTGCGGAATAGTCGCGCCTTTTTTTCTCTTTTCGTTAATATGAATAAATTCCTCGGGAATCTCCCGAACAAATCGAGAAACCGGGTTCCGCTGTGTCATTCCGTAAAGGAGACGTTGTTTCGCGGTCATGATGTGCAAAGCTCGTTTTGCGCGGGTAATGGCAACATACATAAGACGACGCTCTTCTTCAATATCCTCCGGCTCGGCGAGCGAGCGAAACGACGGGAACAACCCCTCCTCCGCGCCTATAAGGAACACACGCCCGAATTCAAGTCCTTTAGCCGCGTGTATTGTCATCATCGCAACCCTGTCCTCGCCGCTTTCATAATCGTCCGTATCCGAAACGAGCGCAACCTGTTCAAGAAAGTCTTGAAGCTCGGCTTCGGGGTTATCCTCGCTAAACTTAACCGCCGCCGACTTGAGTTCTTTAATGTTCTCGAGACGGGACAAGCCTTCGTCGCCCTCCGCCTGTAACATTTTTAGGTAGCCGCTTTTTTCGGTGATAAAGTCTATCAAATCTGAAAGGCTTTTTTCTTCCGACGAGTTGACATCTTGGTTAAATTCATCAAACTCCTTAAACATTGCCGCGATTTTTTCGAGCGAGGTCGCTTTTGTTCTCAAGGTCGCAAACATACCCGCCTCCGCCATGACATCAATCGGACTCATGCCCGTTTCGTCAGAGACGCGCTCAATTTCGCTTTGCGTCACCTCGCCTATTCCGCGTTTCGGTTCGTTTATTATTCTTCTGAAGCGGATTGAATCGAGCGGATTTGCAATTATACTCATATACGCCACAATGTCTTTTATTTCCTTGCGGTCATAGAAACGAACGCCGCCGATAATACGATACGGAACGGCCGCCCGCGCCAACGCCAATTCTACCGTCCGCGACTGTGCATTTGTACGGTACAAAACGGCGTTTTCGCCGAAGGAAATGCCCCTTCCCTTCCCCCGTTCAATTTCTCGGGCGATGCTCGTCGCTTCCTCCTGTTCATCGTTTAAAATGTGAAGTTCAACCTTATCGCCGCCTTCTATTGAGGTAAAAAGGGTTTTTGGCTTACGTTGAGTATTTTTCTTTATAACGCCGTTTGCCGCTCCGATAATTGCCGCCGTCGAACGATAATTTTGTTCGAGCTTAATCACCCTTGCGTTAAATTCCTCTTCAAATGAAAGTATGTTTTCAATGGTTGCGCCGCGAAATCTGTAAATACTTTGGTCTTCGTCGCCCACAACGCATAAGTTGCCCTTTCTCCCCCCCGCCAAAAGAGACACGAGCTTATATTGAGCATAATTTGTATCCTGATACTCGTCAATCATTATATAGCGAAACCGCTCCCGCCACTTTTCCAAAATATCGGGGTTGTTCTCAAAAAGCTCAACCGTTTTCATGATTATATCATCGAAATCGAGCGCGTTAGCCGCTTTCATGCGGCTTTGATACAATTCGTACACCTTTGCGACCGTTTCGCGAAAAAAATCACGTTTCCCTTTTTCATCAACCTTTTCAAAGCTTTTTGATGTAATAAGCTTGTCCTTGGCGCGTGAAATTGCAAAAAAAACCTGTTTGGGAGAGGTCGTTTTTTCGGATATATTCAAATCCTTCATGCACGACTTAACCAACCGCAAAGAATCGTCGGTGTCATATATAGTAAAACCTTTTTTGTAACCGACCGCCTCAATTCCTCGGCGAAGTATTTTCACACAAATAGAGTGAAACGTCCCCGCCCACGACAAGGAATCATTTTGCCCGTCGTATAACCCGGCATCGCCCTCGCCGATATTCATTGAGGACAAGCGTTCGCGAAGCTCTCCGGCGGCTTTATTTGTGAACGTAACCGCTAAAATTTGCCACGGGCGCGCAAGCCCGCTCTCAATTATATTTGCGATTCGACAGCATAATACCGACGTTTTGCCGCTCCCCGCACCCGCGATAATCAAAAGCGGCCCCTCGGTATGCGAAACCGCTTCTTTTTGTGCGGGGTTGAGTCTTTCTGTTAATTTATCGTTTAATATATCATTCATCATTCTGCATTATCTGCCGATTGATTATTTGTCGCCGCGGATATCCTGTCCGTGTCGCCGATTACCACAAACGGGTTCACTCCGTCGCCGATTACCTGCGGAAGAATACCGTCCCAATTTATTATTTTCAAATATTCGATATATCCCGCGTTTCTCCCGATTTGCTCTTGAATAAGAGCAATAGCCTGTGCTTCCGCTTCGGCTTTAACGAGAACGCTTTCCGCTTCCGCCTCGGCAGCTATTACAACCTGTTTCGCTTGTTCCTCTTTTTCGCGGGTTATATTAATCATCTGTAACGCTTTTTGCTCGGCAATAACCTTCGCCTGTATAGACTCCTCAAACTGGCTCTCAAACGCTAAGTTTTCAATTGCGAACGCCGTTACAATAATGCCCTCCTTCGCCAACTCGGTGGTGAGCTTTTCCTGTATCCTGCTTTGAACCTCGCCACGGGTTTGAACAAGGCTTTCGGCATTAACCCGCCCTATTTCATCTTTTGATATTTTCTGAACATTAGGTACAAGGAATCGGTCTTGAATATTCATAATGCCGACATCTCTTATCAACCCCGACAAGCGGTCTTGTGAATAGCGATAGGTGACCTTAAGGCGAAGCTCGTTGACCTTTTGTGTATCTTTTGTGTAGGCGTCTCCCGCAAATTCGTATATTTGATTCCTTGTGTCGATTTGTTCTATACGCTCGATAAACGGAATTTTCAAATTAAGCCCCGGCTTAAGCTCGCTCGTAACAATCTTTTCGAGTCGGAATTTGACCCCTATGAACCCCTCGCTGACAAGTGTGAAGCAATTGAGCGCGAGTATTATTATAACAATAATAGTAACTGCGGGCGCAAGCCAACCCGTTTTAAATGACGGCGATTTACCGTTATTATTGTTGTCTGTGGAAAACATATTACTCATAATCGTAACCTTTCTTTATTAAAAATCATTATAAGTATATCACAATTGCACAAAATGTCAAGCGTTTTTTTGTTACAAATCACAAATCGGAAATACTTGACATATTTTCTTATATATAGTACAATAAATCTGTATAGGTTCTAATTTTTTGGAGGTATTTTGTATGAAAAAACGCAGTTTAGCTATCCTTGTAGCGGTCACGCTTTTAATCTCAATTATCCCCGTAATTCCGTCAAAGGCAGATGAAATAACCTTAACATCGAACAAAACGGGGAATCATGACGGTTACGATTACGAATTTTGGACAGATGTTACACAGGGGTCATCGGGAAATAAAGCGACTATGATTTTAACCGGCGCGGGTTCGTTTAAATCAGATTATGACACCCTGAATGACAAAAATACGCTTATGAGGACGGGGAAAAAGTGGGGGACAACGAGCGGTACGGGACAGCTTCCGTCGTATTATGAGAACATTATATGCGAGTATGACGTCGATTATCAACCCGGGCCAAAGGGCGCGTCGTATATGTGCGTATACGGTTGGACAAGAAAGGATAATAACGCGCCTCTTGTCGAGTTTTACATTGTTGATGACTGGGGCGAGTGGCGTCCGCCGGGAAGCGGTTCAAAAGGCGACGTTGTAATCGGCGGTATAACATATGAGATTTTTGAGACAACCCGCGTTAATCAGCCTTCGATATTAGGAGTTACCACGTTTCAGCAATACTGGAGCGTTCGTAAAACAAAGCCGACTCGCGGAGCCAACGGCAATATCAAAGGGACAATCAACGTGAGCGACCATTTTAAAGCGTGGGAAGCAAAGTCGCTTAAAATGGGGTCGTTGTATGAGGTTTCTCTTTGTATTGAAGGATATAACAGCACGGGGAAGGCGGACGTAAAAAAACACGTTCTTACGTGGGGCGGTGCCGCGTCGACGACCGTTTCGGGTGCAACCGAAGCCCCTAAAACTCTCCCCCCTCTCGACCCTAACGGGTATTTTTTCCACTCGACATTTGAAGGCGGAAGTACCGATTTAGACGGTTGGGGAAGAAGGGGCGACGCCACCGTTGCCAATACGAGCGCACAGGCTTTTGCCGGCTCGCGTTCACTTTATGTCAGCGGGCGTACCGATACCTGGCACGGTGTATCGCGAACGCTCGACACAAACGTGTTCTCTCCCGGCAATTCATATAGCTTCAGCGCGATGACAAGGTATACAACCGGAGCGGCGAACGAAACCTTTAAACTGACTCTGCAATATGACGGCTCGGACGGAACAACACATTATGACCAAATCGCAACGGGTATTGCTTCGCCTAATCAATGGGTTCAGCTCGCCAATACTAACTTCCCGATTCCCTCTGGGGCGACGAACCTCCTTCTTTATGTAGAAACGGAAAGCACTATTAATTTTTATATCGACGAAATGGTGGGCGCGCCGGGCGGAACGGTTGTGGGATTGCCGAGTTTTACCACCCCCGCGACAACCCCCGCAACAACTGTAACAGCGGCGACCTCCCCCGTGACAGACCCCACAACAACGGTTACAACCGCAACCCTGCCCGCCACAAC
>Ga0082212_10001246_pt1 | contig 37467 bp, 28 predicted proteins | sample TergutNt197P3_FD_71548 | JGI IMG/M metagenome (GOLD analysis project Ga0082212, IMG submission 71548) | Neocapritermes taracua P3 segment gut microbial communities from Petit-Saut dam, French Guiana - Nt197 P3 | ecosystem: Host-associated > Arthropoda: Insects > Digestive system > Gut ...
GAAGGCCAGAAAATCGGCCCCGGTCCGGTCGAACCAGTCCCGGAAGCCGTTTTTCCGGCTAATGCCTCTAAGGCCGTTGATGTTCCATGACATAAGCTTCATAGGCCCCTCCGCTGTTATCAAGTGACCATGATAGCACAAATCCCCGCGCCTCGGGCGGGGGTTTGCGTCCGCTTAAGGCCATTGGTTTTGACCGCGAAACATGATATATTTGATTCAGGTTGGCGAAAGACCGAATTTTTTACAGGGCCGGAGGGCGGCCGGGAGATGACGGGATGAACAACGTCGTGATCATCGGTTCCCAGTGGGGCGACGAGGGCAAGGGCAAGATAGTCGATATCCTAACTGAGAAGGCGGATATGGTCGTGCGTTTTCAGGGCGGCAACAACGCCGGTCACACCTTGGTGGTGGACGGGGAGACCTACGCCCTGCATCTGGTGCCATCGGGCATACTCCACCCCGGGAAAAAGGCCCTCATCGCCGGCGGGGTGGTCGTTGACCCGGACGTGCTTTTGGAGGAGATGGACCATCTTATGGCCCGGGGCGTGGCCTTGACCCCTGAAAATTTCATGGTCAGTGAAAGGGCCCACGTTATCATGCCCTATCACCGCCTTTTGGACCAGGCCCGGGAGGGGCGGCGCGGCGAAGGTCGGATAGGCACCACCGGGCGGGGCATAGGGCCGGCCTACGAGGACAAGGCCGCCCGCATAGGCCTGCGCCTGGGCGATTTGCGCGACCTGGATTTTTTTCGCGACCAGGCGGCCCTGGCTTTGGCGGAGAAGAACCACCTTTTAAGCGGGCTTTACGGGCTTCAGCCCTGCGCCTTGGACGACCTGGCGGCCCGGGCCGGGCTCTGGCAGCGTCGTCTTACGCCATATATAGGAGACACCTGGCGGGCTCTCCAGTCGGCCCTGGTCCGGGGCGACAAGCTTCTTTTTGAAGGCGCCCAGGCCGTGCAGTTGGACTTGGACCACGGCAGCTACCCGTTTGTCACCAGTTCCAACCCCCTGTCCGGCGCGGTGGCCGTGGGGGCCGGTCTGGCCCCGAAATTAATCGGCAATGTCCTGGCCCTGGTCAAGGCCTATTCCACCCGGGTGGGGGCCGGACCCTTCCCCACGGAACAGGAAAACGACCTGGGCCTCCGGCTCCGGGAAAAAGGCGCCGAATTCGGCACCACCACCGGCCGGCCGCGCCGCTGCGGGTGGCTGGACGCAGTGGTGGTACGGCATTCCTTGACTCTCTGCGGGGCGGATCATCTGGCCGTCACCAAGCTCGATGTTCTGTCCGGGCTGCCGGAACTCAAAATCGCCACCCACTATCTTCTGGACGGGGAGAAAATTGATTTCTTTCCGGCCGATATCCGGGCCGCCGGTCGCTGCCGGCCGGTCTATGAAACTTTGCCCGGATTTGAAGGAGACCTGAGCGGGGCTCGGAAGCTGGCCGATCTGCCGGCCGGGGCCAGGGGCTATCTTGACCGCTTGAGCGAATTGTGCGGCATCCCTCCGGCCTTTGTTTCGGTCGGCCCGGGACGCGAAGAAACTATTTCTCTCCACGATTTTTTTTAAGACATGATGCCTGTTTCAGCCTCGCCCGAGCTGGTCCGGCTCAAGGAGCTGGAAAGCAAGCTCGACATCTATAAAAGCACCCTGGCCGAGATATACCGCCAATACGACCAGAAGCTGGAGGAATTGTCCCTGGTGCGGCGCCTGGGCGATGCCCTGCGTTCGACCCGGGAGTTGGAGGCCCTGGCCCGCACCCTCCTGGAAAACGTGGCCCAGGAAGCGGCCATTGACCGCCTGACCCTGATGCTGACCGGGGAAGAGGCGGAACCGGACCGGGGCAGGCTCCTGATCCGGGCGGCCTACTGGGCCGACCAGGAGATATTCACCTATTTCGACCCGGCCAGATCCGAGCCCTGGTCCCTGGACCTGCCCGGCGAACGGGACCGGACCGGCGTTCCCGCCGCGCCCCTGACCATCCTGAGCGCCGCCCCGGAATACGACCCCCTGAACCGCCCCGGAGATCAGGCCCGGTCCCTGGTCTTTCTGCCCCTCCGGGTGCCCGACCGGCTTCTGGGGCTACTGGTCCTGTCGCGGCCCGAGAGCCGTCCCTTCACTCCCGATGATGAACGGGTGCTGGCCATCATGGGCGACCAGGCCGGTTCGGCCCTGGCCAATGTGCTGCTTTTCGATGACCTGACCCGGGTCAACCTCCGGCTGGTGGAATCCGAGGGCCGGGCCCGGCGGGCCTCCGGCTATCTTTCCCGCCTCCTGGAAACGGCCAACGACGCTATCTTCACTCTGGACCGCCGTGGTCTCATCACCTACGCCAACCGCAAGGCGGCTCAGTGGGGCTGGCCCAAGGAGACCCTGACCGGCCGGGAGTTCCGAAAATTCCTGACCGAACCGGACAGCCTGCCCGGCTGGCGGGCCGGCGACCCGCCCCCGACGGACCAAATTTTCGAGGCGGTGCTGACAGATGCGGCCGGCCGGAAAATGGACGTGCTTCTCTCCACCTCCCAAGTGGAGGGCCGATACGAAGCCGACGGGCCGGAGGAGGGCGGCCCGGATGAGGCTCACACCTCCTGGATGGTGCTGGCCACGGATTTGACCGAACACCGGCAACTGGAACGGCAGTTGATCCATTCGGAAAAGCTGGCCTCCATCGGCCTTTTGGCCGCCGGCGTGGCCCACGAGGTCGGCAACCCCCTGTCGGCCATCTCCGGCTACGCCCAAATCCTGGAGGCCGGGGCGGAATCGGAGGCCGAACGCCGGGAATACCTGGGGGCCATTCTCAACCAGACCGGCCGTATCCAGAAGATTTTGCGGGAACTCTTGGATTATTCCCGCCCTTCCAGCGGCCTGGCCGCCGAGTTGGACCTGGCCGAAACCCTCCCCCGGACCTTGAACATGATCCGGGCGCAGAAGATTTTCCGCCAGGTGGAGGTCGTTTTGGACCTGGACCCGGATCACGGGCCCCACCTGGTGAGCCTGGACCCGGACCACCTGACCCAGATAACCGTCATCATCGCCCTGAATGCGGCCCAGGCCATGGGCGGCCGGGGCCGCTTCGAAGTCGCCCTGGGCCGACAGCCTGGCTGGGTGACTGTAAGTTTTACCGACACCGGCCCGGGCATCCCGATGGATATAGCCGGCCGGCTGTTCGATCCCTTTTTCACCACCAAGAACCCCGGCGAAGGCACCGGCCTGGGGCTGTCCATCTGTCAGCGGCTGGTGGACGGCTGCCAGGGGCGCATCGAGGTCCAAAGCCAGCCCGGCCGGGGCGCCACCTTCATCGTCCGCCTGCCGGAGAGCCCGCCAGCGGGCCGGGAGAGCCGTCCATGACCCAGAGAATCCTGGTCGTCGATGACGAAGAACATATCCGCAAGATCATGTCCATCATGCTCGGTAAGCACGGTTACCATTGCCGGACCGCTGCTTCCGGCGAAGAGGCCCTGGCCCTCATCGGCCGGGAGAGTTTCGATGCGGTCTTCACCGACATGAAGATGCCGGGCATGGACGGCCTGGAGCTACTGGCCCACCTCAAGGCAGACCACCCCGAATTGGTGGTGGTGATGGTCACAGCCTTCGCTTCCGTGGATACGGCCATCTCGGCCATGAAGGCCGGGGCCTATGATTATGTGGCCAAGCCTTTTAAGGAGGATGAACTCATCCTCATCCTGGAAAAGGCCCTGGAGCGCGGCCGTCTCCTGGATGAAAACCGCCGCCTGAAAAAAGAGATCAAGGATCGCTTCGACCTTTCGGTCTTTCTGGGCCACAGCCCGGCCATGCGCAAAGTCTTCGACCTCATCGCCAAGGTGGCTGAAACCCGGGCCACGGTGCTCATCAGCGGTGAAAGCGGCACCGGCAAGGAACTGGCCGCCCGCTCCTTGCACCTCAACGGCCCCCGCCGGGAAAAGCCCTTTGTCCCGGTCAACTGCGGGGCCATCCCCCAGAGCCTGATGGAGAGCGAATTTTTCGGTCACGTCAAGGGGGCCTTCACCGGGGCCGACCAGGCCAAAAAGGGCCTCATCGCCGAAGCCGACGGCGGCACTCTTTTTCTGGACGAAGTGGCCGATCTGCCCCTGGATATGCAGGTCAAGCTACTTCGGACCCTTCAGGAGGAGGAAGTGCGGCGGGTCGGGGAACTGTCGGCCAAGAAGGTCGATCTGAGGGTGGTGGCCGCCACCAACAAGGATCTGGCCGAGGAGGTCCAGGCCGGTCGTTTCCGGGAGGATCTCTACTACCGTCTGAATGTTATCAACCTCAGGATGCCGCCTTTAAGGGAACGGCCCGAGGATATCCCATTTCTGGTTGGCCTCTTTCTCAAACAGGCGGTGGAAAAAAACGGCCTCGGGCCCAAAAAGGTCTCGCCCGCGGCTGTGCGTCTCCTCTTGGAGCAGAAATGGACCGGTAATGTCCGGGCTCTGCGCAACGTCATTGAGCAGAGCGCGGTCATGAGTTACGGCGAAACCATCACCCCGGAGGATTTCCCTTTCGCTCCGGCCGAGCCGGCCGCCCCGGCGCCCCCGGGAGCGGCCGGCTTTCACCTGAACCTGCCTATGGAGTGGCTGGACCTGAAAGCCGCGCTCCGGGAAGTCACCGAAGCCGCCGAGCGCCAGATGATCGCCCGGGCCCTGGAGACTCATGGCGGCAACCGCACTCATGCGGCCGCGGCCCTGGGCCTGAGCCGCCGGGCCCTGATAACCAAGATCCAGGCCTATGGCCTTTAGGGCTTGTCGGTCAAGAAAAGCGCCATTTCCGCGATCCGGGTAAAAACCGTGTCCCCTAAAACCAAAGCCGTTTCGCTCATGGGCCTGGCCGTCCTAATCTGGGGGCTGTCCTATCCTCTCAGCCGGCTGGCCCTTCAGGAACTTTCACCCCCGGCCTTTTCCGGTCTGCGTTTCCTCTTCGGCGCCCTGTCCCTTCTGCCGATGGCCTTAAGGCAACGGCGGCGGCCGGCCATCCTGGCCTATACCGGCCGGCATTCGCCCCGGCTCTGGCTCTGGGCGGGATTGCTCGCCGGTTTCCTCCTCAGTTGGGGGTCCATTCTCCAGGCCTGCGCCCTGACCCGGCTGCCCGCCGGCCAGGTCAGTTTCATCACTTCCCTTTACAGTTCCCTGGTGCCGGTCCTGGCCTTGGTCCTGGGCTTGGTGCCGCGCCCTAAGGTCATGGCCGGGCTGGGGGTCAGTCTGGTCGGGCTTTATTTTTTGACCGGCGGCTCCGCGGCCGGCCTGGGGCCGGCCGCGGGCATGGTGATGGCGGCCAATTTCTTCTGGGCCGCCCATATAGTGGTTTCAGGCCATTTCGTGGCTAAGGTCAATGCCTGGCTCTTCACTTTCGGTCAAATACTGGCCGCCGGCCTGATGATGACCGGCGCGGCCGCCGCCGTCGGCCTTATGCCCACCTGGGAGATTTTCGTTAAGACCCTGCCCTTTACCATGTGGGGCATACTCTCGGCCGGGGTGGGTTATCTCTGCCTGGCTATGGCCCAGAGAGAACTTTCGGCCACGGCGGTGGCCGTGCTCTCGCCTTTGCAGTGCGTCATAGCCGCCCTGGCCGGCCTGATTTTCTTAGGCGAAATAATGACCGGCCGCATGATCTGGGGCGCGGCCCTGATTGTTCTGGGCTCCCTTTTGGCCCAGGCCGCCCGGGAGGCCGTTCCTCTGACTCCGGACCATAAGAACTTCCGGTTCTGGGACCGATTGCGGCGATTTTTGGGTGTTTTTTGCGCGGTCGCCGTCCTGGCCCTCCTGATTTGGGCCATCGCCGCGGGTTGAGGCGGATTTCAGGCCAACCCTTGAAGTAAAGCCAACCGGTAGTAGGCGCCTTTCAGAGCCAGGAGTTCCCGGTGGGCGCCCTCTTCGATCAGGCGCCCCCGGCTGAGGATCAGGATGCGGTCGGCTTGGCGGATGGTGGAGAGGCGGTGGGCGATGGTGATGGAGGTGCGGCCGGCGAAGAGGGTGCGGCAGGCTTTTTCAATCAACTGTTCCGTCTCCGAGTCCACGGCTGCCGTGGCTTCATCCAGAATGATGATTTCCGGGGTCTCCAGAAAGGCCCGGGCGCAGGCCAGAAGCTGCCTTTCCCCGGCCGACAGGTGGCGGCCTCCGGCCCCCAAAGGTTCCTCATAGCCCCGGGGCAGGCGCTCGATGAAGTGGTCGGCTCCCACGGCCCGGCAGGCCGCCGTAAGTTCCGCATCGCCCAAATGGTCGCGGCCCAGGCGCAGATTGTCCAGGACCGTGCCGGCGTAAAGATAGACGTCCTGAGTGACCAGGCCCAGGCGGGCCCGGTGGAGGGTCAGGTCCAGTTCCTTCAAGGGCTGGCCGTCGAAGGTGATGCGGCCCGATTCCGGGTCGTAGCTGCGCTGGATGAGGTTGATGATGGAACTTTTGCCGCTGCCCGTCTGGCCCACCAGGGCCACGGCTTCGCCCCGCCGGATGGTGAAGCTTAAGTCGGCCAGAACCAGGGGGCCGTCGGGGCGGTAGCGGAAATTGACGCCTTCGAAGGCTAGGGTTCCGCCTGGCCGAACCGGGACTAGGGGCCGGGCCGGCTCCACCAGGCGTTCGTTCTGGTCCAGGATGTCGGTCAGGCGCTCCAAGGAGGCGAAGGCTGATTGAAAGATATTGAGCTTCTCGGCCAGGTCCTGTATTGGTTGGAAAAAGCGGCGGGCATAGCCGATGAAGGCGGCCACCACCCCCAGGCTGAGGTCGCCGGCCAGAACCTCGCCTCCGCCGAACCAGATGACCAAAGCCAGGATGACCGAGGCGAAAACATCGATCAGGGGCACGAACAGAGCGTGGATCCTGGTCTGGCGCATACCGGCCAGATAGTATTCATGGTTTATTCCATTGAATATTTCCGTGTTCATCTCCTCCCGGCGGAAGGCCTGTATGACCAGGATGCCGCCCAGGGTCTCGCTGAAGGTCTGGTTGATGGCGGCCAGGCGGGCTCGGAGATCGCGTTGCACGGCCCGGGACAAGCGGCTGAAATAAGAGGCCAGGATTATGGTCAGGGGGGTGAAGGCTACAGTGATTCCGGCCAGCTTGGGACTCAGGGAGAACATGACCACTATGATGACGGCCAGGGAGACCAGGTCGCCTCCCACGGTGGCGACGCTGTTTTTGGCCAGGGAGCTGAGGTTATTGACATCGTTGGTGAGCCGGGAAGTCAGGCGGCCGGTGAGGCGGCCGTCGAAGAAGCTCTGGCTGAGGCTGAAAAGATGGGCCAGGAGTTCCTGCCTGAGAGCCAGGGCCTGACGCTGGGCCACCACTTCCAGGACCACCCTTTGCCCAAATTCCAGGCCGTAACCCAGGAGCATCAGGCCGGCGAAGAGGAGGGCCAGGCGGGCCAGGCCGTTCAGATCGGCTGCCCGCCAGGCGGCGAGCAGGGTTTCCGGCAGGGCGGCCAGGTCTTTTTCCGCCACGGCGTAGAGCCCGCCCTGGCGGCTGACCAGGTCCGGCCGGCTGGCGGCCAGGGCGGCCAGCCGGCCCTCGGGATCGCCCGGCCGGGCGTAGAAGCGTTCCCGGCTAAGAAAGCCGGCCTGGATAAGGTCTTCCCGCTCGCGTTCGCCCAGCCTCTCTAGGGCTCTGGGGGTGAGGAAGGACGGCCCTCCGGGCGCGGGGTTTTTTATGATTTCGCCGTCTTCCAGTATGTCCTTGAGGGTCGGGGGCAATTCCGAAATTTCCAGCCGGTGGCCCACGGGCACGATGTAGTCGTCAATGACCAGGCTGGTTACATAGGGCAGGGCCACGCCGGCCAGGGCGGCCCCCAAGACGAAAAGCGCGCCCAGGGCTATAAGACGCCGGGTGCCCCGGGCCAGGTGCCTAAGCCGCCATAAAAGGGCCAGATCGCTGGCCTGGAAAGGGCGGCGAATCTCATCATCCCGCTCCGCGCTCATACATCCTCGCCTAACTCCAGCACTCGCTGGAAATAGCCATCGCGGTTCATGAGTTCCGCCGGGGTGCCCTGATCTGTCACCCGGCCCTTTTCCAGCACCACGACCCAATCGGCGGCCAGGAGGCTGGTGAGGCGGTGGCTGATGATGAGCCCGCCCCGTCCCCGCCTGAGAGCCAGAAGCCCGCTCATTATCTGGGCTTCGACCTCCGCGTCCACAGCCGACAGGGGGTCGTCCATGATCAGATAAGGCGGGTCGGGCAGGAGGGCCCGGGCCAGGGCCAGGCGCTGTTTTTGCCCGCCGGAGAGAGTCAGACCTCTCTCCCCCACCAGGGTTTGAAGCCCGTCCGGGAAAATTTTCAAATCTTCGCTTAAGCCTGCGGCCACGGCCGCGGCCATCACCTCGGTCTCCAGAGCTCCGGGCCGGCCGAAGGCCACGTTTTCATGGATGGTGCCGTTGAAGAGAAAGCCGTCCTGGGGAACATAGCCGAAGCGGGCCCGGAGGGCCGGGCGGGGCCATTCCTCCAGGGGCCGGCAGGCCACGCTGACGGTTCCGGGCGGGGCCGTGAAGAGGGCCGGGAGCAGGGCGGCCAGAGTGCTTTTGCCGCCGCCCATGGGGCCGACCAGGGCGGTGATCCGGTCATGGGCTAGGTCCAGGCTGACATCGGACAAAGCCGGCGTCCTTCTGGTCGGATATTGAAAGGTCAGATGCCGGATCGCGATATCCGTCCGGGGCTCAAAGGGCGGGATAAGTTCAAGTGGCGGCTCTTCGCCTTCAGCCGTGAAAACGCGGTTCAAACGGTCCAGGGAGGCCAGGCCCTGCTGCAGAAAGCCGATGATCATCCCCAGGGCGATGAGGGGCCAGGTCAGAAGGGCCAGATAGCTTATGAAGGCCACGAAGTCGCCGGTGGAGACGCGGCCGAATATGGTTTCGCGGCCGCCGAAATATAGCACCAGGGCCAGGGCCAGGTTGCTCATGAAGTGCAGAAAAGGGAAGAAGGTTCCGGCCAGGAGGGCCTGGCGTATGTTCAGCTTCATGTAGTCCCGGCCGGACCTTTCGGTTTCCCGGAGAGCTAGGGCGCCGAGACCCATGGCCCGGATGACCTTCAGGCCGGCCAGTTTTTCCCGCACGGTCTCGGTCAGGAGGCCGAAGGAATTCTGGGTGGTCAGCACCAGACGGTAGAGGCGGCGGCCTAGAAAGTGGGTGACCAGGGTTATGGCAGGCAGGGGCAATACGGCCCAGAGGGTCAGGCCGGGGCTGATGGATATCATGAAAAACAGGGCGGCGCAGCCCAGGAGCATGGTGTCGACGATGCTGATGAGGCCGGTGGCCAGGGCCATGCGGATATTGTCCATGTCGTTGGTGGCCATGGCCATCAGGTCGCCGCTGGAATTTTCCAGGTGCCAGCGGGGGGAGAGACGGACCAGCTTGGCGTAGAGCCGGTCCCGAAGGCCCAGTTCCACCTGCCGGGCAAAACCGATGATGAGGTTGCGCCATACGAAGCGCAACCCGGCCACCACCGCGGCCAGACCCATGATAAACCGGACTATGGGCCACAGGTCACCGGGGGCGGCCCCGGGGGCGCTCATGAGGTCTATGCCACGGCCCAGAAGGCTGGGAATAAACAACTGGGCCAGGTCGCAGCCCATAAGGGCGACGAAGCCCACAGCCACGCCCTGGAAATGGCGGCGGAAATAGGGGGCGATGAGCTTGAGGCTGGACATCCGGGGGTCAGCGGCCGGTTCGGCCCAAAGCCGCCAGTTTGAGGGCCAAATTCTCCAGGAGCATTTTGGGCGGGTGATCCCCGCTGGAGATCAGGGTCAGGTGGGTTTTTTCCAGGGCGGCCAGGGCCCGGGTCAGGTCCGTCCAGGACCAGCGGCCGAGCTGATCCTGGATTATCTTCCTGGTGTAAGGCGCAATATTGGACATAAACCCGGGCGTGGGCCAGTCTTCGGCGTCCGCCGGACGAGCCCGGCTGTGCAGAAAGGCCAGGAAGCGGTTCTCAAGGGCGGCCATGATCTGCATGGCCCGGTCCGAGGCCTGTTTTTTTTTGTCTTTTTCCTGATGGCTGTCGTTTAGGATTTCCATAAGGTCGGTCAGGGCTTCCCTTACCCGGCCCCGGCCCAGGTGGTCGGTCAGGTGGTAGAGCTGAGCGTCCAGGACCGGCCGAATCAGGTCCCGGACCAGTTCATCCGACAGTTTCTGGCCCGGGTCTAGGTAGAGGCTGAGTTTTTCAGCCTCGCCGGCCAATAGGCGCTGATCCTCGCCGGCCCGCTCGATGATGAGTCTGCAGACTTGAAGGCTGGCCGGTATATTCCGGCTTTTCAATTCCCCGGCCAGCCATTTGACCAGGGTTTCACCCGTGAGGGGCCGGCAGTCCACTGTCAGGCCAGCGGCCTTTATTTTTTTTGCGAAACGCAGGCGTTCGTCGAGCTTGTCCTCCAGAATCAGGACAATGACGGTTTCCGGGTTGGGGTCATCGAGGTAGTCGGCCAGGATGTTCCAGTCCTCGGCTCTGAAAGAGGGATCTTTGACTGTCAGCACCCGGGGCGGCGGGCCGAAAGGCCTGGTCCGGGCCTCCCCGGTTAGGCGTTCGGCCTGACCGGCCTCCAGGTCCAGGTTCTGGCAGTTGAAATCGCGAAAGTCCGGGGCGGCCGCCTCCAGGGCGGCCGCTCGGCATTTGGCTACGGCCGTGGGGTCGCCGCCGCTCAGAACATAGAGCGGCCGACGATCGGTGCCGGCTATTTCCTTGAGGAAGGCGGCCGGAGTCATGGTCAGGCCTTCAGGTTGAATTTTTTGAGCTTGTATTGCATCAGGTTCTTTTTTATGCCCAGAAGGTCCGCGGCCTGGCTCTGGACGCCTTCGGCCCTTTCCAGGGCTTCTTTCAGAAGGGCTTCCTCCAGGGCTTCCAGGGCCGGGGTCAGGGCCAGCCCGGCCGGGGTCTCCCCGGCCAGGGCCAGGGCCAGGGGGGCCGGTTCCCGGCCGGCGTATTTGTCCCACTTGTATTTGAAGACATTCTTTTTGAGGCCCAGGACCTCGGCCGCACGGCTCTGGACCCCGCCGCCGGCGGCCAGGGCCGTCCGCAAGAGGCCTTCCTCCAATGCGGAAAGGGCTGACTCCAGGCTCAGGCCTCCGGGGAGGAGCTGGCGGGCCTTGACGAGCCAAGGCGGGAGCCCGGAGGCACCCGCGTCGGCGTTCAGACTCCCGGATAAAGGCTCGGCCTCGAGGGCCTCGGCCCCGCCTTCGGCGGCCCGGCGGATCTCTTCTGGCAGGTCTTCAGGCCTTATTTCCGGCCCGGAAGAGAGGACTACGCCCCGCTCGATGGCGTTGCCCAGTTCCCGGACATTGCCCGGCCAATGGTAGGCGAACATCAGCCTCAGGGTTTCCTTGGCCAGAGTGCGCGGGGGCAGGTCGCTTTCCTCGCTGTAGGTCTTAAGGAAATGCTCGACCAAAAGGGGCAGATCGTCCAGTTTCTCCCTTAAGGGCGGCAGATGGAGATGGACCACGTTGAGACGATAGAAGAGGTCTTCCCGGAAGCGGCCCAGGGCCACCTCCTGTTTCAGGTCCCGGTTGGTGGCGGTTATTAAGCGCACATCCACCTGGATAGGCTGGCCGCCGCCCACCCGCTCGAAACGGCGCTCCTGTAGCACTCTTAAAAGTTTGACCTGGAGCCCCGGGTCCATTTCCCCCACTTCGTCGAGAAAGATGGTGCCCTCATGGGCCAGTTCAAAGCGGCCCGCCCGGCTGGTCCGGGCATCGGTAAAGGCCCCTTTTTCATGGCCGAACAGTTCGCTTTCCAGGAGAGTGGGGGTCAGGGCGGAACAGTTTACGGCCACGAAGGGCTTGTCGGATCGGGGGCTGTTGTAGTGGATGGCCTGGGCCGCCAGTTCCTTGCCCGTGCCGCTTTCACCGGTGATCAGGACATTGGCCTTGGTGGGGGCCACTTTTTCCAGCATCTTGTATAGTTCCAGCATGGGCTTGGATTTGCCTATCAGGCGGTCGAAGCTGTAGCGGCGGGTCAGGGCCGAATTGAGTTCTTTGACTTGGCGGTCCAGGCGGCCGACCTCCAGGGCCTTGGCCACCTTGTGCAGAACTTCCTCGTTGGGGCAGGGTTTGGTGAGATAGTCGTAGGCTCCCAGTTTCATCGCCTCCACGGCCAGTTCCACCGTGCCGAAAGCGGTGAGCAGGATCACCGGTATTTCGGCTTTTACGGCCTTGATGCGGGTCAGTAGTTCCAGCCCGCCGCCGTCTGGCATGGTCATGTCGCTCAAAACCAGGTCCACGTCCTGCCCGGCCAGGATATCCCAGGCCTCCCGGCCGCTGTAGGCGCTGAGGGTCTCGTAGCCCTCGCCCTGAAAAAGCGTGGTCAGGGGCAGGTGATAGTTTTTTTCGTCATCGACTAGGAGAATGGTGACCATGGGCGTCAGGATAACCCTTTCAGGTCATATTTTCAAGCCGAGGCGCACGGTAAGGCCGCTTCCGGCCTCCCCGGCGTCGGCTTGGCAACGGTTGACCAGTTCCATCACCCCCCCGTGGGCTTCTATGATGTTGCGGACGATGGTGAGCCCCAGACCGGTGCCCTTGGCCTTGGTGGTGAAGAAGGGGGAGAAGACCCGGCCGGCCGCTTCCTTCGAAAGGCCCGGCCCCGTGTCGCTGATTTCAACACGGAGAAGGTCGCCGGCCGGAGCAGGCTCCAGGCGGGTGGTGATGGTCAGGAGTCCGCCCTCATCCATGGCCTGGATGGCGTTCATGAGAATATTAAAAAAGGCCCTGTGCAACATGTGGGCATCACCGAGGGTGGCGGTCGGCTCGGCCCGGAAGTCGAGGCGCGGCTCCACCGAGGCCCGGGCCAGGGTTATTTCCAGGGAGGCCAGCAATTCTTCCAGAATTTCCTCCACCACCACCCGGGCCAGTTTGGGCTCCGGCGGCCTGGCGAAATCCAGGAATTCCGTGACCACGGTGGAAAGGCGGTCGGCCTCTTCTATGATGGCCGCGGCCAGTCGGGCCTTGTCAGGCTCCGGGGCCAGAAAGCGGCCTAGAACATCGGCCGTGGAGTGGATGATGCCCAGGGGGTTTCTGATCTCATGGGCCACCGTGGCCACCATGCTGCCCAGGCCGGCCAGGCGTTCAGCCTGGTTGAGCCGCTGGATCAGGGCCTGACGTTCCTGGTTGCGCCGGTTCAGGACAGCCTCGCCCCGGCCCACCACCCAGCGCAGGGCCACGGTCAACAGGAGGGCCAGGAGGGCCGCCGCGCCCAGGGAGAAATATTGCAGCCTGGCAATCTGGCTGTATTCAGGGGTCAGGTCACGGTCGATTTCCAGAACGCCCGACAGGCCCCGGGTATCGTAATCCTCCATGGCCCGGTAGCCGCGCAGGACAAAGTCGCCGTATGGGAAGAAGTTCAGGAAAAACCGTCGGCCGCCCTCATAGCGGTAAACGGTCAGGCTTTTTAAGAGGCGCATGAAAGCTTCGTTTGTCCCGGCCCGGAGTTGCTGGCTTTGCAGGAGAGACCAGCGCCAGATGAAATCGCCTTCTTCGGGGCTGAGGTCCTGGGTCCAGGGTTGGGCCGGGGAGATGTCGGCACCCTCGCTGAAAAAACGGCGGCGGCTTTCCGGCCGGGCTCGAAAAAAATCATATAGATTGGATGGTATGTAGATGGTTTCGCCGAAGGCGGGGGCGTCATCATCCCTTGGCCATAGAAGCCGGCGGGGGTCGGGCTGGAAATAATCCTGGACTTCGTAATTTTCCGGGTCGGTCTGGCCCGGCGGGAGGGCGGTGGTCGCGAATTTAAGGCTGTTCAGCCACAGATCCTTGAGATAGAGCCAGAGATTTCTGGCGTAATAGGCCTCGTAAAGGGCAACCGCCTCATGGAAGGCCTCATCTTCGGTCAATGATTGGAGCGGAGTCTGGTCGGTGGTGAAAACCACTTCGCCGAAAGGGTTGTAGATGACGACCCGTTTGATGTCGAAGCCATGTATGGCCCGGGCGATGGCCGCCCTGAGGATTGCCTGCTGTTCGGGGTCGCGCAATAGGATCCGGCCGTATCGGGCCTGGGCCGGGATCAAAAAATTATAGAACATCTGGCTGTTGAGGTTTTCCATCAGCTTGATGGTGTCTTCCTCAACCCGGTTGGTGATGATTTTTTCCGCCTGGCGGGCCACGGCGGCGGCCAGAGTCAGCACGGTGGCGAAGACCAGGACTATGGCGGCCGCGGAAAATGATTTGACCAGCCGGAAGGGTTTTTCCTCCGGCCCCAGGTCCGACCCCGGACTCCGATCCGTTTGGGTCCGGCTGAGGTCGGCGGTTTCACTCACGGTAGGAGATATTTGGAGTCGGGTTTGGCCCGGTCATAGCGCTTTTTGAAATCGGCGAAACCGTCCCGGCCCATCAGGCCGTAAGTGTATTTCTTGCCCAGTTCCACTCCAGGCTGGTCCAGGGGGTCCACTTTGTAAAGGCAGCCGGATACCACGGTGGATATTTCCAGCATATGCAGGAGATAACCCAGGGCCGTGGGGGTGACCTGGGGCAGGGTGATGGTGAAGTTGGGGCGGCCGCTTTCGGCCAGGGCCCGGGCCGTGCCCCGCTGCTCGAAGTTCAGAAGCTCGCCCAGGCTGTGGCCGCCCAGATAGGCCAGTTCAGGATATTCCTCGAAGACCTTGGGGATGAGCATCTGGGTGCGGAAATTTTCGCAGCGGAGGAAGCAGACGGTCTTGTCCTTGGGGCCTTCCATGTAGAGCTGGAGCTGGCTGTGCTGGTCGGTGGCTCCCAGGGCCTTGATGGACGTCTGTCCGGTGGTCACGGGCTTGCCGGTCAGAGAAACGGCTTTGCCCAGGGATTCATTCCACAACTGTCCGAACCAGTCTGCCACCAGGGCCAGGCTGTCGGCATAGGGCATCATGACCAGGGCGCCTCTTTTCCGGCGGGCGGTCAGGAACCAGTTCAGGCCGGCGAAGGCGTAGGCCGGGTTGGCCATTATATCCCGTGTCGGTTCGTTCTGGGCCAGGCCGGCGCCGGCCAGGAGCTCGGCGATGTTCACTCCGGCCGCGGCCAGAGGGGCCAAGCCCACTGCGGTCAGCACTGAAAAACGGCCGCCCACCCCAGGCGGCACTTCCAGCGAGTTAAGCCCATGGGCGTCGACTATTTTACGCAACACACCGCCCGCGGGGTCGGTGGTGACGAGGAGGTGGTTTTTCAGGGCCGTCTTGCCCAGGTCGTGGCGCAACCGGTCGTAAACTATGAGAAACTGGCTCATGGTTTCAGCCGTGGCCCCGCTTTTGGAAATGACGTTGAAGACGGTCTTGCGGATGTCCAGGCTCTCCAGCAGAACGGCGAAACCCTCGGGATCAATGTTGTCGGCCACGAAGAGGCGGGGAAACTGGCGCTTGGCCTGGGGCAGAAGGTTGTGGTTCAGGGGCCTTAAGGCGTTGAACACGGCCTTGGTCCCCAGGGCGCTGCCGCCGATGCCCAGCACCACCACATTTTCGAATTTTTTAAGGCTGTCGGCCAGACTTTGGAATCTCCGGACATCCTCGGTTTTGAAAGGCAGGTCCATGAAGGGCAAGGCGCCTTTTTTATACTGGTTCTCCACATTCCTGGCCGCCGAGGTCAGGGCTTCCCTTATGGTTTTAAGGTTGTCCTGGGTCAGGCCGGCTGGCCCCACAGCCTCGGCCATGAGGTTATTGTAATCCATGGTAGGAAGGCCGCCGGGCCGGCCGCTCGCACTCTGCTCGCTGTTTTTTTTCATAAGGGCCTCTTTCTGAATCCACCAGGCTTCAGGCTGAAACGGCTTGGACTGAATTTTGACGGCCTTTTCCCCGGCCGGGGTAATTTCCACCTTGCCATCGGAGGCGGTTGACGGTATATTATAATAGATTAAATCTCTTTTGTCCAATGCCGGCCGCCTGACGCGGACGAAAACCGGGCTTTTATGATTGAAGATATTTTAAGCAAGATAGCCAGGCAGATAATGGCCTTGAACGAAGAGACCCTCACGGCCTTGCTACCGCGCTACAAGGAGCGGATGCTGGATTTCGCCCCCACCAGCGCCTGGGAAGAGGCGGTCGTAATTTATTTCCTCATCAACGGTCTGAGAATAAAGAACTCCCAGTTCAACGACAAAATAAAGGAATATATGTCGGGGGGCGAACACGCCGAACGCGGCGGCCCCCATGTGCGGCCCAGGTTGCGGCTGGTGAAACACGTCCAGGAAGTGGCCGAGGAACTGAGCCGGGACTCCGGGACGGACCCCGACGGCGGCCGGAAAGAGTGAGGTAAGACGGTATGAGCCGTATCAGCGAGGGCTGGCGGGCGGGAGGTCTGCTTTTGCACATAAGTTCCCTGGCCACGCCCTATGGCGTGGGTGACCTGGGGCCGGCGGCTCATCGGGCGGCTGACTTTATAAGCCGGGCCGGCTTCCATTTCTGGCAGGTCCTGCCCCTTTCGCCCACCGCCCCAGGGCTGGGCAATTCCCCTTATTCGGCTTATTCGGCCTTTGCCGGCAACCCTCTTTTGATCAGCCCCGATCTCCTGGTCCGGGACGGCTGGCTCATCGCTGACGAGGCCCGGGCGGCCGAACTATCGGCCGATGGCCCGGTCGATTTCGAGCGGGTCTCAGCCCGCAAGACCGCTCTTCTGGATCTGGCTTTTGAGCGGGCCGAGGCCAGGCTGGAGACCAACGCCGGGTTCCAGGATTTCGCTTGGCGCAACGGCACCTGGATGAACGACTACGCCTTTTTCATGGCCGCCAAGCACCATTTCGGCGGCGCGGGCTGGCTCGGCTGGCCAGAGGACCTGCGCCATCGCGACGAGGGCGCTCTGAGGCTTTTCGGTACCCGGCTGGCCAGATCCATCCTGCGGGAAAAATTCTCACAATACATCTTTTTCAGCCAGTTGGCCGAACTAAAGGAACTTCTGCATCAAAAGGGCCTGGGCCTCATTGGCGATGCCCCCATTTACGTAAATCATGATTCCAGCGATGTCTGGGCCCAACCCGGCCTTTATCACCTGGGCGAGGATGGCCGGTCCACGGCCCTGGCCGGCGTTCCGCCGGATTATTTCGCCCGGGACGGCCAACTCTGGGGCAACCCTCTTTTCAACTGGGAGGAACACTCCCGGGACGGTTTCAATTGGTGGAAAAACCGCCTGTGGCATGAACTGGGGCTCTATGACTGGTTGCGCCTGGATCATTTTCGGGCCTTCGCCGCCTTCTGGAGCGTGCCGGCCGGCGCCGAGACGGCGGCCGGCGGCGCCTGGCACCCCGGACCGGGGGCCGACCTTTTCGCGGCCGCTTCGGCCGACGGACCTCTGAACATCATCGCCGAGGACCTGGGGATCATCACCCCGGACGTCACCGCCCTGAGACAGAAGTTCGGCTACCCCGGCATGAGGGTGCTCCAGTTCGGCTTCGGCGAAGATTTCGGACTCTCCGCCCACGCCCCTTTCCGGGTGGAACCCGACAACGCCGTCTATACCGGCACCCACGACAACAATACCACTCGGGGCTGGTTTCGCCGGGAGGCGGACGAACTCAAGCGGCGCCAACTGGCCGAACTGGCCGGCGGCCCCGTCACCGAGGAGAACGCGGCCTGGGCTCTTATCCGCCTGGCTTGGTTTTCGCCGGCGGCCCTGGCCCTGACTCCGGCCCAGGACCTTCTTAATCTCGATGACAGCGCCCGGCTGAATGTCCCCGGCACAGCCTTCGGCAACTGGAGCTGGCGGCTTTCGAGCCAGGGTGATCTGTTTGACGATGACCGCCTGGCCGACCGGCTGGCCGATCTAGCGGCCTTGTCCGGCCGGGACAATCAGGTCCATCCAAATATTTTGACTTATTGAAAGACAGGCCCTCGCGCCGCCGGAGGGCCTACATTTTGATGCGGCGGAGGAAGAACCATGAAAGATTTCACGGAGCTGAACCAGAGGCTTCAGAATCTCACCTCCGGCCTGGACGGAGAATTGTGGCGCCGGATGATGTCCGAGGCCGCCCCGCCCCGCCTTATGCCCCCGGAGCAGGATATCTTGGATCTGGTCTTCCGCGATGCCAAGGCCGTCAGCGGCTACGTGCCCGACCTGATGGCCCTTATGCGCCGGCATGTGCCTGGCGAACTGGACGCCGCCAATCTTCAGGCTCTGAGGGGCATACTGGGCTTCATTCAGTTCATAGTCCGGCTGCTCATCATGATCCTCCTGTTTCCCCGCTATCTGGACCATGAAGACCTGATCTCCACCTTCAACGCCTACCGCCAGACCCTGACCTTTGTCGAGGACTACCTGGCCCAGGCCGACCGGCGGTGAGGCGGGGTTTTGACTGTCGGTTCGTCCGCCAAAGCAGTCAACTGTCGACGCTGCCGGTATTATTACATTACCTGGGAGGCGTCCACCCCCCATGGTTGCCGGCTGATGGGCTTCAAGTCCAGGAATCTCCCTTCGACGGTGGTGCGGCGCAGTTCGGGCCAGGATTGTCAGGCCTTCACGCTCAAACCAGGCTCCGCGTCCGCCGGATAGATCTCAATTTTTGCAATTAGACACCAGACCCCGGAGGCGGTATGGCCAATTCCAAGAAAACCTGCCTGGCCGCGGATATAGGCGGCACCAATATCTATATGGGCCTGGTGGATGAGGGCGGCCATATATTGGCCCGTCATGGTTTCTCCACTGATTCGAGCCGGGGGCCGGATCTGGTCATGGCCGAGGTCATTCGGCATTTGAAGGAATTGGCCGCCGAGGCCCCCCGGGGCCGCCCCCCCCGGGGGCTGGCCATCGGCGTTCCGGGCTGGATCAACCAGTCCGAGGGGATTTTGCTAAAGGCGCCCAATATGTCCGGCTGGGTCAATGTGCCCGTGGCGCGGATAATGAGCCGGGCTCTGGATATGCCGGTTTTTCTGGAAAATGACTGTAATCTCTACGCCTTGGGTGAATGGCACGGTGGAGCCGGGCGGGGTCTTAAGCACCTTTTGGTCCTGACTTTGGGCACCGGAGTGGGCGGGAGTCTCATAATTGATGAAAAACTGTGGTATGGCGCCTTCGCCAGCGCGGTGGAGATCGGCCACCTGCGGGTGGAGTCCCGGGGCGCGCCCTGCGGCTGCGGGGGTCGGGGCTGCCTGGAGACAATCGCCTCGGCCACGGGTATGGCCCGCCTGGGACGGGAATGGCTGAAGAAGAAAAAAGATACTCTCTATCGGGGATCGCCGGATCGTTTGACGCCCAAAGTGATGTACGATCTGGCCCGGCGGGGCGATCCCATGTCCCTGGCCGTGTTTCGGCGGGCCGGTGAGGCCCTGGGCCTGGTATTGGCCGGAGTCTTCAACCTTTTGGGCCTGGAGGGAGTCGTCATCGGAGGCGGAGCGGCCGGGGCCTTTGAATTCATCCGGCCCCGGCTATGGGAAGTGATGGCCCAAGGTATCGTCGTGGCCGATCCGGCCAGGCTGAAACTGGTCCGGGGGGAACTGGGCGAGGATGCCCCTCTGGCTGGAGCCCCGGCTTTGATCCGGGCTCTTACAAGTTGATACAAAGCGAGGATTAACATGGTTCACCCCTTGGCGGGGCTTAAGGCCCCGGTGGAACAACACGTCAATCTGCCTCGTCTCCTGGCTGATTATTATACCGTCGAAGCCGCGGCTCCCGTGGCCTTCGGCACTTCCGGCCATCGGGGCTCGGCTTCGGCCGGTTCCTTCAATGAGGCCCATGTGGCCGCGGTGGCGGCCGCGGTGGCGGAATACCGCCGGGTCCGCGCTCATGGAGGCCCCCTGTTTCTGGGCTTCGATACCCACGCCCTTAGCGAGGCCGCTTTCCGCACCGTCCTGGAAGTGCTGGCCGCCCACGAGGTGCCCACCCATATTCACGAGGGTGACGAATACACGCCCACCCCGGTCATCTCCTTTCTCATCATCGAATACAACCGCCGTCGGCCCGAGGCCCTGGCCGACGGGCTCATCATCACCCCCAGCCATAATCCCCCCTTAGATGGCGGTATCAAATACAATCCTCCCCACGGTGGTCCGGCTGATGTGGATGTCACCGGCTGGATCGAGAAGCGGGCCAATGAACTTTTGAAGGATCCCGGGGCCATCCCGCGCCGTCCCTACGCCCGGGCCCGGGCCGCGGCCCGGGCGGAGGATTTTCTCCGGCCCTTTGTCCGGGCTCTGGGCGGGGTGGTGGATATGGCGGCCGTCAAAAGCGCCGGCCTTAAACTGGCCGCCGACCCCTTGGGCGGTTCGGGGGTCCACTTCTGGGGACCCATCGCCGAAGAATGGGGCCTGGATATTGAAGTAGTCAATCCCGGTGTGGACGCCTCATTCTCCTTCATGCCTCTGGACAGCGACGGGGTCATCCGCATGGATTGCTCCTCGCCCTACGCCATGGCCGGCCTTCTGGACTGTGGCGGCCGCTTTGACCTGGCCTTCGGCAATGACCCTGATTTCGACCGCCACGGAATCGTCTCGGGCGGGGAACTGATGAACCCCAACCACTACCTGGCCGTGGCCGTGGACTATCTTCTGGCCCATCGCCCGGACTGGCCGGCCGGAGCCAGGGTGGGCAAGACCATGGTCTCTTCTACCATTCTGGACCGGGTCGTGGCCGCCGGAGGGCGGGAGCTTTACGAAACGCCGGTGGGCTTCAAGTGGTTCGTGGAGGGTCTGGCCACCGGTACCCTGCTCTTCGGCGGCGAGGAAAGTGCCGGGGCCAGCCTGCTCCAGCGGGATGGCCGCACCTGGACCACTGACAAAGACGGCTTCGCCCTGGCCCTCCTGGCCGCTGAGATCATGGCCCGGACCGGTCGGGCTCCCCACGAGATATACAAGGGCCTGACAGAGCGCCACGGGGTCAGTTGTTACGGCCGGCTGGATACGTCCGTAACGGACCAGGATAAGGCTGTTCTTAAGACCGTGGATCCCGGGCGTTTCCAGGGGGGCGTCCTGGCCGGCCTTACCGTTTCCGCGGCGACCTCCACCGCGCCCGGCAACGGCGCCGCCTTGGGCGGGTTGAAGGTCACCTTGGCCGACGGTTCCTGGTTCGCCCTCCGGCCCAGCGGCACCGAGCCCAAGCTGAAGCTCTACGCGGAGAGCTTTTCCGGGCCGGAAGTCTGGGATGAAATAGTCCGGGAAGCTCCAGGCCTGGTTTTCGGAGGCTGAAATGTTCAAATTATCCGCCGTGGTCTGCGCCACGGACCTTTCCGAAAGCTCCAACAAGGCTTTGCCCCTGGCCGCCAAGATGGCCGCCCGCCACGGCGCCCGCCTGATAGTCGCCCATATTATCGACCTTCCGGCTGTGACCCCCTACGGAGAAACCATGGTGGATCCCCAGGAACTGAGGAACCGGGTGGAGCAGTCGGCCCGGGCCCAGGTCATGGATATATTGACCCGTTGCGAGGCCGTGGAATGGGACCTCCACATAGCCATCGGCTATCCGGCCAAGGAAATACTCCAGATAGTGGCCGACAGCCGGGCCGACCTGATGGTGGCCGCCACCCATACCCGCAGCGGCCTGGAGCGTCTGCTCCTGGGTTCCGTCAGCCGCAAGCTCATGCACACCCTGAACGTGCCCTTCCTCATCGTGCCCGGGGATATGCCCCTGGAACAACTGGAGCGCAACATCGATTCAGTGCTTATAGCCTGTGATTTCTCCCCGGATTCGGCTGGCGCGGTGCGCTGGGGCCTGGATTTTGCCCAGGCCTTCGGAGCCAGGCTGACCCTGGCCACGGTCATTGAACCCAGCCAGTTGGCTCAGCTCTTGAAGCTTGACCCCCAAAAGGAACGCGGTCTGGCCGCCGGTCTTCAGGATGAATTGCGCCGGAAGCTGCATGAGGTCATGCCCGAATCCAATCGGGAGCAGCCCTTCGAAAGCGTCGTCCTGGCCGGTCATCCCCACGAAGAAATAAACAAATACGCCATTCTCAACCATATCGACCTGATCGTCATGGGGGTCCGCGGCCGGGGCTTCATTGAGAACATCCTGGTCGGCTCAACCACCGACCGTCTAATACGCCTGGGCCAGTTTCCGGTCATGGCCGTGCGGCCCGACCTGCCGGGCCAGACCTGAACTGTCCATGCCGGCTTTGACCTTGATGGTGGTGGGCACAGCCTCTTCGGCGGGCAAGAGCCTATTGGTGACTGCCTTCTGCCGTATTTTTCGGCGGCGGGGCTGGTCCGTGGCCCCCTTCAAGGCCCAGAATATGTCCCTAAACTCCTTCGTCACCCCCGAGGGCGGTGAGATTGGCCGGGCTCAAGCGTCCCAGGCCGAGGCCGCGGGCCTGCCGCCATCGGTCCTGATGAATCCCATCCTTCTGAAGCCCACCACCAACCGGAAAAGCCAGGTCATCGTCCGCGGCCGGGTGGAGGCCGACCTGGACGCTCCGGATTACTACGCCGTAAAGGGCCGCTGGCGTCCGGTGGTGCTGGAATCATTCCGGGTCCTGGCCGGGCGGCACCAGGCGGTCATAATCGAAGGGGCGGGCAGTCCGGCCGAAATCAACCTGATGGAAGGTGACTTCGTCAACCTGGGCCTGGCGGCCGAGATCGGAGCTCCGGCCTTATTGGTTGGCGATATCGACCGGGGCGGGGTTTTCGCGGCCCTCTACGGCACGGTCCAGCTCATGCCCCCCCGGGAGCGGGCCATGATCAAAGGGCTGGTGATAAATAAGTTCCGGGGTGATCCGACAATTTTGGAGCCGGGTCTTCAGCGGCTGGAGGAACTTTTGGGTCTCCCGGTCCTGGGGGTCATGCCTTACGCAAAATTCGCCCTGGACGAGGAGGACAGCCTGACCGACCGCCTGGAGCAACGCGGCTTCGACGCGGAAGTCAAACTGGCCGTGGTCCGGCTGCCCCGTCTGTCCAATTTCACTGATTTCGCCGTCTTTGACGCGTTGCCCGGAGTGGGGCTTCGCTATGTGGATGAACCGGCCTCTCTGGCCGGGGCCGATCTTATCATTCTCCCTGGCTCCAAGAACACCTTGGAGGACATGGTATTTCTGGAGAAAAGCGGTCTGGCCGGGGCTGTCCGGCGGGCGGCGGCGGCCGGCACGGTGGTCATGGGTCTTTGCGCCGGCTTTCAGATGCTGGGCCGGATGATCCACGACCCCCACGGGGTGGAGAGCGGCTTGGGGAGTGTGCCCGGCCTGGGGCTTTTGGAAGTGGAGACGACCTTTGCCCGGGACAAACGCACGGTCCAGGCCGCCCATCGGCTTCGGCCCGCGGCCGGTCCCCTGGCTGAAACCGGCGGCCTGAACCTGGCCGGTTATGAGATCCACATGGGTGAAACCAGTCTCAGCCCCGGTCAGGCTCCCCTGGCCGATGATCTGGCCGACGGCCGGCCCACCGGCGCGGTTCGGGCCGATGGGCGGGTGTTCGGCAGCTATCTCCACGGTTTTTTCGACAACCTTGATTTCACCCGCCGTTTCCTGGCGGGCCTGCACCGGCTCCGGCCGGGTGGACAGCCCGGTGGCGAAACCTCCGGCCCGGCTACCTACCAGGAAATCAAGGAACGTGAATATGAGCGTCTGGCCGACTTGGTAGAGGCCAGCCTGCCTTTTGAAAAAATTATGGCCATTATGGAAGCCGGTGGCTGATACCGCTTCTATTGCCCGCTTATTCCCGCCACCCGCGCGTTTATTTGCCAACGCTGCAACTGCCCGAAAGCCCGGATTTTTTTTGCCAAGTCGGAAAATATGGGGCCGAGGTTATCGCCTAGGCGCATACCTTCGCCATAGGCGTACCGGCTATGTGCCAGGATGAAAATAAAGAAGGCGTTTGGGGCGATCCTGGAGTTTTCCATATCTGAAAATCCTTTCGTCAACCTGGTTGTTGGCATGGATCGCCCTCACTCATTCAGACTCGCCCGGCTCAAGGTGGATAAGCACATCCACGATGCGGGTTTCCAGGCCGGGAACGGTCAGGGCCAGGAGGCGGTATTTGACGTCGGCGGCTATACGGTGGCCGTCGGCCACGGTAAGGCCGCCGTCCACCAGGATGTGGAGATTGACTTCCGCCGCGTCCGGGCCCAGGAAGCGGGTGCGCAGCTTGTGCCCGGACAGGACGCCCGGGGTGGCGGCTGCGGCTTCACGGATGGCCGCGCTGAGCCTGCGGCCGGCGCTGGCATCCAGGAGGGTACTCAGGGCCGGCCGGGCCATTTTAAAGGAAACGGCGATGAGCATCACGGCCACCACCACCGTGCCGACCGGGTCCAGGAACCAGAGATCATGTCCCTGCCTAGCTCCGGCCGCGCCGGCGCCTATGGTGATGACCGGCGGGATGGAGCTTAGGGCATCGGAGCGGTGATGCCAGGCATTGGCCACCAGGGCCGAGGATTTGAGGGCCGCGCCCCGGGCCGCAGTCCAGCGGTAAAGGAATTCCTTGGAAGCTATGGAAACCAGGGCCACGCCCAGAGCCGCCCAAGTGGCCGTGGTTGCAGCCAAAGATTTGGTGGCCGGAGCGGCGGCGGCCCGGTAAAGGGCAGCCAGGGAGCCATAGGCCATGCTGACCCCAACCAGGGCCAGGGCCAGGGCTATGACCAGCGTGACCAGGGTTTCGATTTTGCCGTGGCCATAGGGATGGTCGGCGTCGGCCGGGGCCGCCCAGTACCGGACTCCAACCAGCACCGCCCCATCGGTGATCAGGTCTGAAAGGCTGTGGACCGCGTCTGCCAGTAGGGTGCGGCTGCCGGCCCACCAGCCGCCCAGGCCTTTGGCCACGATGAGGGCCAGGTTGACCCACAAGCCCACCCAGGTGACCTGGGAAATGGACTTGACCAGGGCCTCATCCGGGGCCTGGTGACTGCCGAACAAAAGTTGGAGGGCTTTTATCATTTTTTGAAGCCGTAGAGGGTTATCCAGCGGTCGGTGCGGATCTGGTCGGCCAGTTTGAACCCTAGAAGCACCAGGCGTTCCCACAGGCGTTCGCCTTCGCCGGGCAGGAGTCCGGAGACTATCACCCGGCTGCGTCCGTTGAAGGCCCCCAGGTCCAACAGTTCTTCCTGAAGGCTAAGGTGGAGATTGGCCAGAAGCAGTTCCCCCGGCTGGTCATGGAAGAGTTGGGCCGGGGCCCGGTGGAACTCCACCAGGTCCTCCAGGCCGTTCAAACGCCGGTTGTTCAGGGCCGCGGCCACGGCCAAATGGCTGTAGTCCACCCCTGTCACCCGGGGTACCCCCAGGAAGGCCGCGGCCAGGGACAGAATACCCGTGCCGGCGCCCAAATCCAGGGCCGATTGGGGGCGGGGCGGAGTTTGGACGGCCCGGGCCAGGCAGTCCAGGCAGGCCCGGGTGGTGGGGTGACCGCCGAAGCCGAAGGCCAGGCCGGGGTCAATGATCAGGCGGGGCTCCGGCCCGGATTCGTCAGGCCCGGTGATGGTCAGGCCGGCCACGGTGAAGGGGGCGGCCCCGGCGCCGTCCTGCCACTGGCCATATGTTAAGTGATGGATGTGGTTCAGGGTCAGGTTCTGTCTGGCGGCCAGGAATTGGGCCGGGGCCGGTCCGGGCTCGCCCCGGAAGAAGACAAAGGCGAAATCAGCCTCCCAATGGAGCCCGGCCAGAGCGGGACCCAGTCGGTCCAGGTTGGCCGGGTCTTCAAAAATATTTCGGGCCGTTTCGTCTCTGGCCCGCAGTTCAAAAATGGTCAGGGGCTGTTCCGGGTGCATGCTTCGTTGACCAGTTCTTTCAGGGAGGCCCGGGCGCGGCTATCAAGGCAGCCGCTGCCCCTGGCTTTTTCCGCTGTTTTGGGGCCCAGGCCCGGCAGGGCCGCCAGAAGATGGGTCGGGGTGGTCGGAAGGTCCACCTGGCGGCCCAGGTTCAGGCGGGTCAGGGCATTGGGCGGTAATGGTCCGGCCGGCCCGAGAATCTGCCCGCCGTCCTGTCTGTAGGTCGCCGGTCCTGATGGCAGGTCCGGAGGCGGGGCGGGGGGAGCCTCGATCCGGACCAGGCCGGTCAAGGCCGCGCCTGAAATCAGGACAGCCAGAACCAGGTCCAGTCCGCGGCCTAGAGGCCGGGCGGTCATGTTTTTTGGCCGTCCAGCACTTTAGACACGGCTTCGGCCAAGCCGCCCTGGCCGGCCGGGGCTATAGACTGGTGGCGAGCCAAAAGATCCGGGGGGGCGTCACGGGTGACGAAGGCCTGGCCGGCCCAATCCAGGAGGTCACGGTCATTGTGGTCGTTACCCATAGCCACTGTCTGGTTCCGGTCCAAGCCCAGGCGTTTGGCCAGGGCGGCCGCGGCCCGACCCTTGGAAACCTCCGGGGGCAGCACCTCCAGCCAGCGGCAGCCGTCGCCAAAGGGGGAGGCGGAAGCCAGCCGGGACAAGCCGGGGAGTTGGCGGTCCAATTCAGCTTCGGCCCGGGCCGCCTCGGACTCTGGGATCATCAGGAGGAATTGATTAAAAACAGGGCGATCGGCCGGAGGCAGGTCAAAATAATCGGCCGGAAAGGGACGGCCTTGGGCCGCGAAATTTTTGAGGCGTTTATTGAAGCCGGACGGGATTTGGCCCGGCGGTTTCAAGTAATAGAAATGGTGGCCGTCGGGCGGTGGCAGATAGGCCAAGAAGCCGAAATTAAGACCTAGTGCGGCCTTTACGGCTTTTTCAGCTTCCGGCGGCCTAAGTATGTGGACTTCCAGCAAGGCTCCGGGGCCTGAAACCCCCCAGGGGCAGAGTCCGCAGCCGGAAGAAAAAACCAGCCAGTCCAGTTCCAGCCCTGGTTCCCAAGCTGTGGCGAAGCTGAACAGGCTCCGCCCGGTGACCACCGCCCGGACCCAACCGTCGGCACCCAGTCGTTTGAGGGCCGCCAGATCCGCCGGGGCCGGCGGCGCCTTGGGATCATGAGGTTTGATCGTTCCGTCAAAGTCGGTCAGCCACAGTCCGACTTTGTCTGTGGTTCTGGTCATTGTTCTCCGGCTCAATATATTGTGCCCGGTGGTCTTTTTATGTTATTATAACATAATATCGTACAATCAGCCACCCGGAGCCCCCGGCTTCTTCGCCGCCCGGGGCCTTGGAGAGGCCGGGACATTCATGATACCTCGCTACCAAAGGCCGTCTTTCAAGGATTTGTGGTCCTTGGAAAATCAGTATGCTTCCTGGCTGGAAGTGGAATTGGCCGTTTCAGAGACCCAGGCGGACTTGGGGCTGGTCCCGCCGGAGGCGGTAGCCGAGATCCGGGCTCGGGCCAGGGTGGATGCGGAGCGCATAGCGGCCCTGGAGGAGGAGACGCGGCACGATATTCTGGCTTTTGTCACCTCGATAGAGGAGCAGGTGGGTCCGGCGGCCCGTTTTTTTCACTACGGCCTGACCTCCTCCGATGTCCTGGATACCGCCCTGGCCTTGAGGCTGGTCCGGGCCATGGATCTCATTCTGGCCGACCTAGATGAGCTACGGGCTGAACTCAAGGCCCTGGCCCTGGCCCACAAAAAAACTCTTATCATCGGCCGCAGTCACGGCATCCATGCCGAGCCCACCACTTTCGGACTCAAGCTGGCTCTGTTTTACTCCGAGTTCGGCCGGCGCCGCGAAAGTCTCCTGGCCGCCCGCCGGGTCGTGGCCGTGGGCCAGTGTTCCGGGCCGGTGGGCAATTTTTCCGCGCCGGGCCTGTCATTGGAAGTGGAGGAGAAAGCCCTGGCCCGCCTGGGTCTGGCCCCGGCCCCGGTCTCCAACCAGGTCATTCAGCGCGACCGCCACGGCCAGTATTTCTGCGCCCTGGCCCTTCTGGCCTCGTCCATGGAGAAGCTGGCCGTGGAAATCCGCCACTTGGCCCGCACCGAGGTCGGTGAAGTCGAGGAGCCTTTCGCCAAGGGCCAGAAAGGCTCTTCGGCCATGCCTCACAAAAAGAACCCCATCGGCGCTGAAAATATAAGCGGTCTGGCCCGGGTTATCCGGGGTCAGGCTCTGGCCGCCCTTGAGGACGTGGCCCTGTGGCACGAGCGCGATATCAGCCATTCCTCGGTTGAAAGAATAATCGCCCCGGACGCCACCAGTCTGGTTGATTATATGCTGGTCCGCCTGAAAAATCTGGTGGCCGGCCTGGTGGTCCATCCCGAGCGCATGGCCCGGAATCTAGCCCTGACCGGCGGGCTCTACAATTCGCAGGAAATTCTTCTGCTCCTCTGCGGCCGGGGACTCCCCCGGGGCACGGCCTATGAACTGGTCCAAGGCCACGCCTTGAGGTCTCACCGCGAGGGGCTGGATTTCAAAACCCTTTTGTTGGCCGACCCTGATATTACCGACCGGGTCTCATTAGCAGAAATCGAAGCCGTCTTCCGGCCGGACCGCTTTTTGGGTTCCGTGGACGCCGTTTTTGAGCGCGTCTTTGGCAATTCATCCTGATTGCTATAAGATAACGGCCTGTTTGGCGGTTACGGTCATTTCCTCCGGCTCTTCCTGCTGTTTCTGGTCCGCCGCGAAGCCGGCGTCCTTCTCCATGGCCTTGTAGTAGTCCCTGATATCGTCTATATTCTTCAGGAATATCATCGCTATTTGGGGGTCGAATTTCCGGCCGCACTCATGCTGAAGGATCTTCAGCACCTCTTCTTCCGGCAACCCTTTGCGATAGATGCGGTCGGCCATCAGGGCGTCATAAACATCGGCCACGGCCACCACCCGGGCGGTGACGGGGATGGCCTCTCCTTGCAGTCCGTCCGGGTAGCCCGTCCCATCCCAGTTCTCGTGGTGTCTTAAGGCGATCACTTCGGCCAGGCTGATGATCTGGTTCTTGGAGTTGGCCAGGATGTTGGCGCCGATTAGGGTATGGTTGCGGATGATTTGAAATTCTTCTTCGGTCAGGCGATCCCTCTTTAGAAGCACATTGTCTTGGACGCCGATTTTGCCGACATCGTGGAGAGGGGCCGCTGCCTGGATGGCGTCCACATCGCCCTGGTTCCAGCCCAGATAGCTGCCCAGCTTGGCGCTGATCAGGCCGATGCGGCGCACGTGGTTGCCGGTTTCCTGGTCGCGGGACTCCAGGGCCGAAAACAGGCGGGTGATTATTTCTTCCTGGCTGTGCCGGATGGTTTCGGTCTGGTGTCGGACCACATCCTCAAGGCTGCGGCTGTGGTGGCGAAGTTGCCGTTCAGCCGTTATGATGCGGTTGGCCACATTGATGCGGTGCTGGAGTTCGGCTTCCACGAAAGGCTTGACTATGTAGTCATCCACCCCGCCCTGGGCAAAACCCAGGAGCCGGTCGCTTAATTCGCTGTGACTGGTCAGAAGTATTATGTATATGTAACGGGAGTTGCTGGACAGGTTGCGCACCAGGTTGGAAAGTTCCAGGCCGTTCAGCCGGGGCATGCTCCAGTCGGTGATGAGCATGTCGATTTCATTCCGGGCGCTGATGATATGGTTGAGCGCTTCCTGGCCATCGACCGTTTCCACCACTTCGTGGCCCCAGTTCCTCAGGTGGCCGGTCAATATCAGGCGAGCCAGGGCTTGGTCTTCGGCGACAAGGATGCGCATAACGGTTCAATTCCAGACTGTACGGAGGTCGTTTTCGGGATCCCGGGTTGTGGAGCGGCCTCCTTGACCAGGGGTTTGGGGTTTAAGCGGCCGCCTCCTCGTCCTGGCCTTTTAGACGTTCGTTCATGGCCGCGGCCAGGGTCGCCACGGCCCGGTCCAGAGCGGCGCTCAATTCGTTCAGTTCCGTCTTCATTTCCGGGCTGGGGTTTTTTCTGGCCGTCTGGTGAAGAAGGAGGGCCAACTCAAAGGGGCCGGCCTGGGTGTAGTAGCCGCTGATGCCTTTAAGGGCGTGGGCCAGGGCGGCGATCTGCCTGAAGTCGTCTGTTTTGAGGGCCGCGTTGAGGTTGGTCAGCAGGTTGGGGGCATCCCGGAGAAATAACTCCATACTTTTTTTCAACAGGTCCTGGTTGTTTCCGAAGGAAAGTTTCATCACGTTTTCGTCCAGGACCTGTGTTCCTGGCGCCGTCGAGGGATATTCAGTTGCCATGGAGTCTGTTTCATAGGCCGGGGCCGGCCGGGCCGCGATCCCGCTCTTGATCCTCAAGGTCAGGCGGTCCAATAGGCTCGCCAGTTCATTTAAAAGGATCGGTTTGGTCAGGTAGTCATCCAGTCCGGCGGCCAGGTATTTCTCGCGGTCGCCCTTCATGGCGTGGGCGGTCAAGGCCACGACCGGAAGGGGCGGCCAATTGTTTTCCGCCTCCATCCGCCTGAGTTCGGCGGTGGTTTCCAGGCCGTCCAGGCCCGGCATCTGAATATCCATTAGCACCAGATCGAAATCGAAACAGTTCTTCCCGCCGCGTTCTCTCAGAAAAGCCAGGGCTTGGGCTCCATCTCCGGCCACCACCACCTGGTGTCCCAGTTCCTCCAAAAGGCGCATGGCCACGACTTGGTTCATTTCCACATCTTCGACCACGAGAACGCGGAAACTGACGGCCGGCGGATAAGGTTCGTCATTGTCGCCCCTTTCGGCCTGTTCCGAGGGGGTCAGATCAAGAGCCGCGGTGATGGCCACGACCAGTTCGGCCGGCCGGACCGGTTTGGTCAGGACGGCGGAGAAAGACAGGAGGTTTCGGCCTGCCGAAACGTTCTGTATATCGGCCGAAGTCAGCAAGATGGCCGGAATCGAGCGGTGGATGGGCTCGGCCCTCATTTCTTTCAGCAAGTCCGGGCCGCTCTTGTGGGGCATGATGTTATCGGTGATGACCAGGTCGAAGGGCTGCCCGCTGGAGGAAGTCAGTTTCAGGTAACGCAGGGCCTCGTCCGCCCCGGCCGCGGCCACGACGTTGAGGCCCAGGATTTTCAATTCTTCCATGAGGAAATGACGGTTGCTGTCGTTGTCGTCCACCAGGAGGATCGAACGTCCGGCCAGTCGGACCGGGTTCAGCCGGGACAGCGCCGGGAGCGTTTCCCCGGTGGAGACTGGCAGAGCCAGGTCGAACCAGAAAGTGGAACCCTGACCGACCTGGCTGGTCAGTTCCAGCCGGGAATCCATCATGGTCAGAAGGCGGTGGCAGATGGCCAGCCCCAGGCCGGTGCCGCCATGGGTCCGGGTGGTGGAGGCATCGGCCTGCTCAAAGGGCTGGAAGATGATATGCCGTTTTTCCGGAGGGATGCCGATGCCGGTGTCCGCCACGGAAAAGCGCAGTTTGATCATTTCAGGCGGGAGAGTGAGTGGTTCGGCCCCGGTCTCCGCGGCGTTGGTCAGGGGGCGCTCCTCCAAGACCGATCTTTCCAATATTTCCACGGTGATGTTCACTTCGCCGTTTTCAGTGAACTTAAGGGCGTTACTGACCAGGTTCAGCACTATCTGGCGTATTCGGACCGGATCGCCGTAGAGGCATTCCGGAGTTTCCGGAGGAATGTTTACGATGGCTTCGACGGGCTTGTTTTTGGTGAGTGAGGCCAGGCTGGTCGTGGCGTCGAAAATCAGGTCGCGCAGGTCGAAGGGCAGGTTTTCCAGGCTCATCTTGCCGGCTTCTATTTTGGAGATGTCCAGGATATCGTTCAGCACCGTCAACAGGGAATAGCCCGCGTTCTTGATGGTCCCGACCATGGAGAGTTGGTCCCGGGTCAATTGGTTGCGTAAAAGAAGGTCGGCCATGCCCAGGATACCGTTCAGCGGGGTGCGGACTTCGTGGCTGATATTGGCCAGGAAGGCGCTTTTGGCCTGATTGGCCTTTTCGGCCGCCCGCTTGGCTTCCAGGATGGCTTGGCCCAGGCGGTGCTTTTCAGTGAAATCGATGAGCATGCCCCCGGAGCCTTCTATTTCGCCCTCTGGGCTGAACACCGGAAAGATGTTGAGGTTATAGACGCGGGTATCGTTTTTATCCGAGCTTTCCAAAAGGTTGTCAACATCCATCGGTTTGCCTTCCCGGACGACCTTCTGTTCCATCTCGACCATGCGCCAGCCAATGGCCCGGGGCAGAAAGGAGTAGGCGGTGGAACCGAGGATATCCACGGACGAAACCCCCAGGATGGCGCAGAAGCGGGGATTGACCATGGTGAACTCGTGCCGCTCGTTCTTGAGATAGGCTCCGGCTTCAAGGTTGTTGAGAAAGGATTGGACTTGTCTTTGTTGGGAATGGAGGTCGGCCGTGCGTCTGGCGATGACTTGTTTGAATTTGTCGGACCTGAACTTGAACTTGCTCAAGTCGTCGGCCCGCCTGCTCCAGATGCGGTAAAAACTGAACACGGCCAAGCCGAACACCAGGAGCCCGACCAGCCCCAGGCCGGCCATGATTTTATGGTGGAGGATGGAATCCAGATAGGAGTGCAGCAAAATGTTGACGGTGGTAATGACCATCCATAGGCAGGTGAAGCCTATGGCGGCCATTTCCAGGTTCGTCAACTTGGACTTTTTGTCGGCCAGCCGCTTCTTCATCGGCTTTCTTTCCGCCGAATGGTTTCGGCGCTTTCAGGCCCAGCAAATCAGCCCCAGCGCAAAGGGGTTGGCCAAGCGTTTCTGGCTTGGCAACACCCGAATGGTGTAGCCGAATTTACCGGTGTTCCGGCAGGTCACAATGTTTTTGAAGAGCCAGGCCCCGCCTTGGAGATTCTGGTTCGGCTCCAGGGCCAGGGTGGCCCGGTCGGTGAATTCGCCCATGTGGTTCAGGGGGCCGTAATAGGCCTCCACAGTCACATCATCCGGCGCCAGGGCGCCCAGATGCACCCGGGCTTCGAATTCCATTTCTTCGCCCACCATCTTTTGCCCGCCGTCCGCGGTGGAGGCTATTGACTGGATGGCCACGTCGTTCCAGGAGGTCATGAGCTTATTGCGCCATTCAGCCAGTGCCTGGGCCGCGGCGAAGTTGTTGTCCGTAAGGCTTTGGAAGCGCTGGGAGGAGGGGATGTAATATTTGTGGTAATAGTCATGCACCATGCGGTGGGAACTGAAAAGGGGCATGAGATCGCGGATGCTGGAGCGCATCATATCGCACCAGACCTGGGGAATACCGTCGGCGGTCCGCTGGTAGAAGAGCGGAGCCACCTGTTTTTCCAGGAGGTTGTACAGAGCCAGGGCTTCGGTCTCGTCTTGCAGTTCGTGGTTGGGGTCTTCCTCGCCCTGGCCTATGGCCCATCCGTATTCCGGAGCGTAGCCCTCGTCCCACCAGCCGTCCAGGACCGACAGGTTCAAGACGCCGTTGGCCAGAGCCTTCATGCCGCTGGTGCCGCAGGCCTCCAGAGGGCGGCGGGGGTTGTTGAGCCAGACGTCGCAGCCGGAAACCAGGAGGCTGGCGATGGACATGTTGTAGTTTTCCAGAAATACGATGCGGTTCCGGAAGCGAGGTTCGCGGGTCATGTGGAGGATGGATTTTATGAAGGCCTTGCCTTCGTTGTCCTGAGGGTGGGCCTTGCCGGCGATGATCAGCTGGATCGGGCGGGCCGGATTGTTGATGATCTTGTCCAGGCGATCAGGGTTGCGGAACAGGAGAGTGGCACGCTTGTAGGTGGCGAAGCGCCGGGCAAAGCCGATGGTCAGGGTGTCCGGGTTCAGCACTTCCATGCTCTGGCGCAGGGCGTCGGTGGAAGCGCCCTGTTCCTTCAACTGGCGGAAGAGGGCCCGGCGGGCGTAACCCACCAGGCGGGTCCGGCAGTGTTCGTGGGCCCGCCACAGCTCAGACAGGGGGATCTGTTTGATCTGCTGCCAGATGTGGACCGGGTCCTGGTCCTCGTTCCATTCGACGCCGAGATAGCTGTCGTAGAGGCGGGATATTTCCCGTGAGGCCCAGGAGGAGACGTGGACCCCGTTGGTGACGTAGTCGATGGGGGTGTCCTCCACCGGATTTTTGGGCCAGATTTCCTGCCACATGCTACGGCTGACCCGTCCGTGGAGGCGGCTGACGCCGTTGGCGTGGGCTGACAGGCGTAAAGACAGGGGGGTGACCCCGAAGGATTCGCCTTCGTCGCGGGGGTTGATGCGGCCGTAGCCCAGGAGCACCCGCCAGTTGATGCCCAGCTCTTTGGCGTAATCTTCAAAATAGGCCCGGGCCAGTTCCGGGTCGAAGGTGTCGTTGCCGGCCGGGACCGGGGTGTGGGTGGTGAAAATGGTGGAGGCTTGGACCACTTCCCGGGCCGCGTCAAAGGACAGGTTATGATCCTTGCGCAGGAGGTTGATGCGTTCCAGGGCCGAGAAGGCGCTGTGCCCTTCGTTCATGTGGATGACGGTGGGCCGGAGGCCCATGGCCTTCAGGGCCCGCACCCCGCCCACGCCGAGCACTATTTCCTGCCGTATCCGGGTCTCCTTGTCGCCGCCGTAAAGCTGGGCGGTGGTGCCGCGGAATTCGGGCGCATTTTCGTTCAGGTCGGTATCCAGGAGATACAGGGGTATCCGCCCCACCTGGACGCACCAGACGGCCACTGTCACTTCATGTCCCTTGAATTTGACCTTGACCTTTATTTGCTTGCCGGAGGCATCGGTGATTCTGGTGACCGGCATATTGTCAAAATCATTGGCCGGATAGCGTTCCATCTGCCAGCCGTCGTTGTTGAGATATTGGCTGAAATAGCCTTCCTGGTATAACAGACCCATGCCCACCAGGGGTATGGAGAGGTCGGAGGCTGATTTCAGGTGGTCGCCGGCCAGCATGCCCAAGCCGCCGGAATAGATGGGAACGCAGGTGGTGAGGCCGAATTCGGCTGAAAAATAGGCCACGCAGGTGCCAGGTTCGCCGACTTTGGGGGCGCCCATGTATTTGTCAAAGCTGTGGGCCTCCTCCCCCAACTGGCTCATGAAACCCAGGTCGTTGACCAGGGCTTCCAGGCGTCCCTGATCAATCTGACCCATGAAGGCCACCGGGTTATGACCCAGATCTTCCCAAAGTTTGGGGTCCATTCTTTGAAAGAGGTCGCGAATGCTGTTGCGCCAGCTGAAAAGAACATTGTAGGCCATTCTTTTCAAGGGTGCCAGTTTCTCTGGGAAACTGGGAACTACTTTGAACTCTTGCTTGGCTTTCATTAGGTTAACCTCAGATTTATGAATTGATCCGGGAAACTGGTCGTGAAACGGACCCGGGCCGGTGGCCGTGGCCTTCCTCTTTATTTTTGAGACCGGACTTTTCTGGAAACCACCTTTATTATCTTAACATTATATAAGGCGAAGGTCAAATGGTTAGTGGCCGGCGCGCCAGCCAGGCCGCCTTGACAAAAACTAATAATAATAATAGTTTTATGAACAGCCTTAGATAAGCTAAAATCGGGGCGCGGGTTTTCCGGGCTGGCGTAGCTCAAGGGTAGAGCGCCTGATTTGTAATCAGACGGTTGTAGGTTCGATTCCTATCGCCAGCTCCAAAAAAGTTAAATAAACCAATTGCTTACTCTATGACATGGAATAGCCCATTGAAATTTTTGGGGCTAGGGAATTACCGGGGAATTACCAAAAATAGAGGGCCAGTAGTGGCGGCTGACTTAGGGAATCCTTGCAAAACAACGGCTTTTAGGCTGGCTTCACATTAAAGCCGTTGACGGACAAAGATTTTTCAAGGCGGCCCCAAATTGAAGCCAGGGGCTTGAAAAAAGATAGGGGGGCCGGTTAGGCCCCCCCTGGTCCTGAGGAATGTCAGGCCCCGGCCTGGTGTTCCATCACCGGCCGGGGCCGTTACTGTATTTCTCAGCTATTCACAACTTGAAGGCAACTTCTTTCCAAAAACCCACCACGGCTTTTAGCCAGCCATTGAGGAAATTTTCGGCTTCTGTGCTGATCAATCCATCTTCGTTTGCCTTTAAAAGGCTTGGGCGTTCTTCGTCAAGACCCTGAAAAGAGTCGCCCAATATATCGTCTTCCAAAAGCAATCGGCGGTGAATGCCACCTTCTTTGAAAAAATCCTCAGATAGGTCAAATGTTGTAGCCGCATATTTGAGTTCCAAATAATCGGCACTCTTGGCCCAGGTAGCCCCCTCCTTGTGTCCTTCTTCCCAAAAATCTTGTTCCGCCGCTTTTTTTTGGCTTTTCAGCCTTTCGATGATTTCTTCCATGTGCTGTCTCCTTTTAAATAAATTTTTGTGGAGATTTATACCTTCTCCACATTATGATACGCAAAAAATTTCATGGCCCGTGTCATTTGGCATAAAAAAAGGCCCTCGCACTGAGCAAAAGCCATATAACAGATGGATATATTTGCATTAAAAAATTTTAAAAAATATACTTCTGCCGTTCAAATCAGCCCCATTTTTGTATTATACGCGAAAAAATATAATGTATTGGCAAGAGCCTTAATCAACCGCCGGGCGGCGGCCCTGGGGCGGGACTTAGGGGAAGGTTCAGGCGCGGATTATCGGGCTGGAAATGGCCCCAGGGGCGCTGAAATCGGCGGCTAGGCCGGATAGAAGGTCGGCCAAGGCGCTGAATACGTCCCGGCCGGGAGCGTCCTGGAAATAAGAGGTGGACAACTTGCCGACTGACCTAGACTGAATCCGGCCGCCCCGCTCAAGTATGGGTTGTAGGTCGGTCCCATCATAGGCCAGGCCCGCCAGATAGCAACAGGCGGCCTTGACGGCCTCCGGGACGGCATTGGCGGCGATGCTGTAGCCGTCAAGGTCAAAGGCTTCCAGCCGGGGCCAGGCCATGATCCGGCCGGGGGCGGCTTTTCGGCCGACCCACTTCAAGCCGTTCAAATAGTCGGCGGCCAGGATTAGGGCGGCCTCTTTTAGGGCCTCCTGGCCGTCCTGGCCGTCCGGGTCAGCCGGGGGCCAAGTCTGAGAGCCACGGGCGGCTTGCCAAGCGTCCGCATCGGCTATACTGGCGTAGCTGTTGGCCCCTTCGGGCATAGTGCCATTTTCAACTATCAGGGCCATAATGTCTAAAATGCCCCTGGGGCCGTTTGCCCGTCTGAAATGGCCGTTTGCTTCCCGCTTGCCGGGCGTTTGCCACCCTCGAAGGGGGCGTTTACCCAGGGGAGGCGACCTTGGGCCGCGCAACCCATAGCAGTTGCCAAAAATATTGAAGCCAACACGGCCACGAAACTAAAAGCTAAATATTCCCACATGGTGGAACCTCTCTTGATTATTTAGCCCCCAGGGAGGAAGCATTAAACCCCCTGGGGGCTATGGCATCCGCCTTGCCGGAACGGGTAGCCACCCGCATTTTCGGAATCCGGCGGCTCCGGGTCGGTCTTTCTTTGGGTAAGGAGGCCCGCGCCTATAACATTACGTTATACAGACCAAACCTATAGGCGCTTTGCGTGTCATGGCTTTCGACACACTCTATTATACGTTAAATTTTTCTTACGCCGCTTCCAGCCCCGTCAACCGGGCCGCCGCACGGGGGTGGAATATGGCGAAACTGACAATCCATTCAATCAAGGTCGTAAAGTGGACGCCGCTCAAGCCCTGGTCAATGACTTCCAGGGGACCGGCCTGGAGCCCGCCGACATATTCACCCGCCCCAAAACGGACGGCGTAAATATCGCTGGTCAATATGGCCTCGCCGGTGGCGTCCTCTTCAATTATGCCGATGGGTATTCCGGCATAGGCCGGAATCTGGAGGCCGAATACGTCCGAGACGGTTTCGGTGGCCTGATTGGCCGCCCTCATCAGGGCATTGACTTCACGCCGGGTGGCCTTGGACATAAACAAAACGTCCGGGGAACCGACCACGCCATCAATCAGTTCATCAATCAAGGCCAGGGTCAGGGGTTCTTGGTCCGCGTCCATTACCTGA
>Ga0082212_10001247_pt1 | contig 37462 bp, 24 predicted proteins | sample TergutNt197P3_FD_71548 | JGI IMG/M metagenome (GOLD analysis project Ga0082212, IMG submission 71548) | Neocapritermes taracua P3 segment gut microbial communities from Petit-Saut dam, French Guiana - Nt197 P3 | ecosystem: Host-associated > Arthropoda: Insects > Digestive system > Gut ...
TCGCTGTCCGTTGGGGAAGAGCGTTGCCGGATTCATCTGGAACTGCGGCACCGTCAGGTCGTTGTTGATGTTCACCACGTTGTAGTTATACTGGTTCCACACCTTGCGGGCGGGCGCCCAGGCGAAGCCGTCGCTCTTGAATACGCGGAGGAAGCCGTTCTGTGCGCTCGCCGTTACTGTTCCATCAACGGTATTGCTTGTGTTATCCCATCCCTGCACAATGATCTCCGCCTGTCCGTCGCCGTCGACATCCGCCACGATGGCCCGTTCACCAAGTGTCGTCGAACGAACATTGTCGAAGATGGCCAGCGTGTCGGGGGTTGAGGTACTGCCATTGAGAATACGCAAGTTAAATTCGTCCCTGTACACGATTTCGTTGACGCCGTCCAAGTCGAAATCGAAGAGGCTCATGCCCGTATGGCCGGAACCGTCCGTATGTTCGAGCTTCCATTTTTCTACAATCTGGTTGCCGGGAGTAGCCAGTGGGTCGTATTCCAGCGCATACATGTATTGCGGCGTACCGTTGGCGATAAATACAATTTCCAAATAATCGTCATGGTCGATGTTTCCGATCATGGGGATGCTGTACTGCCAGCCTCTACCGGTTGTATAACTGCCCATCAGATAAGAGGCATTGTTAGGCAGCGGCTTCCATACGTACAGGATGACGTCAGGGCCAATAGGTGTTGCGCTGCTGGGCCGCTCCTCTACAATGACGATGATTTCCGGCTGTCCGTCGTTGTCGATATCTGCCACTAACGTTGAGCCTTCGGTACCGCCTATGGTTGTAGGAAGTGAGGTAAGCAATTCCATGTCTGGAATGACCGTCATGGCGCCGCATCCGGCAGTTTTTCCGCCCTGCGGGATATCCACTTTATAGATTTGCGTACCTGCGCAGAGTTCCAGCCGGCCATCGCCCGTAATATCATGAGCGGTCGTGAAATACGCAAAGTCTCTGGGTACGCTGGGAACATTGATGCCTGCCGAGGGATGTGTGGTAAAATGCGTCTGTCCCTTGTTGTTGCTGGCGCCGCCCGTACAAAGCAACGCCCCCGTTTCTAGCGAGAACACCATGTTGGCCATGTAGACTTCGGGGATGCCGTCGTTGTTGAAGTCGGCGATGTTCACCGTTGCGACATAGCTTCCGTTGGACACAGGCGTCAGACCCGTAACGTCCGACTGCCAGATTTGCGTTCCTGTTACGGCATTATATGCGTGGATTCTATCGTCTAATCCATATATCACAAGATAACCTTTTTCGCCGGTACCGTCGTTGTATCGCGCCATGGCAGGCGGCGACATTGTGCTTGCCGTATGTGCCGCTCCGCCGGCGAAAGCGGTGAAAGGAATGTCTTTCTTGAACTTCACCTCGTCGTCTTCAAAAGTAAAGATGCGGAAACCGGTTGTCGGATAACTGCTTGTCGCTGACGCATTGGGTATGCCGCCTATGATTTCCACGATGCCGTCGCCGTCGATATCGCCCGTCATCAGAGGCATGTAATTGTGTATCAGCTTGTCTTTAAAGATGGGTACCTCCCGAATGGTCCAGTCGGTAGTAGGCACGTTGCCCACGCACGACACGTTCACGATATTGTCGGGACACTCGGCAACCGTAATATAGAGCGATTTGCATAATAGGCTGCCGTTGCATGCAACGCAGTACTGCAAGGTGTCGAAACCGATAAAACCAGCATTGGGGGTATACACGATACGGTTGCCCGAAATGCTGGATCCGCCATTGACGGGGCCTTGCGTGACGCTTACGGCAGGGGACGACGAGCACAGGATGTCGGGATCGCCCGTTACCACGTCAATCGTTAGTGTCGGAAAGCAGGCAAGCATCTGTGCATACGTGTTGTTATAGATGTGATATGCGCCGAATCCACCGTACGTGCGCGGCGGTGCGGTAACCGGCAGACTGTGGGCATACACCACGCCCGATTCCACATACCAGTGAATATAGTATTTTCCTGCCGGCATTCCGCTGAAATCCACATACGTGTCTTCGAAGCCATTGTTGGCATGCGGAACGTTCAGGGGATGCCAGGCGCTGCTGTAAAGCGGGTCGGCCGCTATGGCCAAGTTGTAATCGGGGATGGTCGTAACGAGATACATGGCGACAACGTCCAAATATTCATAGAGGACGCCTGTGCCGGTGTGGTCGATATTGAGTGTCAGGGTGACAATATCCGTCGAAGGAAAGGGAACGGCAAACTGGTCGGGCGATGCCGTCACACGAATATAGTCGTTGTTGTAACTGTCGTCGAACACCACGCGTTGCTGGCCGATTTTGCGTATATGGCCGGGGAGCGGTACGCCCCCATATACGCCGTCGATCAGCAGCACGTCGGAATAAACGCCGACGGGCTTGCCGACGTCAACGGGGAGAACGATGTAGAACACCATTCCGCTGGTTAGGGTTGTAGGCATCGGAATCACGGTAAAGCTGTCCGCTGCGAGGAAAATAATAGATGAAAAATCAATGTTGTCCTGCAGAACGAACGAAACATTGGTCATCGGAACGGCGTCATTATAGATAACCTTCGTATGGAAAGCGTGATCTTCGGCTTCCGTCGAGGTGTAGCCTACTTCAAGGGGTATCGAGGGAAAGTCGATGAATGAGATATCAGTAGGCAACAAGGGAAGAATAACCGTATCGCGACTGCTTACATTGCCAGTGACGGTCGTAACAACCGGCAGGTAAGGTCGTCCAGACGTAGCGGGATTAACACTGGAAGCGTCTGTAAAAAAAGTAGTTGGCTGCTGTAACTCCGCACGAAAATCGAACATGCCCGTGACGGCGTCTGTCCTTCCAACCCTTACTTTCGCTAAATCATACGATCCAAGTCCTACGGCGCTAAAGATACTCGCTATGTTCGGTATTTGTGTAAGATCAAGGTAAATGTTTGCATTTGGCAAGGTATCTTGGGTAAAAACGGTGATAAGCGTTTTGTGTGGATCGTTGAGATAAGTGAGGTTTTTTGTGCCGGTCAATCCAAGTTCTGGAAATTGAATTTGTCCCACGCCGCCGCTGGGATTTGCTCCTGCGCCATAAGCCTCAATGATAGAAGGAGGCAATGCAATAACGGTACTCATGTCGGCATTACACTGAACAACCCCCGTTCCTAACGGACAGCCGCTGCCAATTCCGGCGGCGTCATAGCCTCCACGAGCCTCCACATCTCCTCCATAAATAATAATTATCCCGTTATAATACGTTCGAAATCCTCCGCCAATACCTGCTGCGTGACCCCCCCAGGCTGTTATCGTTCCGCTGGAAATAATAATATTGCCACCAGCCGTATTGGCAGGCGAAACACAACTGCCTGTAATAGCCGAAGTGCCTTGATTAAGATAAGGAACGGTTGGCGAACCATTTTGGCCGGGAGCGCCGATACCGGCTCCGGCAAGCGAATAATTGACGCCCGGAACGTAAGGTGTTGCTTTGGCGCTTAATGTTCCGCTGGAATTATCATTGGGATCAATGGCGCTAATTTGTATTTGGGCGCCCTGGTCTACCTGAAGACAGGCATAGCCTCCTCCGGTATATAACAATTCGTTATCTCCATCCAAGATAATATTAACAATTGTTACAGGACTAAGGCTGGAACAATTGTACTGACCTAACACCGTAAATGGAGAATAGGTATTGGTACTGGTATTGGCTGCAAGCGAAAAAATTTCAACATTACTCAATGTTATATCTCCGTGATACCCGCTGTTAACTACCACTTTATACGTTGAGGTCGAGCCAAAAATACGATAATTACTTGTGGAGTTTCCCGGAATGAGTAAATCTCCCAAGCTGATGTCATGGTTTATAGTCGTTTGCCCCGATACATTTACCGCTATTATAAAAAACAGCGCAAAACCTATCAGTCTATACACGTTTTTCAGGGTGACAAGAAAATTCATTTTACTAAAATTTAGTCCGGTTTATATTCATAAACGAATGATACAAAGATTTCTTCGTTTTCGTTTGCAGGATTAACTATTCGTTGCTGCACATACAAGAGGTTTCCAAATACATTACCTCCGGGATTGAAGGGAATATCAGAAGAGTCAAACCGAATACCCGATTTTTTGGTATATACATATTTCGTTTTTAAGGTATTTTTTGAAGATTTAAGAATAATGGAATCTTGTCTTACTTCCAAATTTGCGTAAATTTCAATATCTATATCGTTCAGATTAACTTCATGATTAACGTGAACATGATCTTCTTCCAAATCTTCCAAGCCATCATGCCGGCAGCCGATGATTGCATGAACGCTCTCCATTTTCAACACCCATTTCCCTTCAGGGATGGTCTTTACAACGTCGGCCACCTGCCCAAACGCAGACGCCCAACTTGCCCATACAATACAGGCAGTAACTATCATTTTCGCTTTCATCTGATAAAAAATTTATTCATAAAACTTGTCATTCTCAATTATTCATTTATACTAGATACTTACAATACACGCCAATCGAGCCGCAAATATATGGTAATAAATATTATCATGCAAATTTTCTGAAAAAATAATTTTTTTTTAGCATTGCATCCACTTTATTTGATTGTTTATCGGACAATCATTTAACGTCCGAATACCCGATTTCGTCGTTATTTATACCCGATTTCGTCGATTTACTATTGCGGGATAAACGATAATCGCTTACTTTTGCGGCAGTATTAACCGAAATGCTGTTTGCGCAAACGCTTTCATAAATTTTAAAAAAAATGAACACGATGAAAAAAAACAAAAGTTTACTATGGGCAATACTCGCTATTGCCATCATGGCTGGCGGCGGATGCCTGTTGAGCTTGACAATCAACAGCCTGTACTACACGACGACCGCCTTCGCGACCCTGTCGCTCTCCTTGTTGGCCGTATTTTTATACGTTGCAGGCGCTACATTAATAAGGCACAGCCTACGCGGCGACAAACAATCGCATGGCACCTTTCAGACGGCAGGCACCCCCTCTACTGAGGGGAAAAACATCATTGTGACCTTTCAGCACGATGGCGTCGATTCAGGACTGCTGATAGCCTTTTTACTGATAGCCGCCGGCGCGCTCCTCTTTTGCTTTAATGCGGAGATACTGAATCCGGCGTGGAAAAGTTTCTTTATCTCATGGCCGATGCTTGTCTTTGCCGTCGGGGCGATTTGTGTCTGTAAGCGACATCTGATTACGGGATTCATACTCGTCGCCGTCGGCATTTTTTTCCTGATGCCCAAAGCGGCTGCCATTTATCCGAACGACATGTTCCTCGAACTCATTCAATCCAATTTCTGGCCTGCCGTCTTCGTCGTTTCGGGTATCGTCATCATCCTGAGCTTTTTGATACGCCCGAAAGCGTGCAATAGCAGGCATCCGAAGGGGAACTGGACGGATGAATACACGCCAAGCGAGAGCGAGAACAACGACGGCAAGATCAATTACCGGTTGGTCTTCAGCGGTACGGAACAGGTCATACTCGACCCGGTCTTCAAAGGCGGAACGGTTGAAACGGTTTTCGGCGGACTGGAACTCGACCTGCGACGGACGACGTTGGCCGAAGGGAGTACCGTCTTATACGTCAAAACGGTCTTTGGCGGCGTCGAGATAAAGGCGCCCGATACGTGGGACATTGAGATAAAATCAAAAACTGTCGCCGGCGGCATTTCCGACACAAGATTGAAAAGCAGAGAACCCGACCATACCCGAAAACTTGTCATCTATGCCAACTGCACTTTCGGTGGAATAACGATTAGATAGATGAACCCCTTCAACGAACATCTGAAAAGCTATATTACGGCTTGCCTGACGGTAGCCGTAATATATGCTTTTGCCGCCGGCTTCAACCTGCCGGTCTTCGTTCGCATCGTGAACGGCGCGTGCTTTGGAATCGTTCTTTTTTCGACCGGCATCGTGTTGTGGAACATCTTCCGGTTTGCAATGCCCGCCAGTCATGCTCCCGTCTTCCGCCGTATCTTTATTGTCGTCCTCGCATTCACAACATGCGCCCTTGTTGCCGGCATCGAATCACTGATCATTTACCTGTCGTTTCCTTCCCTCTTCGATGCTTATGTTCCGACCCTGCCGGTACGTGCCTTCATTGCTTTTCTGCTGTTTGTCATTTGTTATCTGCTTTATGCCATCATGGACGAGGACATCAAAAAGCAGGAGGGCAACTCCGAAGAAATGTCGGTGGGCGCGTCGGCAACAACCGAACCGGGCAATGCCGGTATAGGCAATGCTGAACCGGGCAATGCCGAACCGGGCAGACAGCCCTACGCGGACATGCCACAAACCGTCGACAGGATAACGGTGCGCAGCGGACAGAAGATAAAAATTATTCCTGTGGCCGACATCCTGTATGTCAAAGCCGACGGCGACTATGTAGCTATCCGCACGGCAGAGGGAAGCTGGCTGAAAGAGCAAACGATGAAATATACCGAAGACCGTTTGCCGATAAGCAGTTTCGTGCGCATCCATCGCTCGTACATCGTCAACATCCACCGTATCAGCCGTATAGAACGCTACGGCGAGAAACGCCAGGTCGTACTGTCGAACAACGAAAAGATAATAATCAGCGCCGCCCGCTACCACACGCTCAAGCAAATATTGGGCATTTAACCGGCAAGTGATTGAACCTGTCCTCGCATGATGCAAGGAAAAAATCTGACGCTTCATGCAACATTACAGTTGCTTTTTGCGTCATTACCTATACTTAATATCATGTATGTATGAAAAGATTTAAATGGATTATTCGATGTGGACTGGTTTTGCTGCCATTATCCACGCTTGCACAAGATGAATCTGCCAATTTAGTGCAGAAAGCCAAAACCGGCCACCGGCTTGGCTTCGAAATTGGGTTCCATGAATTTTTCGGGAGCACGATTGTGCCCGACCGTGTTCGGTCAATCCAAGCGGTCGATGTTTATGAATACGATATGCGTAGCGACTATTATGGGGGGTGCTATTATGGAGGATACGACGACAAGTCGGCTCATGCGATCAATAAGGCGTACATCGGCATCAAATATGAGACCCTGTTTTCAAACAACAATGTAGGGATCGCCTCCGGGCTTCGTTTTTCGCAGTTGTGGGCGCAGTTAGACCATAACCCGAAGTATGACTATTTTATCTGGTTGTTGCGTCAGGAGGGGCAGACTTCCGATTACCTGACGATACGAAGCATGAAACAAAAAAACCATTACCTGAGCGTGCCGTTGGAAATACGTGTCTTTCCGAAAAGAAGCGACCGCGTCTTTAAGAATTACTTCAAGATTGGGGGCGCGTTCAACTATCTTTATTCTACCGATTACAAGATTGATTTTCAAGACCCTTTCATGTCGAAGTATACGGAGGAGGTCGGCGATAACATCCGTAAGCCCTGCATGTACAGTGCCTTCATCTTCCCCGCGCTCGGATTTCGTTGGGGTAAAAACAATTACCCCTGGTTCAATGTCGAATTTCAATTTCCGGGATTCCTGATTGCGCAACACAAGCATGCCTTTGTTGACCCCAATGTGGGATTCGGCATGCAATTCTCGTTACAGTTCCCCTTAAACAAAACAATGCAATAACCTACATGAACATGAAAAAATATGCAATAATCCCGATCGTTCTGCTGTTGTCATCGTGTGATGTCGACGAAATGGAGCAGACAATATTTGTGCCCGACGCATCCGACAGCCACTTGCCGGCCTATACCGAATGGGGATACAACTCATTCGGCGCCCGTTACGAACGAACCTATTTTCTGGCTACGAATGATATTGTCCCCTGCAAGATAACCGTTCAGGACGGGATTATGACTTTTTCGCTGTCAGGTCGTATCTCGGCGAGTTCTTCATCGCACGGTACATACGAAAAAATGACGCTTTATTTTTCTTTTCCCGTCGGCGAGCCGATGCGCAATTACTGGGATTTACAGGCTCTCCATCAGCAAACGTTCGATTTAACCGACCCTTCGTGCGAAGTAAAAATGACAAGGGATTCAAAAACCGAAACCATCGAACTGTTATCGGGAAGCCTGTTTTTTAAGCGCGTGCAGCTGCTGCGAATCAATGAAATAGATGACAGGGCGATCGTTTCAGGGACGTTTGAACTGGCGTTTCTGCGGCATAAACTGCCCGAAGCCCTGACAAAAGGCCGTTTCGATTTGGGGATAACCAGCCTTTTTTACATCCCCTAACAAACTGCTTACTTCCTTCGTGCAGCCGGGAATGTCAAGTTAAATATTTTGCATCAAAAAAAAATAATTATTTTGCCAGTTTCGCTTGCAAGATAAATTAAAAGAATTACTTTTGTACCCGAAAAATTGTTTTTTTTAAAATTATTTTTTTATGAATGAAGTAAAATTTTACAGGAGCGAGAGTATACCTCTTGAGCTTCATAAGGTAAGAGTGGTACAAAAACTTAATCTTGTACCCATTGAGAGACGGTTTAATGCTATCCAGGAAGCAGGTTTCAACACGTTCAGGCTGGGTACCCAGGACGTGTTTCTCGACATGCTGACCGACAGCGGTACCAATGCGATGAGCGACAACCAGATCGCTGCCATGTTTCAGGCCGACGACGCCTACGCAGGCTCCCAGAGTTTTGTCCGGCTTCACAAGGCTGTCGAGGAAGTGCTGGGTAAAAAATTCCTGCTTCCCGTCCATCAGGGACGCGCAGCAGAAAATGTGATAAGCAAGGCATTCATCAAAAAGGGAGATGTGATTCCGATGAATTATCACTTCACAACGGCGCTTGCCCATATCCTTGAGAGCGGTGCGAAGATTGAGGAGCTACTCTTCGACGATGCCCTTCACATTAAAAGCGACAATCCGTTCAAAGGCAATATCGATATCGACAAATTGGTTGCCTGCATCGAAAAAAACGGAACGGAAAGAATACCTTTCATCCGTATGGAAGCCTCTACCAACCTGATCGGCGGACAGCCGTTTTCGATCGCCAACCTGATGGACGTCCGTCGTGTAGCCGACAAATACGGCATCATGCTCGTGCTCGATGCCAGTCTGCTGGGCGAGAACGCCTACCTCGTTAAACAACGCGAGAAGGAATGGGCCGAAAATACGATGGCCGACATCATCAAGATGATGACCAACTTAGCCGACTTGGTCTATTTTTCCGCCCGCAAACTTTCATCTTCACGCGGTGGCGGCATCTGTACGAACCGCAAGGACATTTACCAGCGGATGGAAGCGCTTATCCCGCTTTACGAAGGCTTCCTTACCTACGGAGGCATGTCCGTACGCGAGATAGAAGCAATGGCTGTGGGGCTGTACGAAACGCTCGACGAGACAATGATCTCGCAAAGCCCTACCTTTATCAAATATTTTGTTGAACAGCTGACCCGCCTAAATATCCCGGTCGTTACCCCTCCGGGCGTATTGGGCTGCCACATCGATGCCATGGGGTTCTGCGACCACGTCCCGCAAACCGAATATCCTGCCGGCGCACTTGCCGCCGCCTTCTACTTCATCTCGGGCATCCGCGGCATGGAACGCGGCACGGTATCAAGTGTGAGGGACGAAAACGGAGTTGAACTGCTGGCCGACGTCGAACTGCTACGGTTGGCCGTTCCACGCCGCGTCTTCACCCTTTCGCAAATCAACTACGCCATCGACCGCCTACACTGGCTCTTCGACAACCGGAAGCTTATCGGCGGACTTAAATTCGTTTACGAACCCCCCGTCCTGCGTTTCTTCATGGGCGGCCTCGAACCTACGAGCGACTGGCTGGAAAAACTTTTAGTCAAATTCAAAAAAGACTTCGGCAATTCACTTTAATTTTCAAATATGGACAGGGCGGGAAAAATGCTTTTCCCGCCTTGTCGTATTTGAAAACGGATGGATGCAACACGTGTCGCGCGTCATTGGAAATGTTAATTCATAATTTTTTCCACATGAACTTTTCAAAAAAACTTCTAATCACATCATTCTTTTTGGGTCAGATAACGATTATGCTGGCACAGTCCTACCCTTCACTCAACAATCAGAAGATTGCCGGATACAAAGGTATATGGTTTACCTTGGGACAATTTTACGAATATGGCGACAAATATTCAGGAGGGTTGGGAACTTATACTTCCAATCATACGCCGATAGCTATTTATGCGCCTGAAGTACAAAAAACATTTTTTGTTTTTGGAGGCATTGCTGAAGGCCGAAAAACAAGCGTTGATGCGCCCGACTACAAGGGCAAAACTTACGGGAATTACCTGCTTTGCATGATTGGTTGTTTTGACCACAAGACGGGGAGCGTTTCAAAGCCGACTGTTGTGCTCGACAAAAATGGCGTTTATGATCCGCACGATGATCCGACCATTGCCATCGATGCCGATGGATATCTTTGGGTGTTTCCGGCAGGAAGGGGTAGGGCACGGCCCGGGTCTATTTACAAAAGTCGTCAACCCTACAATGTGGATGCTTTCGACTGTATTCTCGAAGACGAAATATGTTATCCGCAACCCTACTATGTGAATGACAAGGGATTCCTGCTGCTTTTTACAAAGTATTTGGGCGTCAGGCTTCTTTATTACATCACAAGCCCCGACGGCACGACGTGGAGCGAACACCAGCAGTTGGTTGCCATCAAACGGCCAGACGACGCGAATGGCGGACATTACCAGGTCAGCGGACGCACAGGCGACAAGATCGTGTTTTTCTGTAACTGGCATCCCGATGGAAATGTCGATAGACGAACCAATATCTATTACCTGCAAACGGTCGATTTTGGCAAGACGTGGACAAAGGTCGACGGCACTCCGGTATCCGTGCCCATCACCGAAGTAGACAGCGAAACGCTCATTCGCGAGTTTTTCAGTAAAAAACAAAATGTCTATCTGCACGATGTGGCTTTCGACGGAATTGGCAATCCCATGATATTGTATGTTTATGGCAACAGCCACGAACCAGGCCCGGTAAACGGATTGAAAATATGGGCCGTGACTTATTGGGACGGGAAGGAATGGCATAACCGCGAGATCACGACCTCCGACCACAACTACGATACGGGCAGTATCTGGGTGACGGATGACAAATGGACGGTAATCGGACCGACTGAAAACAGCCCGCAACCGTGGGGTGGCGGCGGCGAGATCGTTATTTGGGAAAGTACGAACAAGGGAAATACCTGGACGCGGACGAAGCAAATCACGCAAAACAGCCCCCGTAACCACAACTATGTGCGGAAAGTGGTAAACGGCGTCGACCCCTTTATGTATTTTTGGGCCGACGGCAATCCCGATAAACCAAGTATCTCCTGCTTGTATTTTGGCGACAGCAAGGGAAATGTATGGCAATTGCCCTATTCGATGACAAAAGATGCACAAAAACCTCAAAAAGGACAGCCCAAAAAGTAGTTCGATGCACTACCTCTTACGCCAAAAACCGTACCGGATCATGTGGGGGGGGGCGTTATGTGGCGCTTGGTAGCGCTTTAGACAAATTAACAATCTTTCCAATCCGTTATTTGCCTGACAGAATCGTCAATCGCCAAACCGACACAAACCGGATCGGCATACAGTTTGGCATAATTCTTTTCTTCAATCTGCCGGATCGCTTCCATCACTTTTTTTGCCGGTTCTTCGCCCTTGTCCCTGTAAGCCACCTTGATCTCGATGACCCACGTGACGCCGCCGTAAGAAACAACCAAATCGGTACGACCCAGATTGGTGTGCACCTCCGGATGAACCATCACGCCGCAACCATGCAACAGCGAAAGGATACAACTCCGGTAAAGCCATTCCTGCGCAGGAAATCTGAAGTTTTCAAAGACAACATCCTGTTCTATCGCCTTGACATAATCATCATAAGGTATGCTTGCCAGCAGGCGATTAAAAATCAGAATCACCTTTTCAACATCCTTGTTTCCCAGTGCAACATACAATTCCTGTTGAAAGCTGTCAAAAAAAATTGTTTTAACGATATGCCGCATGAACAATTTCGACATGGAATTAAGCACCTCCGTATTGGGATAATCCAAAGCAAGCAAGCCGTCTTTTCCCGGACGCAGCGTTAGATAACCGCTTTGATACAAAAATACATAAGGCGGAGCGGTATCCATATCGCCCGGACTTTTGGCCAAATCCGTCGATATCGGCATATAACGAAACTGTTCTACCGTTAAATGCCTGTTTTTCATGTAATCCGCAATCATCTGCGAATTGCCTGAATCTATCCAGTAATTATACCATTCCTTTTCTGCAAAAAACGATAAGGTGGAATACGGATTGTAAAGCCTTGTTTGCGCCTTGCTATCGAACGAAAAACCATTGTAATAATCCTTCATTTTTTTGAGTAGCTCCTTCTTTGAAATTTTCATTTTTTTAGCTGTTTCTTTCAGGTGATCGGGAAAATACTTTATGATTTCCTCTTCCGTATAACCGCAAATCGCTGCATACTGTGGCATTAACGAAATATCAAAGGGCGTGTTCATCGCAGAAAAGACGCCCAGTCTTGTGAATTTGGATATGCCGGTGATAAAGGTGAAACGGATATGCCGATCGTTGGCTTTGATCTGCACATAAAAACTTCTCAATACGTTGCGAACTTTTTCAGCCATTACGGCATCATTGACGAAATCGGTATAGGGCTTGTCGTATTCATCCAACAAAACAACTACTTTCTGCCCGTATTTTTTGGTTGTACGAATGATTAAATCGTCAAAAAGAGCGCCCGGCGATTCACAGTCCGACAATGTCACGTCTAATTCATCGGCTATATCCCTGACCTGCTTTGCAATCGTTTTTTTCAACTCATCTATTCCGCTATCCGTAATCGCCTTACTCATATCCAACCGGATGACGGGACTTGGCGTAAAGTCGGGTCTGTTCAGAAACGCCTCGGCATAAAGCCCTTTAAAGAGGTCCTTCCTGCCCGAAAATAAAGCCTCAAAAGTGGAAACCGTCAGCGATTTTCCAAACCTGCGTGGACGGGCAAGGAAATAAATATCCTCATTATCAATCATGTCAACAAGGAATTTGGTTTTATCAACATAAACGCAATTGCGCTCGCGTAACTTCTCGAAAGTCTGTATGCCTACCGGCAATCTCAATCGCTTGTTTTCCATAAAACGAATATTTTTAACTTAACACCTTGCAAAGATAATGATTTTGTCCGATAACTCGGATAAAATCATTATCTTTGCACTTTCATGTCATAAGATTTATGCATCCGTCAATCAATGGAAATTAAACCTCGAACGAAATAATGGCGCAGGGAATCATATTCAGCATTGAAGAATTTGCCCTCAACGACGGTCCGGGAATACGTACGACCGTCTTTTTCAAGGGGTGCCCTTTGCGCTGCGCATGGTGTCACAACCCTGAAGGGTTTTCTTTTGCTCCGCAAATGATACGTACCATGGACGGGGAACGGATTTGTGGAGAACGGATCACTGCCGAAGCCTTGTCCGACCGGCTCGCCAAGAATGCCGGTTTCTTCAACATGACGCTTGGCGGCATCACCATCACGGGCGGCGAACCGCTTGCCCAGCCGGAATTTCTTGCAGAACTGCTTGTACGCTTGCGCAAGCAGGGTATACATACGGCGATTGAGACAAGCGGCCATGCCCATGCCGATGTTTTCAGGCGAATTGTGCCGCTTGCCGACCTGATCCTGTTCGACGTCAAGAGCATGGATACGGCCATCCACAAGAAGTATACCGGCGTCGACAACACCCTGATCCTCGCTAATCTGGAATGGCTGGCCGGTAGCAGCATGAAATTCATCGTCCGCCTTCCGTTGATTCCGGGCATCAACGATTCGGTCGAGCAAATGAACGCCGTGTATGAAGCGATTAAGGACGCTTCAGGCCTCGTGCGGGTTGAGATGCTGCGCTATCACAAAACCGCCGGTGCCAAGTACGCCATGCTGGACATGGCGTACCACCCGCCTTTTAACGTGCATGCCACGGTAGAAATCAACAACATTTTCGAAATCAACAACATCAACAATATAGTTTTATAACCATAATGGCGGCGTATCTTGTGATCACGGCGAAAATAAATGGTATAATGTTTGTTTACTACAAATAATTGTCTTTACTTTGACGCGTTTTAGTAATGATTCCCACTAATATTTTTATTCACTCTAAATTATGGAAAAGTATGAAGTTATTTAAAATCTTAAAATTTATCAACAGGCGTATATCGTATGTTATTGCTTTAAGTTGCGCTATCATCAACATGGCGACTGCCGAAGAGGGGCTGCTGCCGGCGAGGATCGCGACTGCAACACCGCCGGGACTGGCGCCGTTCAAGATGAACGATTTCGAAGTCCGTGCTCCACAAGTCACACAACAATCTACAGCGATTTCCGGAACCGTAGTCGATAAAGACGGGTTCCCCTTGCCAGGCGTGCAGGTGATGGTAAAAGGGAAGAGCGGCATTGGGACAGCAACGGATAACGACGGACGATACAGTATCCAGTGCGGCGCTAATGAAACGTTGGTATTCACTTACATCGGTTTTAAGACGGTTGAACGGGTAGCGGAAGAAATCAATCGTGTCACCATCACGCTCGAAGAAGATTCCTTAGCGCTCGAAGAAGTAGTGGTGGTCGCTTTCGGAAAGCAGAAAAAGGAAAGCTTAGTCAGTTCCATTACCACCATCAGCCCAAAGGACTTGAAGATACCGTCGAGTAACCTGACCACCGCATTTGCAGGACGAATGTCGGGCGTCATTGCCTTTCAGCGTTCGGGAGAGCCCGGCATGGACAATGCGGAATTTTTCATACGGGGTATCACCAGTTTCAGTGCCGGCGGAAAAAAAGACCCGCTCATCCTGATGGATGGTATTGAGATGTCGTCCAATGATTTAGCCAGGATAAACCCGGACGATATAGCCGCGTTTTCGGTGATGAAAGACGCCAATGCCGCCGCTTTATATGGGGCGCGCGGTGCCAACGGGGTCATTTTAGTCACCACCAAGGAAGGTGTTGCCGAACAGCTTTCCATCAATATCAGGGCGGAGCTTTCCACTTCGGCCAATTCGGAATTGGTAGAATTGGCCGATCCCATTACTTACATGAGGCTTCATAACGAAGCGGTAAGGACAAGGAATGCCATGGTGGGATTACCCTATTCGACGGAAAAAATTCTTTATACCGAGATGGGCGTCGATCCCATCAGGTATCCTTCTGTTGACTGGTATAATTACCTGATCAAAGACCGCACTTTAAATCAGCGCGTCAATGCAAATATTTCCGGTGGAGGTAAAGCGGTACAATATTATGTGGCCGCCAATTATCAGCATGATACGGGTATCATCAAAGAAAACGCAGAGAATCAGTTCAATAATAATATTAACATTAACCGGTTTCAACTGCGGTCGAATGTAACCATCAAACTAACGCCGCAGACGAAAGGGATGATACGTTTTTATGGTACATTCGACGATCAGCACGGACCGCGACAAGGCGGCTCCGAAGTGTTTCAAATGGCGCGTAATGCTACTCAGGTACAATTTTTACCTTATTATCCCAAAGACGAGGTTAACGAGTTTACGAAACATATTCTTTTCGGCATGGCTGATCAATTAGGCAAGTACGTCAATCCATTAGCCCAAGTCATTAGTGGATACAGGGAATACAAACAGTCATTGATGCTTACCCAAATGGAAGTGGAACACCTGTTTGAGGGAAAGTTGAAAGGCTTTTTCGCCAGGGCGACAGTCAATCTGAAAAGGGAATCGTGGTATGACTTGCAAAGAACCTATCTCCCTTTCTATTACATGCCAACAAAGACGCTTGACGGATCATACAGGTTATACTGTTTCAATCCGGAATCGGGAACCGAATACCTTGCTTACGGCTTTGGAAACAAAAGTCTGATTACCTCCATGTATGCGGAAACAAGGTTGGGATACAACAGGGTACTTGCAGAGAAACATGATCTGAACGTCTTACTCGTCGGCGCCATCCAGACCATCACGAATACGGAAGTTACTTCCATTCAGGAATCGTTGCCCAGCAGAAACATCTCTACCGCCGGACGATTGGCTTATGGGTACGATTCGCGTTATTTCATCGAAGGAAACTTCGGGTATAACGGTTCGGAACGGTTCTCCAAAAAATATCGCTGGGGCTTTTTCCCGTCTATTGGGGCCGGCTGGATGGTTTCCAACGAAGCATTTTGGGAAGGTGCGAAGCCGATTGTCTCCAGCCTGAAACTCAAATCTTCTTACGGTCTGGTAGGAAATGACCAGATCGGGTATTTGCGCGACCGCTTCTTTTACCTGTCGCAAGTGGATATGAACAGCGACGCAAGGGGTTTTACTTTCGGAACCGACCGCGGATACTACCGATCGGGTATATCCATCAACAGATATGCCAACGATTTAATAACATGGGAGGTGTCCAAAAAGTTCAATCTGGGTGTTGAAATCACCCTGTTAAAGGATTTTGAGATATTGGCTGACTTTTTTACCGATAGAAGGGAAAATATCCTGCAAACGAGGCAGGATATCCCGTCGACAATGGGTCTGGTCTCAACACCGCAGGCTAATGTGGGGATAGCACAGGGTAAAGGTGCGGAAGCCGAAGTGAAATTTCAGAAAAATTTCACGCCCAACGTGTGGCTGATAGTCAATGGTAATTTCACGTATGCCACCGCTAAATATGTGCGGTATGAGGAACCCATATACGATGATGCACCCTGGCGATCGGTTGTAGGGCGGAAATTATCGCAGCCGTTCGGGTACATTGCCGAACGACTCTTTATTGATCAAGCGGAAGTGGATAACTCGCCCGTTCAAACATTTGGCGGGTATACTGCCGGCGACATCAAATACAGGGACATCAATGACGATGGAAAAATTGACGACAACGATAAGGTTCCCATCGGTTTCCCCACGACACCCGAAATAATTTATGGCACAGGGTTTTCTTTGGGAGTGCATAATTTTGATGTGTCATGCTTTTTTCAAGGGTCGGCGCGTTCGTCGTTCTTCATTGATCCGACGGCCATCACGCCGTTCATAAATAACGGACAAAGGGGCCTCCTGAAATATATTGCCGACGACCATTGGTCGGAGAACAACCGCAACCTTAACGCCTTTTGGCCAAGACTGTCGGACTACCAAATCGTCAACAATAACCAAACCAGCACGATGTGGTTGCAAAACGGAACGTTTCTACGCCTGAAAACTGCCGAGATAGGATACACCATACCTGACAAACAGTTAAAAAAAGCAGGTATACAGTTATTACGCGTCTATGTCAGCGGCGTGAATTTGCTTGTATGGTCGAAGTTCAAAATGTGGGATCCCGAAATGGCCGGTAACGGATTGGGATACCCTATACAGCGAGTATATAACCTTGGATTGAACATTAATTTTTAAATGTTATTGCAATGAAAAAAATAATCAAAAACAGTTTCTTGAAAGAAATGGAAGCGATCAATGATAATATGAAAATTTCAGTAATCCTGTTATTTCTGATATTGCCGGTAAGTTGTAATTGGTTGGATGTGATTCCCGACGATCTTCCCACGCTCGACGACGCCTTTTCCAACCGGGCGACAGCCGAAAAATCATTATTCTCGTGTTATTCCTATTTACCGAATATTACCCAGTCCTGTACCTATCCGGCTCATTACACCTCCTGGGATGAATTTGCATTTAACTACGGTGTACAGACACAACTTGAAGAGTCGCCGGCAGGAAGGATAGCTAAGGGAGAGCAAAATTCCAACAGCCCGCTTTTAGACTATTGGTCGGGAGGAAATGGCGGCACAAGCATGTATCAGGCCATCCGTACCTGTAACATCTTTCTCGAAGGGATTCACCAGCCAAGGGATATTGATGAATACGAACGGCAACGATGGATTGCCGAAGTGAAATTCCTGAAGGCGTATTTCCATTTCTTCCTGTTACAGTTGTACGGGCCTATCTCGTTAGTAAAAGATAACATTCCCCTGTCGGCGCCACCCGATGAAGTACGAATTTTCCGTGAGCCGGTGGATGAATGTATTGATTATATCGTGGAGCTTATTGATGAGTCCCTAACGGATTTGCCGCTTAACATCAATGACCATACCCGCGAAGACGGTCGTATCACCCGACCGATAGCGCTCGCCGTGAAAGCGAAAGTGCTGGTTTGGGGAGCCAGTCCGCTTTTCAATGGCAATTCTGTTTATCAAGGATGGCGCGACTCAAGGAACAAACAGCTGATTTCGGACACCTACAGCAGGGAGAAATGGGTCAGGGCGGCCGAGGCCATACGGATTGCCATTGAAGTTTGCCATTCGACACAGCACCGATTGTACCGGTACAATAAACTTACGAACGCTTCTACGTACCTGATGAGCGATAGTCTGGTACTAACGATGAATACACGAAAAGGTATTACCGAAAGATGGAATGAAGGGATTATCTGGTCGAGCACATACGCGTTTGCCGATTCCAATGCAGGTGGGATGAGTGAATTTCCCCAGTACAATAACATGCAGCGACAGGCTTTTCCTGTCGTGTTTCCGCAGGATTATGGCACACGCGTCGGTTATTCGTATGCTTCGTTCAACATGGCGGAATTGTTTTATACGAATAACGGCATTCCCATGAATGAAGACGTCCACTGGGACTATGCCGACCGTTACAAACTAAAGTTATCGACCAGTGAGGCGAAAAACGGGCTGTACATCCCTATCGGGCAACAGACAGTATCCCTTCATTTCGACAGGGAACCGCGCTTTTACGCCAACCTTGGTTTCGACAAGGGGTTTTATGAGATATCGCAATTGACGGAGAATGGCGGTGCAACCTTTAACAGGTATCTGAACATGCGAATAGACGGCGCAAATATGCCTACTGGATATGCCATAAAAAAAGTAGTCGCTTTCGAGACGGCCGGAAATCCATACATGGCTTATGATTATCGGTTTCCGATGTTAAGGCTTGCCGATTTATACCTGTTGTACAGCGAAGCCTTGAATGAGATAAAGGATGCGCCCGACCAGGAAGTATACGATTGGATTGACCAGGTGAGGGCTGTTGCCGGGCTGAAAGGCGTTGTCGAATCGTGGAAAAATTCGATATATCCCAACCGGCCATCCAACAAAGACGACATGCGGAGGATTATCCAGCATGAGCGGATGATCGAACTGGCTTTTGAAGGTCAGCGTTTTTATGACTTGCGGCGTTGGAAGTTAGCCGAAAGCTCATGGTCATACGTCCCGTTAGGCTGGAACGTGAGAGGTGCAACCGACGAAGAGTATTATAAGGTGATGCAACTTGCCGAAGGCAGAAAGTCTTCTTTTAAGGATTACTTGTGGCCAATCAGTAATTACGACCTGCGGGTCAACAAAAATCTTGTACAAACATACGGATGGTAACAGCGAATGGAAAATTGAAATTTATAATTAATCGTTTAGATATGAAAAGTTTATTCAAATATGTTATTGTATTCTTTGGCATCTGTTTTTTAGATGCTTGTAAAGAAAATTCGCCGGAAGGCGATAAACCGGCTCCGATTGTGGAATATACCGTCACCCCTATTCATGGCGGCGCTACAATCTCCTATACGATACCACGCGATCCCAATATTCTGTATGTGATGGCCGAATACACACGTAACGGGGAACCGTTCACCGAGCGTTCCTCGAAATATACCAATTCACTGACGATCGAGGGTTTTAATACCACAAATCCCGTGAACGCTACCCTTTATACAGTGAGTCGCGACCATGAAATCAAATCCGATCCTGTCACGATTCAGTTCACTCCATTAGAATCGCCCTTAGTGGTGACAGTGAACTCGATAGAGATTGTTCCCGGTTTTGGAGGGATCGTGGCGACGTGGGAAAATGTTACCCAGACCGAATTGGGCGTGCGCTTGATGGTCGATTCGATGGGGACGATGATAGAAAAAGAACTGTATTTCACATCGCTTGCCTCCGAAAAACATTCTTTCCGCGGGTTTGAAAATGTTGAAACCTCGTTTGTCCTGTCTTTTGAAGACAAATGGGGAAATATATCGGAACCGGTTCGTTTTAAGGGAACCCCGCTTTTTGAAACCGAAGTGGATAAACCATGGGTTGACCTTCGGAGGATGATTCCTTACGACAACATCACGGAGGAAGGAGCCGCCTACGCATTTAGCAAGGTGTGGGACAAAGCGTTGACAAATTCAAACAGTTATCTCAACGTATCGGGGTCTTCAGGCAATTCCATGACTTTTGACCTCGGCGTAAAAACGAAGTTGAGCCGCATGATATTTTGGATGACGCAATATAATGGATATACGGCTGATGTGGTATGGGGTACGTGTAATATCACGGAATTTGAAATGTGGGGAACAACGGAGCTCGATTACGATAAGTTGTCGGACCTTCCTTACTGGTTGCACCCATTTTCTGCTGCGGAAACGAGTCAGCCGCTACCTGACCATACGTTTATGGATGATTGGGTGTACTTGGGACGTTACTCAATCCCCCGGCTTGACTTTTTGGGCGTATCCATTGCCGACCAACAGCAAGCCGTATCTGCGGGGTTTGAGTTTGAAATTCCGCTGGAGTGTGCTCCGGTGCGGATCATCCGCTTCTATCCGCTAACCACGGCAAACGGAGGGTCGCCGCCTGCCAGAAACAACTGGTGGATAGCCGAGATGAGTTTCTTTGGAGATACAACGATACCGCAGGATTAGTTGAGAACTGAAAATTGAGAATTGAAAATTAAAACGCTTATATATGAAAAGTTTATTCAAGTTTATTGTTATAATTGTCAGTATCTGCATGTTAGAAGCCTTGTTCGTTTCATGCGACAAGATGAATGACATACATAAAAAGTATCTGGATGAAGGCGAGCGTCCTTATGTTGGCATGCCCGATAGCTTGACTGCGTTCGCAGGCAAGGGAAGAGTGAAATTAACATGGATAGCCAATGCCGATCCCCAATTGGAGACGACGGTGATTTACTGGAATATGCGCGAGGATTCCATCGTAAAACCTTTTATTCGGATAAAAGAAGGGATGCAAAAGGATTCCGTTATCATCGACGGGTTGTCGGAAGATACCCACCTTTTTGAAATCATCAACAAGAACAGTCGTAACGAGCACTCGATGACCGCTACCGTTCAGGGACGGTCGTATGGCGACAATTACGAACTGAGGTTATTCAACCGACTGGTGAAAAGATGCATGTTTGATGATAACGGGAGCAGCCTCATCATAGAATGGCATGATGCCGGTTCGACGGAAGTGGGTGTCAAACTTGTTTTTACAGACGTCGATGGAAATAGCAGGACGATGGAAATCCCCAGTACGGAAACCGTCACGACGATCCCCGACTTCAAGTTGGGCGAACCGGTGTATTGCTCCACGATGCACGAGCCTGAACCGATGATGGTCGATCGGTTGTATGCGCCTGCGATTGCAATTCCGTACACGGTAAATATTACGAAACGAATGACAAATACCGAATATCCCTTCAGGATGGGGGATTTTGTCAATGCCAATAACTGGGAGCTTGTGGAGTGGATTGTTAATGAAGAAGCCGCAATAAACGGGTGTATAGACAATTACGAAGGTCGCGCTCTTTTATCATACGTTGCGTGGGATGATTATCCTCAATCTGTCATGAATAACGGGAAAATATACCAAACGATTGAACTGGAAGCCGGATCATACAGGTTTGATGCTACACATACCGGCGTTTGGCATTATGATTGGGCTGCCGTATATTTGACAGTTGCATTAGGGACTACTTTACCGGATGTGGAAAATATTTCCACGGCATTGGGGTCTTTTCCCGTGACGGCCTCTGGCAATACTGAAACGCTTTCCGTTAATTTTAATGTTCCCCAAAAAAGTCTCGTTTCGTTGGGATTTGTCATGTCAGGCCACAATATACAGTCACTTTGGAACAAAGTGGAGTTGTGGCAGTTTCTGGATTTTTGAAACGGTATCCATAAGGATACAACTGCAGCAGCTACGTTTGCCGTAGCTGCTGCACGTTATATGTCATTTAAACATAAAAAATATGCAACCATCAAGAAGAAATTTTATTAAAACTGTGGGCGCAACGCCGGCATTATGGGGTGTTGGGGGCGTGTTATCCGGTTTTTCAACTGTAAGTTGTACGAAAGCCGATGACAGCAGATCGGCGTACTATGAACGGGAAATCATCAACGTATGCAAGGCCGACAGGGACTTGCCGCGTCACAGTGAAGCGTCGATCATTGAACTCAAGGATTCGTCGCTTCTTATGGCATGGCAACGGTTCGAGGCCAGTCCGCATGGGTCTGAGGACAATGCGCCGAGCACGATTTCGCTAATGAACTCGTCGGACGGCGGTCGGACGTGGAGCGACTTCCGCGTCGTTGCGGATCGCGACGAAGAGAGTATTAATGTGTACAGCCCCAATTTTCTACGGCTGCAGAACGGGGAGATACTGCTGCTCTATATGAAATATAACCAGTTTGCACCTACCCAACTTGCCACCGCATACATGATCCGCTCAGCGGACGAGGGTAAGACGTTCGGCCAGCCCGTGACTCTCTGGCAGCGCGATCAGTTTGCTTTTTCCAATTCCTGCATGATGCGACTGTCGTCCGGTCGCGTGATCCTTCCCGTACAGTATATGGCTGGGAATCATATACGCGTGTATTATTCCGACGACGACTGCCACACGTGGGTATTTGGGCAAAAAAACATATCGTTGCCCATGCGCGGTGCGATGGAGCCGTTTGTTGCAGAACTCAAAGACGGTCGGCTGATCATGGTGATGCGCAGCCAGCTCGGCTCCCTGTTTAAGTCCTACTCGTCGGATCAGGGCGAGAACTGGAGTCATCCGCAAGCTACCGCGCTGTCCATACCTGAATCATGTCCGTATGTGACCCGCATTCCGGGTAGCGATAAAATCATGGTGATCTGGAACAACTCCGAATACAACATGTTTTTCCGCAGTCATTATGGTAAGCGTTCACCGCTCACGGCTGCCATTTCGGCCGATGGCGGCGCGACTTTCACGGATTTCTGGGATATCGAGACCGACCCCAAAACGGCGTTTTCCAATCCCGGTATCACCTGGACGCGAGATGGCGTATGTCTGCTCACTTATTGGGTCTGTCCTTACAGTGCTGACTGGGTGATGAACGGGCTGATCGACCTGCGCTTAGCACGTTTCCGCGTCAGGTATTGATTTTTAAGAACATCCCCTTTACTGTAAAATCATTCAAAGAATTGATACAAAATCGAATGAAAAGCAAGGAATTCAATCGACGCCATTTTATTGGTACAGTTGCCGCAGCTACGGTTGGCGTGGCCGCTTCGGGTCGGATGTCCGTGTTGGGAAAAGCACGGACAACAGCGGGTAAGCCAGCCCTTACGAACGGCATCAACGTCAAGGGCGAGGTACTTTCGCCGATGGAGGACGAGAACCGTTATTTATCTATCTTCGACAAATATACAGAGCATGCGGGCGTCAGGCGGGAACGCACGGAATGGTCAACAGGGCAGTCGGATTTTGCGGAGACCTACCGCGTATGTTATTCGGATGACAACGGTCGCCATTGGGGGCCTTGGAAAGATGTCTATGCCAAGACGTTTGAACGCATAGGCCCGGATGGAGCGCATGAACGCACGTTCCACGATTATAATGCCGATATTTATAATCCGGTGCACCGTCATTTTGTCAGTGTCGGGTTGGAGCGGATTTTCGCGTACGGTCATGATGCCGCTTATGGTAATTACTGGGGCGGACAAGGCATATCGTTCAGCGATCATTGCTACTTGTGTGTACGCCCAGCGGGAAGCGATGTCTCGACGCCCTATCTGATCAAGTTTGAAGAAGGCAACGATTACAATCCTGACAATCCGATTGATGAAGGCTATTTTTATAAAAATCATGCAGAGTTTGGTAAGGCATGGGTCATGCGAAACGGGGATGTTATTTTTGCTATTTCACCCACAGTTTCGACCTGTTGCCGGATATTGGGTATCGACGCGAAGGAACTGTTTCCATCGGCGCCTCATATCCACAAAGGATTTATTGTCGGACGTGGCAGATGGAACGGCGAGCAATACGATCTGACGTTTTCGCGCCCCGTCGTCATTGGCGACCTGAAATCATCACGCGGCGTGGACGAGCCTACGATTGCCGAACTGAACAACGGGCGGATTGTGGTTGTATTTCGCGGCTCCAACGATCAGTCAAAAAGCTGGAACTCACGGATCGAGCCGGGCACGCCGGGACATAAATGGTATAGTTATTCGGATGACGGCGGAAAAACATTCACCGAACCGGTGCCGTGGCATTTTGACAATGGCGAAGTGATCTATTCGTCGGCAACGATTTCGTATTTTCTGCGCGCATCAAAGAACGGGAAGCTATATTGGATCGGAAACATTACCGATCACCATGTCAAGGGTAACTGGCCCCGGTTTCCGCTTCAAATAGTGGAGGTCGACGAGACGTATGGAACGGCGAAACGCGACACGCTGACGGTGATCGACACCCGTCGCGAGGGCGAATCGGATGCTGTACAGCTTTCCAATTTCTCACTGTTGGACGATCGCGAGACAGGCGATATCGAATGTTACCTGACGAAGATCGGAACGTTAGGCGGGGAAGGACACCGCGTATACAGGGGCGCTGCGTGGAAATACTGTATTCAACTGGATTAAACTTAGATAACAATAGATACCAATAATATGAACAACAGAAGAGATTTCCTTAAAAAAGCCGGTGCGGGCGCCTTAGGATTGACCATTGGTGGCGTTTTACCGGGTTTCTGCGTTTCCGTACCTGGCCGGCTGGCGGGAGTTAACGGTATTAGCCCGTTGGCGAACGCCCGCTTAACGGGCGCTAACGTGCATATCCATGCAGAAGATAAAAAATTCAAGTACGTAAAGGGTGGGAAGATTTTCCCGACGACACCCTACGGCCCGCTCTCGGCAGGCCTGCCGAATGCGGGGACGGCGTTCATGCCCGCCGATGGAACCGGCGAATCGGTTATCTTCACCCGTATATGGGACGAGGCATACATGTACCCCGGCTTTGAGATGAATCGTCCGCCGGTACGCATTTCCAATGGGTTGGGAGGCTGTCGCGGCTTGACGCCTGTCGACTGGAACCACGACGGTATCGAGGATTTTGTCGTCACGGAACGCACGGGCTTCCTTTTTCTGTACGAGCAGGTCGTTAAGGAAGGCCGAATATTGATCGAAGAACGCGAGACGATCAGGGACCATCAAACGGGGCATGTGTTTAACATCCAGTTCTACCATCCCGAGTTCGGCTATGAAGACGACCTCGGCGGTTATACCAGCATCGGCTTTGCGAACTATCTCTTTCCTGCGCATTATCCCGCGAGGGCAGGGCGCGCCGACCTGATCATCGGCGACAGCGCCGGAAAGTTATGGTGGTTGCCCGACGAATCGACGGGCAACGAAACACCCAAATATTCCGGTAAAACCTATAAAAAAGAAGAAAACCTGCTTGTCAACGCTTTCGGCAGGTCGATGGTCGAAAAATACGGCGACCATTTTGCCGAGCCGCGCGAGCAACTGCTCAACGAAAATGGGGAACCGTTTGTCGTAGGCGACTTTTTTGAGAACGGGAAAAGTTATCACGGTGGCATATCGAGGCCTGTCGCCTTTCTTAACGAGCAGACAGGCCTGTACGACCTCCTTGTCGGGGCGGGATGCCGGGAATTTGTGATACATTACCTGAAATGCTTGCGGGTAGACGACGGGAAACCTGTGTTTAAGGATATGGGCGATGTCACGCCAGAGTGGGTGGTAAAGCAGGGCTTTTATTTTCATACTTCGCAGGCGTTCAGCGTAAAGAATAAAAAACTCTATATCGCCTACGAGAGCAACAGGATCTATGGATACGACTTTGTCTGGGAAAACGGGATGCCCGCGTTTAGAAATGCCCGGATGGTGATGGCCGAGAATACGGGCGTTATCGGATACCTCGCCGAGAATCTTCTTTTCGACAAGAAGAGCGGGAAAACGTTTATTACCGATTTTCCGAACAAGCTCTGCCTGCGCGAGATCGAGCGCAAGCCCGACAACGTCAGGATATCATCCGATATAATAGAACTAAAAAGCAATGGGAAGCCCGTCGAGCCAAAGGGGGTGACCGACCCGCAGGCAGGGGAGCTGTGGGGGTTCCACCGGAGCGCGCTGTGGGACTATGACAAGAGCGGCAAAAACCATTTTATCATCGGGACGGATACGGGTAACCTGCTGCTTGTCAGGGATACGGGCGAGTATTTCACGACTGGGAACTGCGCGCTTTCAGATTATCTGAAGGATACTGACGGCGAGGTGATAAAGGTACACAACCGTGCCAAGGCTGTTGCGTTCGACCTCGATGGCGACGGCAGGGACGACCTGATCGTCGGCGGACAGAGTTATCAGATGGGCATACCTTTAGACCCTGATCCGGGTTCGGGCTTCGTCGCTTATTTGAACAGGGGCGTCGACGGCGATGGGCTTCCGATTCTCGAAAAGACGCCGCTTGTCGTCAACGGCCATACGTTTGCTACCGGCGTCAACCGGCATATACACCTTGGCGTCGCCGACATCGACCACGACGGAGCGGTCGAGGTGATCCTCTCCGTTCAGCAGGAAGGATTCGCGGGACGCATATTCAAGAAAGTGCCGGGCAAGACGGAACTGTATTACACAGGCAGTTATATCGAGAACTTTCACATTGACGACAGCCTCATGGATATCGACGGCGACGGCGCGCTGGAGGTCGTGTTTGGCGGTGGCGAAACGGGATTTGTCGTCTATCATAAAATCATTCCTTCGTCCCTATAAAATCATTCTTTCGTCCCTACAAAATCATTCTTTCTTTCCTATAAAACGATAGTTCATCATCTTTCAATTTATTCATCTTCAGACAATCTAAATTCAATCTCATAATGCTTGATAAATTCCGTTTCTTCGGGGCTTAATCCGTACAGCGGACAAATCAGGTCGTCTATTTGGTCAACGAGAAGTCTTGATTTTCTGATTTTGTATTCTTTTACTCCTCTTGAATTTATGCCCGCATGGTCTTCAATATCATTCAAATACTTGTTATACAGATTGTTGAAGTCATCAATCTTGTCTGTTGTTAATTTTTCTACTGGAATTTTAAAATTTTCTATTTCAAAGAATTTCAAGTTATGGTCGTCGGCAAAAACTTGAACATACCACCAGAAAAATGTACTACTCATGAAAAGCCCAATGCAATCGGCATATTTTTTTGATAAATGAATTGATTTTTCAGCAGAAGAATGGGTGGGGTAATTTGTAACTACCTTGAAATAGCGTCCACCTGCCATGCGATAGTAAATGGGTTTTCCGTTATTGTCAATAAATTTTGAAATTGCTTGATTGTCATTCCCAAACAATTTTTTTAAGATTACCTGTTCAATTTCATCACTCACTTTGGGTATTCTGCCCGATAACCTGTTATCAAATCCTTGTGTGAATTTCAAATTTTTAATGAGGACATCCAATTCAATCCCTTTATTCCATCTGTTCTTTTTTGTTGTTAATAACAGTTCACAAGGCGTATTTGTTCGCTGTAAATACAAAATGGAAGTTGCCTGACAAGCGTTTGAGAATGGTTGTCTGGGTCTTTCCGAAAAGGATGCAACTTTTATTTCCTTACAACTTGTCAACAGTAAACGGTGAAGCGCCGTCATTGCATCGGAAGAAATAACTGACATCGGCACGATAAAATTTAGATTTCCGCTTATCTTCAAGCAATTGAAACCTTTTTCGATGAAAAGCGTGTACGTATCAAGGGAGCCTTTTTGCACGCCCGAAATGGTTTTTGCACTCTGGTAATTCTTTTTAAAATACGCTTTATCGCTTGCCCCCGTGCTTGCCCCGTACGGTGGATTACTGATGACAATATCAAAGCCATCGAGCATGTCGAACATGATGCCGCTGTCGAAAAATGGCGAGCAATAGCAGACGATAAAGGGATTCCATGCGGCAATTTTGTCAATTTCACCGCCTACGAAGTGGTTTTGCTCCAACAGGGCTATCAATCGCTGTTTTTCGGTTTCAAACTCATTTTTGATTCGCGATTTTTCGGTAGGCGTGCGCGAGGTGGTAAATGGCGTGAAGATTTGGGTGAGATTGCGGCACTCGGCCATAAAATTTTTCTGAAACATGTCGTCGCCGCCGGTCAAGTCAATGCCGATGAGCGTGTTGGCAACAACAAATTTGGTTTCGAGGTTTGGCAACACATCAAAATCGGCGATGTTTTCGGGAATGTCGCAGTCAACCAGCAGCGAAATGAAGAACCGCAGTTTGGATATTTCAATGGCAATATTTTGAATGTCGACACCGTATATGCAGTTTTGGATGATGTCGAGTTTGTTTTTGTAGGTGGTTTTGTGTTCCTGCAACTTTTCGACCGTCTGCACCATCAGGTTGAACATCCCCATCGGGAAAGCGCCCGATCCGCAAGCGGGATCCAGAATCTTCAAATTGGTGATGGCCGCCAGCAGGTTGTTTTTGTTGGGGAAATCCAACCGGTCGTTGCGGTTGTCGATCAAACTGTCGATATCGTCCGTCAAATTCGGGAACCGCGTTTTCAGCGCTTCCTTGAAGCTCTCGCGGCACATATAGTCCACAATCGGCTTCGGGGTGTAGAACGAGCCCGATGCCTTGCGGGCATTCTCCTTCGATTCGGGGTTGTAGGCGCCGATAATGTTTTCGAAAACCGTGCCCAGTAGTTCGGGGTCTAAGGCGACGTCCTGCTCTTCGGGCGTGGATTCTTCGATCGTCCAGACGTAACTGTTGAACAAATCGATCAGACTAAAAATCACGTCGTCGGAGAGGACGGCGCCGTCTTTCGGATAGTCGCTGAATCCGTCAATCACGTAATTTTTATCCTCGTTTTCGCCCGCATATCGGCCCTGACCCGAGCCGCCACCTTTGAACTTGTAGTCGTGGCACTGGAACAGGCCGCCATTGATAAACGGTATTTGCCTTGTGCAGTTCAAAAACTCGTCGGCTTTGCCGTCCTTGAAATACCCCTGATAACGAAAAACGTCAAAAACGCCGTAATCGTTCGTATCGGCGTCGTATCTGTTTCTCGGATTATGCCTGCGGAAACGGCGCTCGTCGATCTTCCGGTTCAACACGGCGAAAAAGAGGTTTTGCAACACTGCGTTGTAATACCGGTCGTCGCCCTGCAGAAAATCGGCGGCAAACTGCTTATCGAAAAACCGGTCGGCAATCAGTCCTTTCTGTTTCATGAACCAAATAAACATCATGCGCACGATGATGCGGATCACTGCCTGCGGCTTGAGCTCGTTGTCGATCGCTTCGCCGATAGCCCGCTCTCGCGCTTCGGCAGCCGTCTCGTTTGCTTTTCGGTTTTTAACGGTTTGCTCGATCTGCTCTTTTTTGAGGAGTTGGGCGGCGGTCGTCAGGTCGAGTTGCAAGTCGTTGAAACACTTTTGATACCAGCCTTCGACCGTCAAGACGCCGTTTTTGTTGTATCTGCCGGCCAAAGCATAGTAGAAATCGTCGTTAAGGGTTTTTATGTCAAGCGTTTTCTTCCAAGCTTCGTTCAGCGCGTCGAAGTTGCGGGCGTGGTGTTCGGATAGTTTACGGAGGATGTCCTTATGGCCACGATGCGTGTTTACGGTATCGATGTCGCGCAGGATAATGGTTTTGCCGATTTTTTCGCCGCCTTGTTGTTGTCGCCATGTCTGTTTGTAAAGGAAGCGTTCGGGGAGGGCGAGGGAGATATAGCCACCGTCATTCGGATGAAAGTCAGAATCTCCCGATGCAATAGGAGATTGGGGATCAAGCCCGCAATGACGTGGGTCAAGCCCGCAACGACGTGGGTACTGAAACAGGATGCCGACTGGCATTACCTGCGCTTTGTGGTTGAAGGCGCGTGTTATTTCGGATATTTCCGTGCGGGTGGGACGCCGGTCGAGTTGCAAGGCAAAAAGCATCAGACCGTTGTAGTTGGTTTTGGCCTTTTCCCACGCTTCCGTTTCGGTGTATCCGGTGGTGCCTGTCGGGCTGTTGTCGAACAGACTGTCGTCGACCAAACCGGCAAAATAGGTTTCCGTGACGTTCGTGAACGGCTCGCGGTCTTTGAAGGCTTCGCCGAGGACGTCTTTGGCGGCCAGCGCTTGCGCAGTATTTGAATGGAGCGTAATGCCCAGCCGAGCAAACAATCCGGTTGTCGCATCAAACAGATTCTCGACGTTAAATGTATTGAGATTCATATATCTAATTTAATTACCTGAATTACCCCTTCCGGGCATATCTGTGCGCATGCCCCACATCCAACGCAGCGCGATTCATCCAGTTGCGGCAAATAACTCGTCCCGTTGACGGCCTCGATTTTGAGGGCTTCATAAGCGCAAACGCTCCTGCACCTGTCACATTCCTTGGGTATTTGCAAAAGGCATTTATCGACGTCGATACGGGCAATGCCAATGGGTAATATTTTTTTTGCAGGTATCGTAAATGGCGAGATAGCACCTGAAGGACAGACCGTTCCGCAAATTGTACAATCGTTCAAACAATAACCGCCGGTGAAATCAATACAGGGCGTCATCCAGGCAAACCATACGTGAGGGGCGACGTTTCGCTTGATGATTTGCGTCGGACAGGCACGCAGGCAATTTCCGCAACGCAAGCAGAGCGTTTCGAACTGGGGCGACCCAATCGCAGCCGGCGGGAGAAGCGCCCGACCGTTTTTTTTCGGTTTTACCGCACTCAAAAGACCTCCGGCAAGCAAGCCCGACAAGGAAGCCAGCAGCTCCCGCCGCGAAATCGCATGATGCACCCGATGCACGGACGACGGGCGTGTAACCTTTTCGACCGTATGGACGAAAAAAAACGTGCGGACTGTCCACAATATATCCTGTAAACCGCCCAACGGACATACCTTGTTGCACCAACTGAGCGGAAACACCCACTGCGAGAGAAGCAGGAGCGGTAAAAACAAGACGGGCACGATCGCCGCAACGGTTAATTGCTCAAACCGGAAAAGCGAAAAAAAACCGGAAAAAACGACCAACGGGTCTATCCATAAGAGCAGGGGAAACCCGAACAAGGCAGATGCGAGGGTGAAAAGAGCTATCGCCTTCCCGTAATTTGCAGTCTTCCAAAAGAACGGGGTTTCGGGCTTCGGAGATATGGCTTCGGGCTTAACCCTACTGCCGGATACGCCATTCCTGCATCGCGAAACGTGCTGACAACACCAGCCTGTCGGACACAGCATATAACAGAACCACCGTTTGCGGTAGAGACATAACAGCACGACGACCAAGCCAAGCAGATTGAGCAGTACCGCCGACCGGACGGCGATGACGGAAGCCAGCATCACGTTCGGGCTGAGCCAGACATAAATGCCTCCGATCGCTCCACCCGCGAAAGGTAAAGAGGTGACGGTCGCCAGCAATACCGAGATCAGCCGTACATGCTCCTTCATCAATCTGCGAATCGACTTGAAGCTGCTATCCGAACCGGACTTCATCAAACGGTGTAATGGCATGAAATCGTTAGCCGAACCAGACGTTCTGTTCAGTCAACAGTCTTCTCAAACGGGCACGATCGATGTTACGCACTGTCTCGCCCTGTTTGACAGCTACCGCTGCGGCGGCGCCGGCTCCCTGTCCGGTCACGAGGCATGTACCGATGATGCGCGTATCTTCCATCAGTTCGCGTTCGAAGCAAAAACACCTGCCGGCAACCAACAGATTTTCAATCGTTTTAGGGATCAGCGACCGGTAAGGTATCTGCCAGTGCGGACGTTCGTTGCGGGGCACTTTTTTCCCTTTATAGAGCATGGTTGTCCATGCGCCGCTCACGCCGATCGCATCGTCGAAGTTTTTGTAAGTCATCGAATCTTCGAGCGTCAGGCGATATTCGCCATCAAGGATACGCGACATCCTCGTGCCGATTTGCGAAGCCGTGTCGAGCAAAAATACCTCTTCATAGCCGGGTATCTGTTTTAGTTTTTCAACATTTTCCCATATCTTCTTCCGGTATTTCATTTGCAGGCGCGTGAGAACCATTGCGTCGGTTGCACTCTCGTCTTCTCCCCACATGTTTACCCAGTTGACACTTTTCAGCGGGGTAGGGCTGCCCAAGTATTTTTTTGCTTCGGGGCTGTCGCCTTTTATCCGGTCGATATTTCCCAGCCGGTGAGGCAGTCCGATGGCATACTTCAATTCGTCGTAGCGCTCGCCTGCCCAGTGGAAAATATCGCCGTCGCCCGTGCAGTCGATGACAACCTTAGCCAAGATGACCTGTCTTCCCGATTTGCTTTCAACAAAAACACCCTTGACCGTTTTCTCGTCCATCCAAACCTGTGCACCCCAGGCATGGTACAACATGTTGACGCCAGCCTCGCGCACCATTTCGTCGAGCACGTATTTGCCCGCTTCCGGGTCGATCGACGGGTTGATGACGTTGTAGGTCATGTTCATCTGTTTCAGGCGTTCGTACATCTCGCCCCCCAGGCCATGAATTACCTGTATGGTTTGGTTGTCCTTCGACTGGCCGTGGGTCGACAAAAGCGGCAACACAAGACCGCCGGTCCACAACCCGCCGAGATGGTTATACCGTTCGACGAGCCATGTCTCGGCGCCACCCCTTGCAGCCGCGACAGCAGCCGCGACGCCGGCAGGCCCGCCGCCAATCACCAGCACGTCCGTTTTGGCCAGTACGGGTATCTTGCGCGCAGGTTCCACGATCTCGCCCGCAAGGCCTGATATTTCGGCTATGGGAGCAGCCCCTTGCGAACTGTTGCTGATCGTTCGCGTACAAGCCGACCCGACCACCATCGCGCCGCCTGCCACGAACATGTTATTGATAAAATTTCTTCGTTTCATGCCTTATTTTTTTGAAAAAAAATCAAAAATCCACTGGGTGGACTTTTCCCATTGTTCGGGATACGTCCAGTGACCCGTTTCTTCCACTAAATAAAGCGTACGAGGCGCTTGAATCACATTGTAGGCCGAATACATGGATGTCGGCGGACAGGTCACGTCGTTGTATCCCCACGAATAAAAGCCCGGCACTTTCACCTGACGGGCAAAATTAACCACGTCGTAGTACTTCGACGTCTCCACTTTTGCGGGTGTGTTGTGGGTCGGGTCGTTGAATACGTGCGGCCAGCCTCCGGCGCGACCGTTGAGGTACCCCGTCAGGTCGCAGAGGGCGGGATAGAACGACACCAAGCCCTTGATGCGGCTGTCAAGCCCGGCGGTGACAATGGCTAAAGCGCCGCCCTGGCTACCTCCCGACACAACTAACTGGTTGCCGTCGAATTGGGGCAGACTGAACAGGAAGTCTATCGCACGCACACACCCCAGATAAACACGTTTGTAGTAATAACGATCCCTGTTGTCGAGGTTATACGTCGGGTATCCGTTCAGGGCATGCCTGCTAATGTCCGTATACACGGCGGGGTCCATGGTCACCGGTATGCCATGAATACCTATTTCCAGTGTGATGGCGCCTTTCGCGGCATTGGCCACATCGCCGTAATACGGACGAACGCCCGCTCCCGGCACTTTCAACAGGGCTGGATATTTGCCCGGCGCTTTTGGCACGCACAGGATACCGTATAGCCGGGCTTGCTGATAGTTTTGAATATTCACATGAAACACATCCACCTCGCCGGTACACCGTTCGGGTAGCAGTGTCATGCGCGCATCGATGGGGACAGTGGCCAGTTCCGACTTCGCCTTATCCCAGAACTGCAGGAAGTCGGCAGGCAGGGTGGTCGTCGGCTGAATGGCCTCGGGGCTGAACGCGGCGGTAGCCAGTCCGTCGTAGTCTTTCCCGTCGTAACGGGCATACACGCGGCAACGCAGGAACCCTGCCGACTTCATCGTACCTGCGTCGATGACCGTTTTTCCGTCCTTGAGTGTCAGTTTGTCCTTTTTAACGGGCGGTAACATCTCGGGACCCAATTCATAACGTATCTCCACATTCGGCAACAACACATCGTTTTTGGTGACCGAGACATCGAATTTGACCGTTTCGCCGGGCTTGTACACCCAGTCGCCATGTTGCGGTGCAATATGCACCTTGACAAGTTTTTCGCCCGGCTGTGCCTTGACTACCGAACAAATGGCAAGAAATGCCGCCAATAGACTGATAAAAATTCTGTTTTGTTTCATACTTGACTGTTTTTTTTATTTAATAATTCATGATTCACGACATGACTGTAAAATTGCGCGGCAACACCTCGCTTTCTCACGGGTATTCTCGGGTAATGTTCTCGCGTTTACTGAAATAGTTTTTGACGAACATTGTTTTGTCCATATCGACAGACGATGCCTTTTCTTCCTCATCTTCCTCATCTTCATCCGTTCCCAATCTGTCCAACTCTAATTTTACAGGCCAGATGCCGGAATCGACAAGGGCTTGCTTCAGTTTGGGAATCTGGTCGAAATCAATATGTACAAAGAAACTTATCTTGTCCATTCCTAAATATACAATTTCTTCTCTGCTTAGGGAGAGAATTTTTTGGAGTTTCTTCCCTTCCGGCGTGTTATCGCCTAACAAGGGCAAGAAGGTATTGACGACAAGATCGTCGCCGCGAATGATAAAAGTGAAGTAACCGACAGGACAGTCATTCGCAATCATACAGGCTATCAATTCGCGGTTGTCATCTTTCACCAGTTTCAGGTAGCGGGTAAAGGTATATTGAAAAAGAAGGTTATGATCGGCTGGGTCAAATGTATCGAGGCGTTCCTTGAAGCGATGAAAGACGTGTGACTGCACATACATGTTGAAAGCCTGGCCCTCTTTTTCTTTGGGGAAGATAGCATTTTTAAAGATTGTCAGCGGTTGGGGTAAATACAAGCCGTCGGCAGGTTCAAACAAGCGAAATGTCTGACGGTTAATGTTGTTAAAGGAAAAATATTTTGTTTCGCTTTCCTGAACGGTGATACGGTAGGATATCCGATATTCGAAGCAATGACCGCAGTTGCATCTTTTGTCGGGGATTTTATCACACTCCAACGAGTGCCCGTACATTCGGAAGTTTACCCTCGAATAACGTCTGGTTAAGTAAAAGATGTGATCGGATACCTCTTTCGACGATTCATTCATCAGATCATCCCTGTCGAATTTCTCACAGATGAGGCTCGCCGATACAAATTGAGGGGTGCCGGGTTCAAAAAGGTTGTCTTCCTTGAACATGCCCTGTATGGTTGAAAGGAAACTCAACCCGGCAGTATAGAGTTCAAAGTAGGTAAGTTTATTTTCAGGATTGCCCCAAAAATTGGTTTTTATGAACTGATAGGCATCACTGTTGATGTTCCTAATGTATTGACGCGGTACTGTCCGCTCTTTTTGCGGCTTGATGATGGGGGTAATGTAGTAAAGATGATAAAGTCTTTCTTTCTGCCGTTTCGTGAAAACCTCCAGCAGGTTCGGGTCCAACTCAAAATGACGAAGCAACTTTTGAGCCACGAGGTAACATTGTCTCATCTCCTGCGGCGATGGTTTTCTTCTCTTCACCGTTCCACCCGTTTGCGGGGTGTATTTTCTATTTCTGTTTTTTGACATGGTTATGAAAACTCGAACGACGACACCAGTACGCCTCCGGTAGTTTTGATTTTGATGCTGTTGCGGTCAATATTCGGTCTCAAGCCCGAGATGGATATTTCATTACTGCCTTTCTGTAATGCGGCGCTGGCAGAGTGTATCAGTTCTGCGCCCTGAAAAAACACGGTTGCCTCTTCGATTTTTGACGGTACATTTTTGTTGTCCATAGCAATTGCGTTTAATAAAACTATACACGATATAAATAATAAAAAAAACAGCTTTCTATATTTCATGACTGATAATGTTCTAAAAAATATTATGTTACGCTTGTCTGAAGATGCACGATTATTTGTTGATTTTCAATTTTAAATCTGCTATTATGCGCGCCTGTTCATTCAGCGCTTCGTCTTTCTCCTTCAGCGTTTCGTCCTTCTCTTTCAGCGCTTCGTCTTTCTCTTTCAGCGTTTCGTCCTTCTCTTTCAGCGCTTCGTCTTTCTCTTTCAGCGCTTCATCCTTCTCTTTCAGCGCTTCATCCTTCTCTTTCAGCGCTTCGTCTTTTGCTTTCAGCGCATCGTCCTTTGCTTTGATCACTGCTTCCAATTCTTTTTTCCGGTTTTCGGACATCACCTCAAGCAAGCGGTATGCGTCCTGTTCGTCTTCAATGGCTTTTCGCTGTTTCTCGTCCGCCCCTATATATTCTAAAATGGAGGCCATTTCACGAATGAATTCGTTATCAATTAAATGATTGTACGTTTTAAGAATTTGCCTGTCGGTAATAAAATGCTTCTGCTCGAAAAGGCTAAGCAATACTTCTAATTTCGTTCGTGTATTACCCTCAATTCGCGGTATCTGTACAATGTATGAATCGTGGGTGAGGGCTTCGACAAACGAACTCTTGGTTTCGAGTATCTGTTTGTTGATCAAATCCCAGTACTCGCGACGCACTTTGATGGCGACTGCATTAATCTCGACAATCTCAAAGCCAAGCATATAAATGGTCACAATAGGCAAGGCGGATTTTTGTTTTTTACCGTCTACCTCCACCTCGTCTTCCGTTTTATAATGCTCGGCAAGATAGGTGCGGAAACGCATCAAATCCAGTGCGTTTTTAGCTTTCTGGATTTCAATCAACACCTTTTTGTATTCGCCGTCTTCAGTTTTGATTGTGGCGACAAAATCAACGCGAAAAACGGAAATACTCAGACGTTCGAGTAATTGTTTGTTTAAGGAGGCAAGCGTTTCTTCGTCCAAATCTTCCTGTTTGGGTAAGACTGTATGCTCCTGCGGCTTCATGGACAAGTCGATAACGGTTTCGTCAAGTATGGCGCCAATAAAAAACTTTGCCACACGTTCATTTTCCATTAAACGCTTGAATACAACATCATAGATAGGATTGGCAATAATCATAACCTAATTTTTTTAACAATAACAGCCACAAAGATAGCGAAAGTCGAGAGGTATACAAAATAAACAAGTTTATTTCAGCGATTCCGAAAGAAAAATCAATTTATGTATGCGAATCTTTATTTCCGATGATAGCGAGCATTACTTTCCCCGTCTCAAATTCGGGACGGTCAGATTTAATTTTACCTCAAAAGGAAAGATGTCTGTTTCGTAAAAAATTGTATTAATAGAGTTAAGTCTGATTTCGGGAGCAAGCCATCTCCGCCACGGTTTTCAAGCCGTAAAATTGTGGTATCATGATGGTGCCGGTTCTATTTCGTGTTCTATTTCGTCATCAAATTCAATATAGCTATTGCATAATTCGAATACGGAGTAAATAAGAAACCCTCTCAAATTATCCCAAAGATTGATTATTGTTTCTTTGGGTCGCTATTTGCGTATTTCGGTTACAGTTTTTCCTTTTTTCAGGAGCTGGTTGATAGCATGCGCTATCTGCAATATCGTGTAATAATTTTGCAGTCCGTTGTAAGATTTTTCAACAAACTTGTGTTCCAGTGCATAGCCGTTGTTTTTCTGGGTGTTAAATCC